>ERZ1673748.179-NODE-179-length-104214-cov-11.083113_pt1 | contig 104214 bp, 121 predicted proteins | sample MGYA00580196_ERZ1673748 | MGnify/ENA primary metagenome ERZ1673748 (study PRJEB41218, sample SAMN15661796) | gut metagenome | host: Homo sapiens | place: Canada: London | collected 2015-08-20/2019-03-30 | study: EMG produced TPA metagenomics assembly of...
GAGCTCTGCCGACCTGAGCGGTGCCGACCTGCACGGTGCCAACCTGCGCTCTGCCGACCTGAGCGCTGCCAACCTGCGCTGTGCCAACCTGCGCTCTGCCGACCTGAGCGCTGCCAACCTGCGCTGTGCCGACCTGCGCTCTGCCGACCTGAGCGATGCCGACCTGAGCGGTGCCGACCTACGCTGTGCCAACCTACGCGATGCCGACCTGAGCGGTGCCGACCTACGCTGTGCCGACCTGCGCTCTGCCGACCTGCACGGTGCCAACCTGAGCTCTGCCGACCTGAGCGGTGCCGACCTGCACGGTGCCAACCTGCGCTCTGCCTACCTGAGCGCTGCCGACCTGCACGGTGCCAACCTGCACGGTGCCAACCTATCGGAACTCACCGTCGCCCAAACCAGCATCCTCCCGGACGAAGGCGACATCATCGGCTGGAAAAAAGCCATCACACTCGACGGAGCGCCCATCATCGTAAAACTTCTCATTCCGGCCGACGCGCAACGCTCCAACGCCACTGGCCGCAAATGCCGCGCCAGCACAGCGCGAGTGCTCGACCTGCAAGACAAGCAAGGCAACAGCCTCCCACCGGATACCACGGCGTACAGCTCATACGATCTAGACTTCACCTACCAAAAAGGCGAAACCGTGCACGTCGAAGACTTCGACACCAACCGGTGGGAAGAATGCGCCCCCGGCATCCACTTCTTCATCACCCGCATCGAAGCCATCGAATACTAGGAGACTCCAAATGAACAATGAAATCCAGCGATTCGAGTTCAAGGGTGCATCATTACGCGCCCTGACCGACGAAGCGGGGGAGCCTTGGTTCGTCGCCAAGGACGCATGTGACATCCTCGGCAATGACACAAATCATCTCCGCGAAGCTCTTGATGATGACGAAATCACAAACCTCCGTAATTCGGAGGTTTGGAATCAGCCAGGGCGTGCGCCTCTCGTCATCTCTGAGCCCGGCTTGTACAAGCTCATCATGCGCTCGCGTAAGCCGGAGGCGAAGGAGTTCCAGCGTTGGGTGACGCATGAGGTGCTGCCGTCCATTCGCAAGCATGGCGCATACATGACCCAGCAGACGTTGGACAAAGCGCTCACCAGCCCGGACTTCCTGATCCAGCTCGCCACCAAGCTGAAGGAGGAGCAGGAGAAGGTCAAGGAACTGGAGCCGAAAGCCAAGGCGTTGGATGACTTCACGAATATTCCCGATGCTCTGCTTGTCCGTGACGCGGCGAAACTCCTAAGCAACGATTCCAACATTCAGATCGGTGAGCATGAGCTGCGCCAATGGCTTGTGGATAACGGTTGGATTTACCGGCAGCCTAACCAGTCGTGGTGCGCGGCGTCAAGTCGCGTGAGGCAAGGCCATATGGTCATGGTGTCCTCCCGTTCCCACGGAATCCACAAGGATGGCACGCCATTCGCCTATCCGCCGACCCCGAAGCTGACCCGCAAGGGATTGGCGCTTATCCACCAGCGGTTGTCCGAACAAAGTTTCGAGCGAGTGCTTGACGCGGAGGTGGCGGCATGACGTTGTTGAATCCTCCCGCGCCACCGCATGAGTTCGTTCTTGACGAGGGTGGGCACTGCGTGTTCCGCATCAACGAGCGGAAAGGCGCGTCAATCGTTGAAAAAGACGGACTCAAGACGAGCACGTTGTATGAGATTCCCGAATCGAAACTAGGCGCGTTCATCCAATGGGCTTCCGACGTTCACGGTCAATCACGATAGGAGACAGTAATGGAAGACGATTACAAGACCCGCATGGTCGAGGAGTTCCGCGAACTCAAAGACAGAATCAACAAGATCAATGACATCATCGAAAAATACAATAACGGCGAACGGGAGCACATCTCCGTAAGAGAAGCCTCCCTGATGATGGTTCAATCCTACATCATGCAGGTTTACGCGCTGGTCCTCTTCGACCGTTTCACAGTAGCGGGCATCAACCCCGAATCCGACGACGTGGAACCGGAGGAGAAGCCACTGCCACCTGAACCGCAATCGCATGGATTCTTCATTCCACGCGACGGCTCGCCATACCTGATTCTCCATGACATGGACGACACATGGTCATACGTGAAGAACAAGCCGGGCGTCATGAGCAAAATCCACAATTGGACTGAACTTACCTACGGTGTCAACTTATTCAGTGGATACTGCAACTGGAGCGAACTGGTCCAAGACTTCCAAGATTCAGCGTTCCCGCTCATCCCGTTGAACTTCTCAAGTATGCCGGCAATCGCCAAGGCGCTCGCCGACAACGACTGATTCTTCCCCATCCGCCTGCAACCCGGATGGGGACCATAAGCTTCGCCAGCCACTCCGATAAACAATCAAACAGTGGAAAATTGAACGTTTATCGAATATCCACGTTCACCGGCTGGCAAAGATGGAACATCCCATGATGTCCCATGCCGTGGCGAAACACATCCAAACGAACCGTCACAAGCGTTTGCATACACGCGCCGCCACGGCAATCGTCCAAGCCCACACAGTGGGAACAGGAACCGTACCACAAGACCATCGCCAATCGAACCAGACACCACATCTTCTCCTTTCTAAAAGGCATACGACGATGATCTCGGACGGTTCGCGGTCCGAATCCGCGCTTGGACGCCAGCGGCATGACGTCAACGCCACCCCTCGGGACGAAGTTTTTCACTTGGTTTTCTCCGTCCCGCATGGGGAACGATGGTCGGCCAGACTGGTTTCCCTGATTACTTTTCCAGTCGCCCCGCACACCCTTTTGCGAGCCAACCGTCCAGCGTCATGCCGCAACCCGCTTAACCCAACCACCAATCCAAGGAAGGAGCACACAAATTGACGGCACCCATCATCTTCGAAGACGGCATCCTCACCAAAGACGAGGCAATCGCCTTCACGAAGGTAGGAAAGAAAACATTCGAAGACCTGTACGGGTTCCTCGGATACCAATCCGGTCAAAGCAAACTCTTCACCAAAAAGGAACTCCTACTCAGATTCTACGAAATCAAGGACCAAGCAAAGGAGATCAAACCATGACCACCAGCCGACTTGTCACCCCGAAAGACGTGCGCGGCAGGCAATTCCGATTCTCGTTCCCGTTCATGGGATACGACGCCGACCAAGTTGATGACTTCCTAGACGACTGCGCACTCACCATCCACACCCTCTGGAACGAGAACCGGAGACTCGCCACGGAAAACAGACGACTCCGATACGAGAACCGAACCCTCAGAACCGACGTGAGCTTCTACAAACTCGCTGCCGACACCATCGAATACCAGACCAAGGAACAACAATGACCAACAATCCAGAATACGACTTCAGCGACCTCCGCCCGGACGAACTCGACTCCACCATCGCCGGACTCGCCGCACTGAACAAACGAAGCGCCGAAGCCCTCAAAGCAGCCAAGGAAGAATGGCAGCGCTCGCATGACGGCGGTGACAAGGAGCACGCCGTGTTCGCTGGCTTGGATGCCGGTGAAATCAGTCTCAGCAAAGGCACCGAGGGACATTACGAGGTCGTTGACGAGCGTGCTTACGGTGCGATGCTGCATGACAACCAATTCCTCATCCCCGGAGGGAACGATGCGGCTGAAGCAGTGTGGATGCCACGGCCTGAAGCGAAGTCGGAAGCCTATCTGAAGGACATGATCGCAGACCATGGTGGTGAACTTCCACCCGGTGTCGAGTTCAAGCCGGGACGCGCCCAGACAGTCACGTTCCGTGCCGCGAGGGGATTCGTGGATAAGGCGTTCACCAGCGAAATCGCGCCGAAGATGTTCAGAATGCTCACTGCGACCAAGGAAGAGTAACCATGTGCAAAAGCCTTACCATCACCGAAGAGCAGTCCAATTGGACTAAACAACAGTTGACCGCGTTGAACCATCTTGGGGTTCAAGGCGCTCAGCCAGCCGACCTCGCCGTGTTCCTCCACCAATGCCAGCGTACCGGCCTTGACCCGTTCAACCATCAGATATACATGATCGGCCGCCGTCAGAAGCAGGATGGTCAGTGGGTAGTCAAGCAGACCATCCAAGTCGGCATCGATGGTTTCCGTACCATCGCACGTCGCGCGGCGGACCGTAACCACGAGCTGTTCAGCGAGCCGGAAACACTCTGGTGCGGAGAGGATGGCGTCTGGCATGACGTGTGGATTGCGCCGACCCCTCCGGTCGCGGCGAAGGTCACCGTCCGGCGTGGCGAAGGCGAGTTCACCGGCGTGGCCCTCTATCGCGAATACGTCGGCACCCGCTTCGACAAGACCACGCAACGTCAGGTCCCGAACAGCATGTGGGCTTCGAAACCGGCCACGATGATCGCGAAATGCGCTGAAGCGTTGGCCTTGCGCAAGGCGTTCCCACAGGATTTGAGCGGCCTGTATTCGACCGATGAGATGCAGCAGGCCAACAACAAGTCCGAAGATGAGATAGTCGAAGCCGAGGTCGTGGACGAACAGCCACGACAGAAGCCACGCCAATACGCTCCGCAGGTCCGTCAAGGTCAGCCGGAGCAGGCCGCCGCCCAGGCCCCATCCAACGGTCCGGCCAGTCACGACCAGTTGAAGACAGTCACCGATATCCTCCGCGCCTGCCAGATCAAACCAGAGGAGGCCGACGCGTTCATTCGGAAAATCCTCCACGACCAGACGGTCACAAGCGTGAGCCTCACGGCGGTGCAGGCCCAAACATTCATCAACGAATACCACAAGCACATGCAGCAGCAAGGAGCAGCACGATGAAATACGACCCGAAACACCTCACCTACGAGGACGCGTTGGAAATCGAAAAGCGGGGACTGGCCGTTACCGCCAAGGATTTCGAGGACGGCAGCACGCACACCGGTCCGTTAAGGCATATGACTCTTTCCGATGTCTTGAAAACCGCCGACATGGAGGCGTGTCTGATGATGATCGCGGCCATCACGACGTCAGGACTCGAATACTTCTACATCGCCGTCCGCGAGCCTGGTTTCAACTATGATCTGCCCGCCATCGTCTTCAGGCGTGACGGCAGCATCGACGACAACTACATCATCGGCATCGAGGGCCAGTCCACGAGCGGCGTCGAAATCAACGCCGACGAGCTGATGGACAGACTCGTCAAACAGGAGACGCCCGCCGCCGACGCGGACGAGTCCACAAGCGACCGGCAGACGGACGAGTGGAAGGCGAAGCTCCCGAAGGGCCTCGGCATCTACAAGGCCGCGACCGGCAGCGTGTGGCTGCATTCCGGCAACATGTGGACCCCGATTCTGAACCGGTACGGCAACGTGCCACCATCAGCCACACCACAGGACGAGACAGGGTTCGCCATCAGCTCGCACAAGGCGAAACGCTTCCCGTTCGAGAAGGTCAACCTCGCGAAGCTCCCCACCGAGGAAGGGTATTACCTCAGCAAGGACAGGACCAGACTGTTCCTGCTCGACCGTGACGGCTTCTGGACGCTCGTCGCATACATGGGCGCGAGATTGGACGACGGATACTTCGCTGACGCGGACAAGTGCTCCCCGTGTGACGACCTCGAATACGTTCCGGTCGCCAGCCATCTGCGCGTAACCGAACGCAACATGCGCGAGTACGCGCCCCTCTCGAAGGCGAAACTCGGACTGCGCAAGCCAAGGCTGAAAAGTGTCCCGATCTGCGAGGCGGGCCGATGAGCATATCACGAAGGGCTGGCTGCACGTGCGCGTACTGCGTGCACGCGAACCCTGTCCATACGGGACTCATCCCGTACTGCCAGCGGTGCGGCGAATCATCCTGTCCGCACGCGCGAAGCCACATGCTCATGTGCAACGTCGAAGCGGCCAACCGCCACAAGACGGCTGACGGTCTCAGAAACATGAAACCCAAAGACCAGCAGGGATGGGTCGGACTCAAATCCCATCCACGACACAACAAGGAGAACATCAAATGACCACACCGACCATCACCCTCGTGGGACGAATCGTCAAAATCAAAAAGGACGGCGACCTGTATCGGGCCGGAACCACGAAGAACGGCAAGAACTACATCCAGTTCCGCATCCTCTGCTCCAACAGGGTCAAGAACCCGGACGGCTCATGGGGTTACGGCGCATCCTGCTCCCGTACCTGCGAAGCGTGGAATGATCTCGCCACGCACATCCAGAGCAGCATCAAGGAAGGCGACGAGTATATCATCATCGGCAACGAGTCCGATGAGCGTTTCGAGGATTCGTCCGGCATCACGCACTACACGCAGAAGGTGAACGTCCGCGAGGCTGGACCAAGCCTGAAGTGGGGTACCGCGCAACTCGTCAACGCCAACCAGCAGGCCGGACCACGACAGGCGTCCACGACACCCGCCATGGCACCGCAGGCAGGCTCCGACCAGTGGGGCAGTAGCGGATTCGACGGATTCGGACAGCCCGCAGGAGAACCGGCGTTCTGATGTCACGCAATCGACAGTCGGCCAAAAAAGCCGGAACCGAAATGGAAACGGCGGTGGAACACTACCTGCAATGGGCGTTGGACGACCAGCGCATCATCCGCCGCCGCCTCCACGGCAGCAACGACCTAGGCGACATCGCCAACATCTTCTTCCACGGTCAACCCGTATGCGTCGAAGTCAAGAACACCAAACTCCTCAACGCCACGAAACATTACAACGAGGCGGTCGAGGAAGCCGGAAACCTTGACAGTCCATACCCGTGGGTCGTGCAGAAGAAGCCACGCGTCGGCCTATCGACGCTCGAACGAATCGGAAGGCAGCTCGCCTACACGGATTGGGACACATACAACACCATGTGCGCATTGGCAGACAACGACAGGTACTTCACCCCACGAATCAGGACTGAGTTCCTGGGCAGACGCAAACAACTCGTGTGCGTCACATTGAAAAGCCTCGCGCTCATCCTGAACAACGGACTGCCACTCGGACCGGAAGGACAATCATGATCGCCTTGGTCGCCATATGCGCCCTCGTCGTCAGCGTCATCGGATTCGGCATCATGCTCGGCTCATTGAACCTCATCGACCGTAACAGGCCGTCAGGCGACTGGCTGTGGATATTGGGCATGATTCTAATCGAGGGCGGTGCGATAACCATCCTCATCGACATCGGAATAGGACTCATGACATGACGGGAGAACCCGAAGTGAGGGACGGTTACACCCGGCTCGACAACGGATTCTGGGCCGACGCGAGGATATGCAGGCTCCGTGATGAAATGCCAAGGGCCGCGCTCATCTACGTCATGGCATTGAGCTGGTGCAGCTGCAACCTCACGGACGGTGACATCGACACCGACCAGTTGACATACACGCTTGGCGCATCCGAACAGGAGATCGAAACCCTTATCGACATCGGACTGTTCCAACAGACCATCACCGGCGTGCGCATCATCGAATACCAGTCGAACGGCAACAGTACGAAAAAGGAACTCGCCGCACGGACCGCCCGCAACACGGCAAGCAAACGCCGAAGCCGCGCACGACAGGAATCCGACGACAAGTATTCCGCCGATTTCGAAACGTTCTGGAAAGCGTACCCACGCCATGTTGACAAGCGTCCCGCTTGGAAGGCATGGAAGAACGCAATCCAAGACACAAGCGTGGACACCATCATGGACGGCGTCCGCAAATACGCCAGACAGGTCGAGGTCGAAGGAACCGAACCGAAATACATCAAATACGCGGCCACATGGCTCAATGCTGCGGGATGGGAAGCCGAATATGATATCCGGCCAACCCTCACCCTCCGCACCAATCCAGCCATGCCAAGCCGTAACGAATCGAACCGCATGGCGAACCTCAACAGGGCATGGCAATACATGAACGACGAGGAACGCCAACGGGCGATGGGAGGCACGGGATGATAACCAAAGGAGAGGCCGCGATGCTGTTGACCACGATCAACGCTCATCATGGCAACGCCCAATGGGACGACCTGCAATTGGATGAGTTCTACCGCGAACTCGACAAGCGCAACAGCATCCAAGACATGCGGTCTGCGGTCGTGAGATTCTACGCGACCCAACCGGACAAGTGGATGCGTGCCGCCGACGTCAACATCCTCTGCAAGAGAATCCGCGCCAGTCGGGTGCCGGACGAGAACACCATCCAACAGTTCGCCGCCAGGCATCACGTCACGGCGGATGACTATTGGGAGTTCAAACGCCGCGTCATCTTCGGTACGGCGGATGATGCGCGGGAGTTGGGCGAAGCGGTCAGCAACGCGCTCGAACAGATGGACCGTCCGCAGATCGCGTCAAAGCCCGCACGCCACGCCACGAGCGGTATCGATGGTCTTGGAGACCTGTTCAAAACGCCATGAGCAAATGGAAGGAAACCAACAAGTACGGCATCCACGAAAGCAAAGCCGCCTACTGGCGGTACACGCGGCGAAGGGACAAGGAAGCCGAAATCCTCAAGGAACTCGAACCACAGCCTCCAACGCATGTGGACCTGACTGGATTCGAAGACTACATCCAACGATTACGAGAACCGAAGGAGCCAACAATGGATGACAATTATCTCATCTGGTTCGATGTCGAAACAAGCGGATTCGACCCAATGGCCGACAACCTATTGGAAGTCGAAGCCAGAATCACCGACCTGGAGGGCAAGCAGATACTGCTCAACGGCGACCCTTTGACGTTCCATAGGGTCATCCGCTTCGATGACAGCACGCCAATCCGCGCGTTCAACAGCACGACCATCGACATGCATTCCCGGAACGGACTTATCGGCGAATGCATGAACGCGGAATACCGGCTCAAAGACGTGGACAAGCAGATGGCCGTCTGGCTCTCCTGCACGGGCATAGACCCCGGTCTCATGCATCCAGCCGGAACCAACGTCCAGTTCGACATTCGATGGCTCGACGTGAACATGCCCAACACGAGCGTCATCCTCCACAAGCTCAGCCACAGGCGGCTCGACCTGACCAGTTTCCGACTATTGGAACTGGCCCAAGGCGGCAACCCATACGATTGCGGACACGAAACCACGCATCGCACAACCGACTGCCTCAACCGCGACATCTCCGAATACGAAACCATCCTCAACCAGCAAGGACAGTGAAATGACCCTAGAAACCCTCGAAATCCAGCCGCTCACCCCAGACGCCACCGTCACAAGGACGCACGATTCGGACGCCGGACTCGACCTCCACTGCATCGAAGACTTCAGTATCGACGGACTCGGACGCATCATGGTGGGAACCGGCATCGCCATCAACCTACCCGAAGGCTACATGGCACGAGTCTGTCCACGTTCCGGCCTTGCCAAGAATTACGGCATCGACATCCTCGGCGGCATCATCGACGCCGGATACCGTGGCGAGATCAAAGTCATCCTGCATAACACGTCCACCAGCCGCGTCAACTTCCGTTGCGGCGACCGTATCGCGCAACTCGTCATCACGCCGGTGGAAACCCCCAGAATCCGCAAGGTCGTCAACTTTACCGACACGACGGAACGTGGAGGAAACGGATTCGGCTCGACCGGACGATGAACGACGGGCACCAGTCATGAAACGAAACATCTACAACATCCACGGACAACGATTGCGAGATACCCAAGCGTCAATGCTTGTCCACATCGTCGAAACACATCGAATGCCATCATCCGCATCCTATGCGAAACCGTGGGTCACGTTGGGTTCCCTCATCGACAGGCGTCTCATCATCCCACTCGCGGACGGCACCTACAAGCCGACCGAGCAAGGCATCGAGACCGCCGACGCGATCAGACGATTGGACAGGGGAGAGCCAATACGAAGACCGAACATCGCGGAACGTGGCATCAACAGGAACTTCAACAAGTATTGGGACTACTACTACTCGCATCCAAGCACATACGAATACCACCCCACATTGGAAACCATCTGCGAAAGGAGCCGATGATGTGGACACTCAGTCCGAAACAGCAGGAAATGCTCACTGACGTGAGCAACATGCAGGGCCAATATCAGGCCGTCGATAACCAGACAAGCAGGGCACTGCTTCGTAATAAGTTCATACGTCAAGTGAATGACCGATTCGAGACAACCAAGAAAGGCGAACAACTGTACATGGAAATCGTGCATCAGGCGTTCGAGAAGGCAAGGATGGCGTTAAATGACTGACAACATCAATCCATCGCATTACAAGGATGGCCCGTTCGAGTGCATCGAACTGTCCCGCCTGCTGTCAAGCGACTGGGGGCAAGCCGTCCAATACTGCTTCAGGTGGCAGCACAAGAACGGTGTCGAAGACCTGAAAAAAGCCTTGTGGTTCGTTAACGACGCGCTCGTGCATGGAATTCCGATTTACGCCGTAAGTGACTGGGCGGACCTCGCTAGTGCATTGTTCCACACTCTCGCCAGAGAGGATTGGGCTGGTCTTAAGAGTGTTTGGGACGCATTCACTGTCTGGCATAGAGGGGATATTCCGGGACTCTTAAAAGACAAGATCAATGAAATCGAAAAGGAAGGCAAGTAATCATGGAACATATCGTGCAGTTCGCCATCGGCATTGACGACAAGGCCATCCAGAACCGCATCGAGGAATACGCCTACAAGGACGTGCTCGACAAGATCGTCAAAGAAACCATGGACACTGTTTTCGCGCACACCAACGCGTATTCGCGGGAAAACATGTGTAAGACCATGATGGAGGACGCTTTGCAAAGCTTCCTCGAAGAACGCAAGGACGAGATCATCGACAAGGCAGCGCACATGCTCGCCGACCGGTTCCAACGGACGAAGAAATATCGGGAAGCCATGGGTGCCGTCATCGCAAAGGATGGTGAGTGATGAACCGGGACCGGGTAATCATCGTCGCGATCATCTGCATGACGATTATCTTCATCGCGTCCACCGTATCGCCAGCCGGTTCCAGCGGGAAAACCGGCGCGGGATTCCAGATGGAAACCGTCAAGACCGGTGACGTGACATGGGCGTGTTTGAAGCATGGCGGCGAATACATCGGCTGTAGCACGGTGGAGACGGTCAAATGAGTGTTTTCACAGGCAAGACCGGCTACATCGTCTGGCCGCAAGGCGATACGGGAGTTCACACATGCCGCGTGTACGAGTCTCTGGATGAAGCTGTGGGCGCGGCACGTTCCAAAGCCGACTTCCACCACAGGCCGTATGAGGTGCGTACCGCGTACGAGAGTCCGGCAAGAACTATCAAGACAATCAACCCAAGGAGGCACCAATGAGCGACAACCGTAACTACAGTGTGATTACGAACTTTGGATGCCACTGGCAGTGCCCGTATTGCATCGTGCGCAACACTGGAATCCAAATAGCCGAGACCCGTATGGGAGCCACCTATGACACTGTGATGGATTTGGCTGACTCCGGCAAAATGAAATTCCTCAGCTTCAGCGGTGGCGGAGACCCATTATGGGGGCTTGATATTCGCCGTGCCTACTGGTATGCGTCGATCACCCGGAGCCTGTACGAGTACGACATCGAAACCGAAATGCACACCAGTATGCCAAGCATGGTTAAGCGAATGTACAACCTGGCGCCCGCAGTCGAGTTTTCGAGAATCGTCTACCATCTGCGGAACGTCAACATGATTCGCAATCTCGACTCCATCGACGGGGAGATGATACGAGTCGTTTTCGTGGTCACACCTGATTTCACCAAGGACAAGATCGACGCGATAGTTAAAGCCGTGAAGGACAACCCGTCTGTGGACGAGTTGAGTTTCCGTCAGATGGTCAAGCCGGATTACAGCATCGACCACACTTGCGAAGACTATCTGCGCGAAGGCCATAAGAAGGAGTGGTGGTACATCACTCAAGGTGATTACAACCATTACATCGTCAACGACCGGATTTCAGACAAATACGAGGATTTTCAGGATAAGCCGTGAGGATTTGCCTGACTGGTTACTGAAAGCGACTACAGACAAGGAGACATCTATGAGTGACAAAGTGCGGGTAGGCGCAACCACTATCAAATTCGATGTCGTGGCGTGCGGTATGACGCAAGCGACTGCGCGTGTGAAAGTGCCTATCTATGTGGATGGTGGCGATGACATCGGCAACCACATGTCTGGGGTTGTCAGTGCGCGGGTGCCGGACGATTTCGATAAGAGGGTGGAACACGCATTTCAGGCGTTCGCCGACACGTTGGAAGCATCATTCAAGGAGGAGTCCACGGATGTTCAACAGAAAGCATAGGAAAGTCCGATACGCCAAATGCCCGTATTGCGGCAAAAGCCCAGTCATCTCGGAAGGGCGCAGCATCACGGACAAGAACGAGCTCGTCATGCATTACAAGTGCCCAAAAAATCATCTAACCACCGGCGACACGCCATATCCAAGCCGAGCATTGGACATGTGGCTTCTCGCAGTCGGCAAGGTGCTGAAAGTCGATGACGTGATAAGCGACTACTTCGCCACACAACAAAAGAAGGAGACAGGCCAATGACAGAGCATGGGGAATACTGCGTAAGCATCCGCAAATCCTACATAATGCCCGACCACACGCTGGAAGGATGCGCGGTGACGTTATGGCGATGGAACCATACCGACGAAACATGGTGGTATGCGGCTGTACGCGAATACCTGTTCGTGGACTACAACGGCAGTCGCAGGAAGGCGTTACGGCAGGCCAGACGGGACGCTAGAAAACTCGCCGGAATCTTCGACTGCGTTAACTATGACACCAACGAGAAAGGAATGTGGGGGAGCCATGAATGATGTTGACGATTCTGACCATGAGCTGACCGACGAGCAGCGAGACAAGCTACGCAAGGCCATCGGAGAAATCATCGGAGACTTCACCCCTTGGATATTGTGCGTGGACACCACGCCGATAATCGTGGATTCACGAGTGTCTTATTCCTCGAACGTTTCAAGCGAGCACGCGAGTGTCTACGAGCTTATCGGACTAATGGAATCCACAAAAGCAGACTTCCTACAGTAAGGAGCAACCAATGACTGACCTTGATAAGCGCATCAGCGAGTATGCGAAGTGGATTGAAAGCCGATATGACGACTCGCATGAGCTTCGAGGCAAAGACAAAAACGGTTACATCGACGGCAAGGCCGACGCCTATGAGAGTTCGCTACGCGAGTTCAAACGCATCTTCAACGTGAAGGAGGAATAGTGCTGAAGCGAATGACTGCTTATTGGTGGGATAAAGACAAAAATGCTGTGGCAATCTCATATAAGGATAACCGCCTGATACTCACCGTCGATGACGCGCAGGCACTCCTTAGACAGCTTGAAATGCTTCTGCCGGAGAGACAGTCACGCGACGAGCCGGAAGAGCCTGGCTTCTACCGGACACGGACTGGCGCATTTCTTCGCAAGAACGAGAACGGCGCATGGAGCGCCCTGTTCATCAATGGCGACCTCATTCCACGCTATTGGAACGATCAGGATGATTACGCGAAGTGGAGGACGGTTCTTGACTGCCTGTATCCGCGTGCGTTCCCGCTTACACCAACCACTGCGCCATATCCGTTGAAGGGTGAGTGATGTTCGGACGGAAGAAGAAAAAGCAGGAGGAGCCGAAAAGCTACCTCAGATGCCCATACTGCGGTCACGCGCCGATAATTGTCACCGGCAAATGCACGTATCACAATCCACGTCATACCGTCTACCGGTACGAGTGCGTATTGAAGTGTCTTCAAGGCGAGGTCTGTTGGACTGCCGAAGATGCGTTCAACTCGTGGATACGCGCTGTCGCACGCTATTACGACGCAGAGGAAGCTATCAGACAATTCTGCAAGGAGAAGAAATCATGAGTCTGGCTGATGTTTGCTGGAATATTTCAAGCGTGTTCATCGTCATCACATTGGGAGTGATAGCGATACTCTGCGTGCTCATGCTATTAGGCGTGTTCGTATGCATTTTCGACCATGACGATAAGAACGATAAGAGCAGTAAGGAATAACAATGGCGACGAACGTGACTGAGAAAGACAAGACACTGCATGAGGTCATCGACTTTCTGCAAGGAAACAAGAATATTCAACGAGGGCTAATGGCCGTGCTTGTGTCCGTGACAATGGTTTTCCCACTGGCCGGATGCGGGAACGAAGCGGATGCTGACGATGCTGAGAACGGTAGCAACTGCATTGATGTGCGAGGCGACTTCACGGCCTATGAGTGCAGAATCGAGTTGCACGACGGCAGAACCGTTACATGCATCAACTTCAACACCTACAAGGGGGGAGGCGGTCTTTCCTGCGATTGGGACAATGCTAGCGGCAAGGACGGGGAAACGAAATAATGAAAAAGAACAAAAATAAGAAGGATACCCAGAATCTCATGCGGCTTGCGGAGGGAATTGAAAACGCTTTCGAGAATGAGATGCACTATGCGCTCGACGGCATATTCCTTGAAGCATCCACAGCCATTGACAAGGAGCGCATCAGAGAGAACTGGGGTAGATTGCATTCATGCTGCAACCTCGCAATCACAGTCAGTGACGCTTTTGCGAGTTTTGTCATCAAGAATAATCAGTGTCTGACGGATGATGCGGAAGGAGAGGAATAATGGAACATGAACTAATCCCGGTATACACGAAGTTCAACGGTAACGGCGTGCGTGTGCAGAATGATTCAAAACTCATCGACTATCTGGATGATGGGTGGAAAATCATCAACGTCACGGCAGCGAACCCACTGGCATTGGACAATGAAGCCGTCGTGCTGTACGTGATCGCAAAGGAAAAGAAATGAGCGCGTATCCGTCTTATCGAATCCGTCAGCAAGTGCTCAACATGGATGCGATAGGATACGATGCCAACGAGATCAGCCGCCTGCTCGACATCGACAAGCGGCTCGTGCTCGACATCGAATCCCACCGGCTCCAACAAGACGACCATCCACAACAGGATACGGAACAGCCAACGCTAATCTGACACACACACTATACTAGACAAGTCGCCCAACGGTTGCAAACAAAGGGTTGAGGCAACAAGACCAAACACACCCAAAACGCAACCAAGGAGCCAACACTTGACGCAAACCACATGCGCGACATGCTGGAAAACAACCGACGACAAGCATATCCTCTGCACATCCTGCGAAAACAAACTCCAATTCGATCTGCAATGGTTCGAAAACCACCTGCAAGACCTCGAATGGCGCACAAACCGCATGGACAAGACAGGCAACGGCGGAGGCGGCGGGCATAACGGACTCGCCACCTCCCCGGCACCATTACGCGAAACCGCGTTCGAACTCATCGAAGGCAACGGCATGGACGACATTCCAAGCCTCCGTGACATCATCAACGAATACGCGCGATGCCTGAACGTGACCGCCCCATACGACAGGAAACTCGAAACACTCATCCGCAACATCCGGCTCACCGACAAGTGGAAGACCAGCAATGCAACACCAACCTACGCGCGAATCATCCACCGTATCCGACGCAAGGCCCAGGAACTCCTCGACTTCACCCTCGAAGACCAGATCATCATCGGCGAATGCCCGACCGAAGACTGCCATCACATCGTGAAAGTCATTCCAAACGCCACGTTCGCACCGAAATGCCCCGACTGCGGTCAAGTGTATCCAGTCTCCGCCATCCGTGAGAACAGGCGACGCAAACTCCTCGCCACGCACATCACCGGCACGCAGACCGAAATCCGCAGACTGCTCCTGCAATGCGGCATCATCGTCAAACCCGGCACCATGCGCAGTTGGGTCAGCAGGGGAGACCTGAAACCCGTCACACCGGTCAAGGACACTCGCAAGCAACGCTACCGGCTGTCCGACGTGTACAGGCTCGCCGTCAGAAACCCCGAAAAGGAAACGAACATTTGGATGCTCCTACAGGAGGAACAGGCATGAACATCGACCTCTCCAATCCGCCATACGCGGTCAAACTCAACGAACTCGGATTCGCATACTCGTACACCGACCGTGAGAAAGGCGTCATCGTCTACACTCATGCCGAACCCAGACTGGTCGGCTCTCCATGGATTAACTGTTGGGATGACATGGAATGCATCATCGACTTCGAGGATGCGAACTGCATGAAACCATTTTCATTCACGTTCAAGAACCTTCGCAACGGCGTCAGCAAAACCATTATGGCAAGCAACCTCGCCACCGTGGAAGAGGTTACGCGTTGACCACCATCACCATCACCGACGACAATGGTCGTTCGACCACCTACCGGGTGGATGGCGAGATCAAACATTGTGTAGACCAATTCCATTCGCATGGCATGTTCGGCATCAACCTCACCGACCGCCGCCGACTCCACACACTCCAATTCACCACAGGTAAGGATGAAGCATGAAAGTCTACGTCGTCACTGCGAACGTTATGGACAGGGACGAATACAGGGATTACACGACCCTCCCACCGGAAAAGTATTCTTACGTGCCAACTGTTCGCGAGGATACGGAAAACAAGTATGGCGAGCATGTGAGCATCATGGGCGTCTATTCCACGTTCGCTCAGGCGGAACATCGTTGGGATGAACTCGACCGTGAAGGCTTCGATGTTTTCCCGATCGATGAATTCATCGTGGACGCGAACTGCTGGGAATACATAGGAGGCTACGCGGAATGAGCGGCGACGACACGACACAGGACAACACCACCAAGGAGGCACAATGAAAGTACTCGACTTTACCAAGGAAACAGACGAACTGGAAAAACACGTTGACGATATTCGCCACATCATATCCAGCCGCGATTTCTTTACCATAAGCAAAACCAGTATGGGATACGTGCCAACAGTCTACTATCAGTGTTTCATCGAACCTGATGACTCATGTTCAGAAACGGATAAGCTGCTGCATCTCAAGGTGAGAATCAAGCCGGATGTCGCGCATAATGGCAGGATTGTAAGATTGTATCCAGAAGAATCGGAACAGACTGCCATAGATGAAGCAAATCGCGCCATAGGCAGACTACGTACCATATTAGGGCGGTGTTAAGGATGAAGTGGTTCACTAGTGACTTGCATTTCGCGCATCCGTTCGTGGCCGCACTACGCGGATACGCGCTACCCGGATACGCTAAGGATGCATCGATCAAACAACAGGCCGAACATGAGCATAAGCCGCTCAAGAACTGTGTTGACTGGCGGAGACATGATGCCGACATTGTGCGCGCGATCAACACGTATGTTGGAGAGGAAGACGAACTCTACATCCTCGGAGACATCAGTTCCGGTGGTACGTGGAGCGTAGACCAAGCGATAATGCGCATCCAAAACCTGCATGTACCACGCAAGAACAGGCATCTGATTCTCGGCAACCACGAACTGCACAGCTCCACCCGCACGCTGGAAAAGTTGGCAAGCGTGTTCGTGGAAGTCGGAATGGTCGGCATCACTGAAATCAGAGACGGGTGGGGCAACAATCCACACACGGTATTTTTAAGCCACTTCCAATGGCGTGAAGACTTCACGCAAAGCAAACCCCTAGGCGCAGTCTCAACCAATTGGAACGCGCCGGAATTAGCCGAATACGCGATACCACGCATGAACAACACTCTGCTCCTGCACGGACACACGCACGCGCATGACCCGCTTGAGTTCGGCAGGCATCACAATGAGATCAACGTCGGATTAGACGCATGGCGTTTCGAGCCAGTCAACGAAGCCGAATTGGTGGACAACTGGCTACAAACCGCGTCAAGCGCCGTCTGAGCGGCCTACAATGGCACACGAATGGGGGCGGATTCAAAAACCGCCCCCACTATTTTTCAGTAAATAGCACCGTTGGATTTCAAATCATCCATTATTCAAGAATCTCTGCAATCCGTCGCCAGCCTTGCCATTCAGCCCGCGACGGGACATGTCGTAATAGTCGAGCATCTGCGGACTGTTCCACCCCGCTGCGGCCATGATGTCCCTGTCCGGCACGCCAGCGTCACGGGAGAGCGTGCAGAACGTTCGCCGCAATGAATGCGGCGAAATATCCGGCACGCCCACGCGCAATGCCACGGACGATACGATGCCCACGGCGGTCTGCTGCCGCAGACGCGCGCCGGAATCCTCACGGAACACCGCACCACGCCTACGTTCGCCAATGAGTCGTGCGAGAGCTTCGGCCGCATCGGAGGGAATGGCCACACGCTGAGACCAGTCGCCCTTGCGGTCGAACCGCACCCACGGACGCCCGTCATCCAGATGACAGTCTTCGACATCCAACCCAAGCGCCTCGCTAACCCTCGCACCGGTCAACAGCAGCAGACTGCACAGGGCATCCGTCCGCGCACCCATACCACGCGCTTCGTCCAGAAAAAGCCTAGCCTGCTCGCGGGTGAGGTACGTGCCATCCGAATGACCGTACAGTTTCGGCCTACGCACATGCTCGCCCGGATTGCAGTCGATATACCCCTCCTCGCAGAGATAGCGGTAGAGGCAGCAAACGACGCTCAGATTCCTGCACACCGTGTTCTTCGCCGCTGGCCGCATGCCGCCGTCATAGGCGGCGAACACCTCGATATGAGTGCGCTTCGCCCGCAGCATGTCGATGCCGTTATCCGCACACCAGCGGAGCCATCGCGATACGACGCTCCGATACTGCGCCCTTGTACCCGGCGTCAGGCCGGCGAGAAAACCGGCGATCATGTCGCTCACCGTTTCCATATGCGCACCGTCTCCTTGCAGATCAAAGGCTTGTCGGCAGGACCCTTCACGAACGGAGGTATCCACTGGCGGCGGCGCAGCGAATGGTCCGGCCCATACGCCTGATTACGCCAAAAACCACGCACGATAAAACGATGGGTGTATTCGCGTCGCACTTGTTCGTCATTGTCGGAGCTTTCACCTGGACGATGCAGATTCTCACGCAGCACCAGCATCTTGACCTTGCGGATTTCCGGGTCGAAACGCTGCGGCAGCGGATGCGTCATATCGGGTTTCGCCGGTTTCGTCTCGCAGATATGCGGTTCCGCGCTCAACGCCCACACCGCGCGCAGCAGATCGCCGAACCATCGGAAACCGCCGACATGCTCATTGAAAATGCCGTTGGCGAATCTGATGACCGGCAGTGAGAATGATTTCGCGTCGCATTCCTTCAGAGCGCATGGATGGTCCGTGAATCCCATCAATTCGATATCGCCGTTGCCGTCGCATTGCCAGAAGAGCGCCGACACATGGGCGTCTCCGACCTTCCTTCCCGTCGCGTCGTCGGTCACGGGGAATCTGACCATTTGGACATCCCCGTCGAAGAAGATAAGCCCGCTTTGCGCCGGCGCTTCCGATTTCGGGAAATCACCTGCCCGGACGGTATCTTCCGCCAGCGCCGTCATGTCCCGGCTGATCCACCAAAGCTGCGCGACGGCGAGATTATCAGCGAAATTCCAAGCCGCTTCCATGCTCCGCTCGTATTGCGAGTGCGCAGCCATCTCCTCCTTTAATGCGACCCGCTCGTATTCCGCGAGTTTGTCGCGGATCAGCGGAAGGTGCGATGGGATGAGGCGAAGCCGTCTGTTCCTACTGCGCGTCATGTCAGTCAGCCTCCCCAAGACGGTCGAACATCTTGTCATACGCTTTCGTCACGCATTCCAAACCCATGCGATACGCGCTCACGCGATCATGGTCAGACTCCGCCATGCGGCGCTGCCAATCATGCGGGAACGCCACGCTCAACAACGTCTCCCGCACGTCCGGTTTGACAACCTCGATTTTCTGCGGGAACATCGCATCAAAAGTGAGGACACACAAGGCGTAAGCCACCTGCAACGTTCGGTCAGACACGTAGCGGAAAGACTGTTCCGCCACGCGGTCAATCTCTTCCATAGACCACGGAACGGTAGCCGCCAACTTCGCGTACTCTTCCGCATCCTCATAATCCAAGCCGCCATTCATCGAATTGTCCTGAACCGTATCCACCAGGTATTCGTACAGTTCACCGATGATGCCCGCCGTGGAATGGACGAACACAGGCTCAAAATCAATAAAATAACTGCCGAACCACAGGCCGCAGACATGGCCCACATAGCCGGTAAGCTCACGCGGCAGCATATTCACGTCAATCATCACAACACCTCGATTTCGTCACGCCACGACAACATGTCGCGCGTAATCAAATCCCAGGACGACACTTGCACGTAAAGCCACGCACGATAGCCAAACCGTGCAGCACGATCACGTTCCAGCCACGCGGCAAACCATTCCACCCACAACGAAACAGGCGAACGATACCGCCACAACTCACGGTTCGACTCACGGTCAAAACGCGAAAACTGATAAACCATCATGCCGAAACCTCCTCACCACTCCAAAACCTTGCTGCCATCGACAAGCACATACGAGCCGCCGTCACCATTGCCCGACACGGACGCATCCCACCTGCACACATGCTGGTAGGCGGAGCCGCCATCGACCGCGACGGAACCATCCTCGACGAAACAAGCCGGAATATCCGCCCACGAGAACGCGGAAGCGACGGAACCGGGATTGTCACGACGCCACGCATTCCAAGACTCAACAGTCTCAGCCGACGCGCTACCCAACGCCCGGGCCTGATCCACGGCATCCAAATGGCCGACGACACCGACGACGGCGACAAGCACGAAAACAAGAAATCACGCATAATAAACCCCTTAAAAGAAAACGTTGAAAACAAAGGGCGTGGCACAATCGCCACGCCCCGAAACTAAACAATCGAAACCGGCAGACGTGACTAGCGCAATCCGCCGCAAATGTCCTTCACGCCGGTGAGATAATCCAACTCGCCCTCGAAATCATGGCAACTCGTCGAAAACTCACCATCACGACAGCTTTCATCCGCATAATACGAGAAGTTGACGCAAAGAGGGGAATTAGGATCGATACCCACACAGCATGCCGAACCATCCATGAAAACCACCTTGATAGTGTCCTCGGGACACATGCCGGATATGATTTCCGTATCCTTGACGTTCAACCCGTGATTGTAGATCTCACTCGAAAGCTGATAAAGATCAATTTCACAGATTGGGTATGCGCTCCGGTCGAGTTCCGTCACATCCACGAACGTATCCGGCTGCGGGCCGTCTTCAGCGAAGTCGCCTTCTCCGGCCACCATGTCGTTCGCTTGCTCAATGCAGTAATCGACGTCTTCCACAATGTAGGCCGGAATGCAGTCCGGCTCAGGGCCGTCGATGGATTCCAGGTTTCCGACAGTGAAAAAGTCAGCCGACCAGTCAGGGCCGTATTCATGGCTTTCATCATCCCATTCGCAAATAGAGATTTCCACTGCCTTGCTGTTGTCAATAAGTATAGTCATTTCAGATACTCCATTCCAGCCCTCTTGCTAAAATGAGAGGGCTCTAGTTAGATTGGTAATAATTACTGAGCAATCGAGCCGGATAGCTGCAACTATCCGGCTCAACTCATTCGTGGACTACCGCGCCCGTAAAGAGCGCAATAACCCTAGCGGATCACTCAGAATCCGCCGAAGATTCAGATTCAAGAAGTTTGCGCGGATTCTTGACATGCAACGCATCACAAATACGAATCGCCTTATCAAGCGTCATATTCTCGATAGAATTGACACCATTCTCATAGGCTCCGATACGTTGTTGAGTAAGCCCTGCCTTGTCGGCGAGCTGTTGTTGTGTCATGCCGCGTTTCAGTCTGAGTTCCCTCATGCCCATGTCAGTATCCTTCCGTAAGAAAATCCACAGGGTCGCATTGCAACGCCTCAGACAATCGTAACGCCGTCCGCAAATACATTTGCGCGACAGGACGATAACCGGTCTCGAACCATGAGATGTTCGGTCGTGCGACACCGCTCATGCCAGCCAGCTGCGTCTGCGTCAACCCACGCGACAAGCGGATGTTCCTCAAGCCGACGACGCCAGCCGACACGCCGCCGCGCCACACATGCTCATCTGGATACAGGTCCAACACGTTGCAATGCAGTATCCGCGCCAGCGACGCCGCCGTGCCCAGAAACATGTTCCGGGCATCATCATCGACGGTCTCATACCGGCTCAACCTCGGCATGTCATAGCCGGTCAACGCGCTCAACTGCTCCAACGTGATGTTCGAACGTTTCCGCAGCTCACGCAACCCCATGCCACACTCCTTTCCGATCAAAAACACCATATCATCGACGGCTGGGGGACGCCGCCGACATCAATTAATTCAATCCTCATTCCAGTCCAGCATGTCCACTGGAATCATGCAGCCGCCGGAACACTGGACGTACAGCCAGTTCGAATAGCCCATGCGAGCCGCCCTCACGCCACGGAACCATTCGCCAAGCCACTCGCACAGGAGCGACGGAAACGACCGACGACGCCAGAACGACCTGCCGGACGCGTAATCGAATCCATCGTATTCGGCGATAGGGGAGAAGAAGCCATGTTTGCTCACTGTTTTTCCTCCTTGGTCCAAGGGATAATCTGATGCAACAGGTACGCCGCCGTCGTCAACTGGTCGTAGGCGGCCAGCACGTAAGCCGAATCGGGAGCGTTCCCGCTCCCAAGATTCGACAGCAATCTGACGGCCTCCAACGACTTGCCGACCGCATTCGCACACACATCCGAATCATGGGTATCCATCACACATGACCCTCATCGTCGGCCTCCGTGTAGAATACGAAGTCAAGGTCGTAATCAGAGGAAGCGTCGTATTGCTCACCGATCTCAACGGGAGTCAGCCCGCCCAATACTTCCGTGGTGAAATTCCAATAGTCATCGGAATGCGCATTGTCATGCAACATGAACGTCCATTCACACCACTCAGGCAACTTGGACCAGAACTTCCTCCAATCCTCATCAGTCACGTAATCGCCGAAATCATCGATACGGTAGACACCCTCGCAAGGCTCGAAACTCTTCTTGATGAAATGGCTCAAACCGGTAGCCGCCATCACTTCGATGTCATTCACGACAGCCTCGCCAATCGGCTCATCCAACGGCATTGCCTTCAACTCTTCAACGGTAATCATCATTCTTTCCTTTCAATCGATACGAAACTCTTCGCCATACTTGACGAGATGCGCGTCAAGATAAGCGTCATAAAACTCCTGCTCGGAACACGGCGCGAGATTCGCGTGCAACAGCTCCCGCAACTCGTCATCCATGAGATTCACAGCAGCCTCATAAGACACGGGACGCCCATTCCGATCAATAACAACACTCATCGTTCTTTCCTTTCGCTCAGCAGCAGAACTCGTCGGTGAGTTCCGCAAGTTTTCTTAGACTCAATCGCATGAGACGCGACCTCAATCCGACATTGTTGCGTTCCAGCCGGTCCACCATGATGAGCCGCGCCGAATCGCCATCCGTGACGTCACAGCCGGTCGGATACAGGCTGCCGACAGCAGCCGCATTGACCTCATCCCGATACGATTCAGCCTCAGCCTGAGACCTGTGACGACGCACCTTCAGAGCGCCGCCCACATATTCCACAGTCCACAGCAGCGCCATGTCAGTCAGCCTCCCGCGCATAATCACGCAAGCATTGAGCCTTGCTATCAGCCTTAAGTCCAGCCTGCCTGAAAAACTCACGGATATGACGCCACGTCGTATTGGACAGGTCGGCCGGATGCCGATGAATCCAGAAGACACTCCCAACCTCACCCTTGGAAGTGAGATACAGGGTCACAATCGGCGTCTCGTATGATGTCAGAGTCACGCCGGCGCCGGAACCGTCACCCATGAATGTGACACGAGCCTTGCCATAGAACGACTTGGCCGAATCATATTCAGGACGCAACTCAAACTCTCCGTCACCCAACAATGAAAACGGCATGATAGAATCTCCTTGCAATTAGTGGTGAATATTGATTGCATGGCCGGTCGCAGTCCTACCTGAGACCGGCACTTTCATTTCCCCGTGCCGCTCCACGACAGCACCTTGCTGCCGTCAACCAGCACGTAAGACTCGCCCATACGATTGCCAGCGGAACCGCCGCGCCACTCGCATATGCGCTCATAGCCGCCAGCCGTACTACCGTCTTCCATGCCGCACTGGGGGATATCCGACAACGACGTGTAGCCAGCCAAGTCGGCCGTCGCATACGTCTCACGCCACCAATTCCATTGCTGTTCAGGCGTCCCATGAGGGTCAGCCACCGGCACGGAATTGCACACCGGCGAACACGCCACGGCGAACGCCGCCACGCCTACGGCCAGCAGTCCAGCCAGCTTCACACACTTACGCATTCCGCTTACCTCCCTTAGCGGTCTCGATATAACCAGGAAGCTTTTCCACGTCGAAATACATGTCGCCAGAAACCGGGTCGGCATCATCCCGCCACGCCTCAAACACGGCATCACGGTCAGCGCCACCCAACATGACGTCAGACACCTCGCCATCGAAGTAATCCCGCAGCCACGCGGCCTCACGCCGCTCGTAATCGGATTCATCCAACACCGGGCAGTAGCGCCCGTCCTTGGTAATCATGTCTATCGCATATTGGACGACGGCCTGATCCGACAGTCCGCCATACCCGTCCGTCAACTCAATCGCATAGCCGACACCGCAGAACGCGCGCGACACATGACCGTAATCGGACAGCCACCGCACGGCAGTCTCAATATTGCTTTCATCCAGCGCGTCATCGAAGTACAGCAGCCGCGAAACCTGATACGTGTAATCGTTGAACACCGTGTCGGCCACGCGGATACCCCGCACCCATTCCAGAATGTCCGGCAGCACGCTATCGAACGACGGCAGACCAGCGTAGCCGACACCGTCCCATGCGTCCCGCAGTTCCTCGTACAAGTCGGCATCCTCAGCCGTATCCTTGCGAATCTCATGCACATACATTTCATTTTCCTCACTTTCAGATTGATTGATTTTCAGTAGCAGAGAGTCAGAGACAGCTGCGAATACCACAGCTCAAAGTCGAGAGCCTTAAGCGCCTTGTACGCGGCCACATAGTCGCCCGCATCCATGCATTCGACAAACTGCTGCGCATAGGCGCACGTCTCAACGTCATCGGAAGACATGCATTCCAGCAAGTCGTCAAGGCTGGGCCATGCGCCCTCAGAATCCGCGATAGTGCATGCCTCATGGTTATACAAGTGCCACACCATACCGTCGAGATTCCAGCAATTCGACCCTTTGCCGTTCAGTATGTCGCCGAACGTCTCAGGCCAATCCATAAACTCGTAATCGACGATGACAGACAGCGACAGATTATTATCGTCGTACAGTTCAGCCAGTCGTCCCCAGTCGGCTTCGGCGGAACCGTGGTTGTACACGTCCCATATGCCCTTAATCTCATCGGCCATATCCTTGTACCCGGACGGCGGCACCGGACTATCATTCCCACGCATGTACGCAAGGAACTCAGGCGACGGCGCTGTGATAACGTCAAGACTGCAACCGTCCAGACCGTCCGGGAACTCAGCACCATTGTATGAATACAATTCCAATGCGCCGCCGTCCGGTTCAGACTCATGCAAGCCATGGAAGCCGGCCATGACGTCGTAAAAAGCATCCACGGAATTAAATCCAGACATGATTACCCACTTTCATAGAGACTGTTGATTAGCCCGCCATATGACGGCACAGTGCGCGGGTGAGGAATCGCACCCCACAGAAACCACTAAGCCGCGCCATAGCCCACAGAGGGCTACAAAGTCAGATGAGTTTCAGGAACGAACGCGGTACCACGCGCTCGAAATGGTAAAAATCGTAGGCATCGCCACTATGCGACGTCATGGTGAACCCGTTCGCCGTGAAAATGTCGATAATCGTTTCCATGCCGCACGCGTTCGCGTTCATCTCCCAGCCGTAATCGCAACGCTTCAGCCCATATAGCGTCCTATCGGAACCGTTGTATGGAATCGACGCATACGTGTGCTTGAATCCACGCCACATGAGAAACGTCTGCCACAACGGCAACTCACGCATGGCTTCATCCACCGCCGCAGAGAGTTTGTCATACCCGCAGCCGGACGCATGGCCGGAACCACGGTCACGCCTGACAGTAACGCCATCCTCGGTTAGTAGTGCGCCAACGGTAGCGGTAGGGCACATTCCCCACATCGCACTGCGCCGCCATTCCACGCTGATGTTCACAGATAGTTCGATCTTCCCAGTCATAATAAACACCTCACTTGTATTGTTGACTACAATTAGTTTCGCGTCATGTAGGATTCAAGCCGTGCGACGCATGACTCATCGCCCGGAACCCGATGCATGTCAAGCCACTGTTCAGCCGTGACCACGGCGTAACGCTCGCCCAGCTCGCCGTTGCGCTTGACATTGCGGCTGACCACATACACCACGCTGTCAACCCACCTTATGGCGTCGGCATTCCACGCGACATCACACGGCTCAATGCCATTAGCACGGCCGAAAGACCACGCCCGGTTGCGCCGCGCGGTTTGAGCCGAACGCATATCCTTGCACCATTGCACGAGATTGTCATAATCAGACATAGCTCCCCCTTTATTTAATCTTATTGTATTGTTGACTACATAAGTCAAACGAGATTGACATAATCACTCATGACCGTAATCCAGCCGGCATCCCCCCAAGCATACGTGTCAACCTTAGTCATAAGGCATGGCGATAACGGGTTGAGACCAGTGGTGTCATGCAATGGCGTGCATACCACCTTGCAAGCATATCCGGTATTCGTCTCACCGTAGACGGTGACACGCCTCCGGCTTCCGCGAACGCGCGTGATCCGCACGTCTGTCGTGTAGTCGTTTGCAGTACCGAACCACGTGGATCGCATTGCTGCAACGCGCAACGCCGCAATAAGCGCATGGCGTACCAGCGGCTCCGCCATCGTGAGGCTGTAAAATTCGAGTTCCGGCATTTCGCGCACCCAAAGTTCCGGGAAGCAAGACGGCAGGGATTCACGCGCCGTAGTGAGACAGTCGCGAACGATTTTTACAGCCATTTCTTCGTCGGTATCCATAATAAACCCCCTTAAGGTCTAGTGTTGATTGGTTAATTGCGTGCCACTAGAGGGTATCGCACCCCCTCATGGTCTAAACAGTGGCGAGAGGGGCGCAACCCTTGCGGATTACGCCCATGAAGATTTTTTTGGCTAACACCACCCGCAAAGTGGCGCAGAGGCACATACGCACCCCCTATAGACTTTTAGTGTCCGCATAGTCCCCGAACTGCATTCGTGACCAATCACCCATAAAGCAATTGACGGGCGCTACAGTATGTCTACCCTCACAACCCGTTATGCCGTGGTTTACAGTCAATGCCGCCAACCACGCTCACGCATGGCGAAACATTGGCGTTGCCACCTATCTATCGGCCTATCCTCATTGGCGGTAGTCTCTCACACTACGCCAAACGTCGGCGGTACCCCCTTACGAGTTCTCGCGCTCAACATTGTCAATCGAGTTCACGCGCACTGCCTAGGCAAAACCGACACTATCGGCCACGCCCACATAGTGGACATTATGCACACACCCCGAAAAACGCCGCCACCTAACCCCCAAAAGGGGGTGAAGCTCAAACTACCGGCCTTCAGTAACACTCTTCATTTGTCAAACACTCGCAACACTCGCAGACGAGACACTGCACCTCAGCACAGTGGCCACCGTTCCACACGTGGCAGTTTCCCGGCGCATACACTCGATACGCCCCCCTAACCATCTCAGGCTAGGCTATGCGGTGCCTAGGCACCTAACCGCCACGGCTTCATTTGCCGGTTGCTCCCAACCGGGTGCAAGTGGTGCGGTCTAGAGTGTCGCACCAACCTTGCTAGGCTGACTGCCTAACCGGTTGTTGGTTATCACTATACACACCAATAATGGTGTAATCAAATTGAGAAAACAGACCACAGCGAAACGTTGAAACAGAGCCGTTCTATCGGCGTGTCGCAACATGGGTAGGGGGGTAAATAAAACAAAAAAAGAGTCTGAGTAGCACAAGAAAAAATAAAGTCAAGCAAGATACCAAAATACGGACAAAAAATATTGAGCGAGATAGATATAAATAATAAGGAATACGACACAATGACGCGCATACGTACAACTGTACGAACGAACATTTGTACCATCGAACGAACGTTCTAACCGGGGCTGGGGGAGGGTCCTCCGGGCACGCCCGTTAGGGCCGTCGGGTCAATGGTAGAAATAGTGCGCGCTGTCTGGAAAAGTCCGCGCATGAAACGTGACATGACAACGACAATGTTGCATCCACATTGAAATCGTCTTCAGCATACCATGCGACACGCCGTATTTTATGCCATTTTCCTTGCAACGTTGACGCAACGTTGGGTATGAGTATGCTGACGCATGTCGGAATGAATTTTGGAGGACGCGGGGTGTCCTTGTGGGTGTCATTCCGGCAAGCGGTTCGGTGGTGCTCCTTGTCTCTTGGTTAAGGATTCCGACCGTTGGGACGTTCGTGTTCATAAGGAGCACCGCTAGGGGCAGTTGGCTGAGTCTGGTTTAAGGCAGTCGCTTCGAAAGCGACCGACTCTGATAGGTCCGGGAGTTCGAATCTCTCACTGTCCGCAGATGGCATCTTCCTAGGTAAGGTGCGATTCGGTTTCAAGTCCAATGCGGGAGGCTTGTTGGTACCGCCGTTTGATCTCGCACATGGTTCCTATCGCTCTTGTGGGAGTGTTAGTCGCGCATGGGTTTCTGGCTCTCTTGCCTATGCGTGGTGAGTTGCCGGTTCGAATCCGGCTGGGGACCCTTTGAGGATGGATGAATCCCGGAATATAGTTGTGTGTTTTGGATTGTCCGTGAGATTTGCGTCCATCCTCGCATATGGCATTGGTGCAACTGGATAGCATGACGGTCTCCAAAACCGTCGATGTTGGTTCGAGTCCAACATGCTGTGCTTAGCCTACCCACAGGTTGTGGGAAAGGTCTTCGGAGTCGTTTTGTGGCGGCTCTAGTTTTAGCTGACCCGCCTAGTCTGCGGGAACAGTTTCCTGAGTCGCTGTGGCGGCTCTTGCCTTGCTTTGGTGGCGGAATGGTAGACGCGGCGCACTCAAAATGCGCTACCTGCGAGGTGTGAGGGTTCGACTCCCTCCTGAAGCACTGAGGAGTGGTGATGACCAACGATTGGAATAAGTCGCATCGTAAGGAACGGTTCAATCCTGGTTGGGAGCGGACGCGTCGTGAGGTGTTGGATTATTACGGGTGGCGTTGCCAGTATCCGGTGATTGGCGATGATGGCGTGTTGCGTCCTTGTGGCGCTCATGCGAATGAGGTCGATCATATCGTTCGTGCTGAGGATGGTCAGCCGGATGATGATTCTTGGGATAATCTTCAGGTTCTTTGCCGTGCGCATCATGCTTATAAGACTGGTTTGGAGTCGGCTGAGGTTCGACGGAGGAAGAGGTCTGAGCGTGAGGAGGCTCGTTGGTACAGGCATCCCGCGTTCGGCTAGCTGAGGGTAAGTGCAGTGTGAATGGGTGTGATGAGCCTGTTCATGCTCATGGGATGTGCAGGTCTCATTATGATCGTTGGCGGCGTAGTGGCAGTGGTGCCCGTAAGCGTCGTATGAGTCGGGCGTGTTTGGCTTGTGGCTCGTTTTTTGAGACGGAGCGTCGTGACAAGGCTTTTTGTTCGGCGCGTTGTCGTAAGCGTTTCCAGCGTTTGAAGGCTGATGGTGCGGCTCCAAATCGTACTCCGCAGCCGTTGAAGTCGGTGTTGTGGGAGCCTCGGTCGAATGCCCGTGTCGGGCGGCGGGGGAGTGTTCCCACTGGTTTTTGGACTGCCGAGGATGAGTGGAACGCGTGTTCTCATACGTGTCCAGTCTGTGGGTTGCCGCTTGACCGGTCGGTTGATGTTTTGAGTGATGATTTTCCGGTTGGCGCTTGGCGTGTGCCGTTGGAGCAGGGTGGTGAAAACTCGTTGGCTAATCGGATTGTCGTTCATCGCAGGTGCGCGTAGTGCCGTAACGGGCTTCGCGCTTGTCGTCCCGTAATGGGGCTTTGCGGGGAGTGATGTTATGGGCAGGAAGACTAGTGATTCCAGCAATCAGGTTTTGGAGATTCCCGATGGGAAGTTGGGTCCTGATTTGCCTTTGGCTAACCAGATTTTCCCCAAGGGTGGGGAGTGGTTGCCGTTGGTGGTTCATTGGTATGAGGAGTATCGGCGTAGTCCGAATGCTTCCATGTTGCGTTCGGCTCCTTCTTGGATGGCTGTCCAGTTGGGTTTCGCGACGATTAACGAGATGCTTTCGACTCGTCGCTATGCGACGTTGATGCCTGTTGTACGTCAGTTGTTTGACGAGTTGGGTTGGACTCCTGCTTCGATGCGTGCGTTGAAGTTCGACGTGCCGGAGGCTGACGATCATGCCGCGTCTGATGGTTCGAATCATGCTGTGATTCAGGATATCGATGCTTGGCGTCGCAAGATCGAGGCGGCTGGCTGACATGCATTTGATGATTCCTAACCTGACTTATGAGGATAGGCGTAGGAGTCTTGGACGTTTGGCGTTGTGGTGGGTTGAGACGTTCAGCATCATCGGTCGTGGTGATGCCATCAATAAGCCTGTCACGCATAGTCCTGAGTATATCCAGTTCTACTTGAACGCTTATGCGTTGAAGCCGAATGGTCGGCGCAGGTTCAATCGTGTGAGCTTGTGGCGTCCGAAGGGCTGTAATAAGAGTGGTTTGGGTAATGACATCGCCTTGTTCGAGGCTTTTGGCCCGTGTCGTTTCGATCATTGGGCGAAGGCCGGTGAGACGTACACGTTTCTTGGTCAGACCTACTATTATCTGCCGGGTGAGCCTGTTGGCCGTCCGATTCAGAATCCTGAGATTCTTTGTCTTGCCACGTCCGAGGACCAGTCTGGCAATATCTTCGATTCGATTTACTACAACTGCATGTCCGGCCCGTTGGCCCAGTTGCAGGGTTTTGGCATGGAGGCCACGAAGACCCGTATCGGCTTGCCGGAGGGTGGGGAGATTATTCCTTCTACTTCCGGTGATGCGTCGAAGGACGGTGGTCTTGAGACTTTCGCGTTGATGGATGAGACGCACTTGTATACGTTGCCGAAGCATCATTCGATGTATAAGACTGTTCAGCGTAATCTGCCGAAGCGTTCGTTGAACGCGGACCCGTGGGTGTTGGAGATGACGACGTATTTCCGTCCGGGTCAGAACAGTGTGGCGGAGAACACGTTGAAGATCGCGGAGGATATTCAGGCTGGTCGTTCCAAGCATTACAAGGGCTTGTATTTCGACTATCGGTATTCGACTCTTCCTATCGAGGATTTTCCTGATGAGAAGAAGCTTGAGCACGCGTTGTATGAGTCGTATGGTTCTGCCGCCCATTCGGATGATGGTAAGGATTACATCATTCTTCCTGATGGGCGTATCGAGGCCGTTGATGCCGATGGCTATTCGGTTGATGGGTTCTCGCTTCGTGATGATGGCGTCGAGCCGGGACCGTCGAAGGATGGTTGGGTTGACATTCATGGTCTGATGGGTCAGATTTACCAGCCTGATTCGGACCCGAATGATTCGATTCGTTATTATTTGAACTCTCGTGCGTCGAGTGAGGATTCGTGGCTTACGGAGCCTGCGATCCAGTCGCATTTGGCTTACAGGGATTTGTATGGCCGTGCGGTCGGCTCGTCGTCTCGTTTGGATGGGGTCTGGAAGGATTTCATTGACGAGGATGAGGAGATCACGCTTGGGTTCGATGGTTCGATTCGTAATGATTCGACCGCGTTGGTTGGTTGTCGCGTGTCCGATGGTTTGCTGTTTCTTATCAAGTTGCAGCAGCGGCCTGATAATGCGGACCCTGATTGGCGTGTTGACCGTGATGGTTTCGATGCCGCCGTGCGTCGTATGTTCGAGAATTACAATGTCATCGGCTGTTTCGCTGATGCGCATTTCTTCGAGTCGATGATTGGCGGCTGGGAGGCTGAGTATGGGCGTGGCATGAAGGTGTTCGCCCGTGGACAGTCTTCGATGATGAAGTTTTGGACGAATAACTGGTCGCAGGATATGTATCGTGCGTTGCAGTGCGCGCATTCGTCGTTTGAGTATGCTCCCGAGCCTGTTGAGGAGGGGGAGCCTGACCCGAATAATATTCTTTTGTGTGCCGACCCGCGTCTTGTGTCGCATTTCCGTAACGCGAAGCGGCGTGAGAAGAGTTGGGGCTATCAGATTCATAAGGAGACGCCTAAGAGTCCGCACAAGATCGATGCGTGCATGGCTGGCGTTTTGGCTTATGCGGCGCGTGAGAAGTATTTAGGCCAGTTCGAGGAGGATGGTCCGCAGCGGGTGATGCCGCAGCGGGTCTGGTGATTTTTGGAGTGTTCGTATGGCTTCCACATCTTCTAATATGCAAAGTCTTGTTACGGGTGATGACGAGCCTGATGGTGACGGTATGGCGTTGACGCGTCTTGCGACGCGTTTGCAGAATCGTATTCCTGACCTGTGTGTGTTGAAGACGTTTTATGACGGTCGCGAGACGGTTCCGTTGCAGTCCGTGCCGAAGGCGGCGACCACTACGGCCAGTGCCGTGTATAGGCGTTTTGTGGATATCTGCCCGTTGAATCTGGCCCATACGATTGCGGATGCGGTAATCACGTCGCAGCATCCTACCGGTTTTCGTCTTGTCGCCGATAAGACGATGCGGAGCACGGATGCGGATGACATGTGGGATAAGTGCGGCATGGATGTCCGCGCGTTGAACATGTTCATGGACGCGTCGATCTACGGTGCCGCGTATGCGATGGTTCTCGGCAAGGAGAATCCTTCGTATATCCAACGGTTGAGTCCGTGGAGCACGGTTGTGTCCGACGACAAGGATTCGGCTGTGGTGTATGGGTGGTCCGAGGAAGAGCAGATCGAACGGTTGACTTTGTATCGCATCGTCCGTAATGATGACGGTGAGATTCAGAGCGTCTATTCGCGTACCGCGAAGCATGAGGTCAAGTCGCGCACACTGCCTTCCGATTCGGTCGATGACGAGGACACCGTGTATGACCTTGCCAACGACGATTCGAAGAAGCGCCCGGAGTTCGAGGCGCAGTTCGAGTGGGAGGGCCAGTCTTCCGGGGATGATTGGAAGTTCGCCATTGATTGCGGGTGTCTTCCTATCGTCCAGTTGACCACTCCTAACGGCAAGGGCCAGTTCGAGGCTTCCTTGAAGACGTTGAGGTCCATCGACCAGCAGCGTTTTCAACGGTTCTGCATTCAGGAGATGCAGGCGTTCAAGCAGCGTTGGGTGTCCGGCGACATGCCTGAGTATTACCAGAAGAACGACCCTGCGGTCAAGGCCGGTAAGGCTCAGGCCGGTGACAAGATCGACTATTCGGAACTGTTCGAGATGGGTCCCGCCGCGTTGTGGCTGCTTCCCGCCGATGCGAAGATTGGCGAATCGTCCATTACGGATATCACGCCGATTGTGAATGCGGCCGCTTCCGATGTGAAGCTTCTGGCAGGTGCCACTGGCACTCCGTTGTCGATTCTTTCGCCTGATGTGGCTGGTTCCGCCGAGGGTGCGAAGCTGACGACCCGTATGCTGCGGTTGAAGGTCCGTGACATGAACATGAGGGCCAATGACGCTTTCGTGCTCCTATTGAAGATGGCGTTGACCGCTTCCGGCAGTAACTCTTCGGAGGAGCGTTTCGAGACGACTTGGGAGCCGTTGGAGCTTCCGTCCGAGTTGGAGCAGTGTCAGGCGGCGGCTCAGGTGAAGGGTGTTCTTCCGTTGAAGACCATCGCCCGTCGCTATCTGCATATGACCGAGACGGAGATCGCGGAGATGATTCAGGATGCCCAGGATACGAGTTTCCTGAATGCCATGGCGCAGCAGAACGCGGCTTTGGATTCGTCGGCGAAGCAGACTGATACGACGATGAACGACTCGTATCTGGGTGACGGGTCCGGTTTGGATTCGTTCTCCACCGGCTCTGGATCGGATTCGATGTCGTCCGATGGGTTGCCGTCAGATGATTCGTCCGACGTTATGGGGGTCTGATGGCCGATAGCGCGTTGGCTGCCGTCCAGGCGTTGGACGACCAGCGGGTGAAGCTGGTGGACGAGTTCGTCCGCAGGGCTTGGAACATGTGGCGTAGCCTGACTCCTTCCGACTGGTGGAACGATGCGGTGGCCGAGGGCGCTGCGGCTTATGTGACGCAGCAGCATATCGCGTTCGTGAAGGCCATGCGCCAGCAGGGCATCTCATATGCGGATACGATGCTGCGTCTGGCCGGTGTGAACGGTTTGGGGGATATCCCCCAATATGAGATCGTTCGCGCCAACACGGACCCGTGGCAGGTCGCCATGAGGGTCGCCGACACGTATCGCACTCAGGCCGTGAAGAATCCTGAGATTCGACCGGCGACGTGGGATGAGATTCTGAAGGACGCCGACCAGTCCGCAGCCGACCATGTTAAGGCTTGGCTGATGTCCGCGAAAATCCAGTTGGAGAACAATGCGGTCACTGACGGATATGTGACGCAGAATCGTGCCATCCAGTCGCGTTACAGGAGTTCCGGTGTCGAACGTTACAGGCGTGTCATCCATCCTGAATTGTCGAAGACGGGTTCCTGTGGCCTGTGCGTCGTAGCCGCCACGAACACGTTCACGAGGACTGATTTGATGCCCATGCACAATCGTTGCAAGTGTACGGTGGCTCCAATCGTCGGTTCGAACGACCCCGGGTTGAAATTGAACTCGGATGATCTGATGACGATTTACAAGGCCGCTGGCAAAACGTCGGGCCGTGATTATTCCACGAGCGCGACGGATTTGACGAAGCTTCGCGTGAAGGTCGTCAATAATAGCGAGCTTGGGCCTGTGCTGCTTCGCAAGGATGCTCCGGTGAACTCGAATGCGCCGGAATGGCGTTTGCCCGACATGAAGATGACCCACGCCCAGATGGAGCGCATGTTCGCCCGTGCGACCGAGTTCAACGCCCGATACAAGGAATTGCTGAATGGCGACAAGGATTCGGTTCAATTCCGTTTCGATGGGCGTTCGTATGAGTTCAAAAAGACAGTCCACACTAAACAGGCTTGGCAGTATGTGAGCAGCCTGTTGGCTTATTCTCGCGGTTTTTTGGGACTGGCCGCTTAAGTATTAAGGAGATTGGGTCTTATGGCCTCTCAGGATAATGAAGTCGAATCCGAAAAGGACAAGACTGTTGGACAGGCCGGAACGGTCGAGGATTCCGTGAAGGATGCTCAGACCACTCCGGTTGACGAACCCGCCGTCGAGCATGACGCTCCGGCTGATGAGAAGGGTTCCGATGATTCTTCCAAGCCGTCCGATAATGACGAGCTTGCCAAATGGAAGGCTATGAGCCGTAAGAACGAGGACCGTGCTTCGGCCAATTACAAGGCTTTCCAGTCCGCTGATGCGGAGCTTAAGGCCGCGAAGACGCAGATTGCGCGTCTTGAAGCCAAGGCTAAGTATCCGCAGATCACGGACGCTGTTCTTTCCGACCTCTGCCCCGCAACGGAGCCGGAGGCCATCGCGTCGTGGGCTGAGAAGTATGCGGCGTACAACCCGATTGACACTTCCAAGGTGGAGAGGAAACCGCAGCAGACCGAGGATGCTCTGGCCCGCAAGGTAGCCATGCAGGCCGAGTTCCCGTCCGGCACCTCGCATCCGAAACGTCAGCCGGGCGACGCTTACAAGCGTGTGATGGAACGTCAGAAGGCACGTAAGCGCAGCAAGTAGTTTCCTACTGATTCTTTGAAAGGATTGAGCGTATGACTCAAGAGATGGTTCATTCCTCCGGTATCGTCACCGTTGAGGAGGACAATTCCTGGCGTTATGGCGAGAAGAACACCAATGATTCGGTGTCCGTCACCATCGTGCCGGAATTGTTCAAGACCGCAGACAACAAGTATCTGACCGGTGTCGGCCCGAAGGCCACGACCATTTACATTCGTTCCGGCATTCCGCTGGCGAAGATCACTTCCGGCGCGAACGTCGGCTCGTATGGTCCGTATGACAAGCAGGCCACCGATGGCCGTCAGACTAAGATCGCCGGTCTGCTTGAATCCATGGTGTCCGTGAACATCAACCTGTCCGGTTGGGATTTGGACGACCCGACCGTGGGCATGACCTATCGTGGCGACATCGTGGCCTCGAATCTTCCGGTGAAACCGGAGGCTGGTGCCGTGTGGGGCGGCGAGTTCTACGACGTTGAGGATGACGTTGTGAAGCCGTTGTCCGCTTCGGCCGGCGCGGCTGGCACTCCGGGTCCGGCTGGCAAGGATGGTGCGACCATCACCAAGATCGAATTGACTCAGGACCCGTCGTCCAAGGCCATCACCGCTGGCAAGGCCACTTTGTCCAACGGACAGACCGTGAACATCACGATTTCCTGATTGACGGTCACTTAACCTCTAAAAATTTTGTAAAACCCACCCATCGCGGTGGGTTTTTGCGTATCTAAGGAGTTTTTCTTGGCTATTGACAAGACCATCATCCCGCCGTCCGAGGCGACCGAGGTTGCTCAGGCGGGACATGATTACGTGAACGGCATCCTGCCGTTGTCGAATATTTTCCCGGTCACTTCCAACGATGGCGACTGGACCGCCTCGTGGACCCCGGTCATTCCGAAGTCCAAGACCCGTGCGATGAAGCATCGTGCGTTGGACGCCGAGATCGGGCACACCAAGTCCGAGACCTCGACCGCCGAGATTCATACCGGCCTGTTGCCGTTGTCCGGTATGGACCATATTTCCGAGCGTGATATCGCCAAGCATCAGGACGATACCGCATATATCCACGATCAGGCCGAGGCGAAGTTCGAGGCTTTGGGCCAGCAGGCCGGTGTGACCGAGGAGTTGGAGCGTTTGCAGTGCTTGGTGACCGGCAAGGTGGTCATCAAGGAGAACGGCGTCGATGTGACGTATTCGTTCAAGCGTCCGGGCAACCAGCAGGATGTGAAGCCGACCACCACTTGGGACAACGACAAGTCGAACCCGTGCGACGACATCGAGGCTTGGGTGAAGATCATGCGCAAGGCTTATGGTCGCAAGCCGCACGCGGTCGCCACCACCGGTGTGGTCATCGATGCCATGCGCACCAACGAGTTCTTCCGTACGCAGGTGTCCGGCATGGATTTGGAGCATTCCAAGACCAAGCTGTCCCGTCAGGAGGTGTTGGATGTGCTTCGTGCGCAGTCCGGCATCACCGATGTGCTTCTGGTCGATGAGGCTTACGAGGATTTGAATCTCGACAACACCTTCGATATGGATGCCGATGTCTCCACCGCGTTCCCGGATAAGACGTTCGTTCTGCTTCCGTCGTTCAACGATTCGTCGTTGGGTGCCACTCTGTCCGGTCCTACCGCCGAGGCCCAGAACTCGGAGTATGAGATCAACAAGAGCGTGAACGATGGTCTCATCGGCGCTATGTTGTCGCATCAGGCTCCGCTGAATTATGACATCTGGGTCAACGGCAATTATCTTCCGATTCTGAAGGAGGCCGTCTCGACCTTCAAGGCGGATGTGCTGGGCAAGTAGCCTTCTTGACACTTAGGGGGTTCCGCTGATGTCGAATGGTGTTACCGATGCCGTTGACTGGGTGGAATGCTTGGAGCTTCATTGCCTTCCTGACGCGGATGTGTTGAAACGGTATCCGAACGCGTGGCTCACGTACATGTGCCATCGTGCGGAGACCGTCGCGTCCACTTCGAGCACGAATTGTGTTCCACGGTTGAAGTCCGGCGACCTTGATCTTGAGGATTACGAGTTCGTCATCTGTTCGATGGTGTGGCGCGTCATCCGCTATTCGGATATCAAGACCGAATCGAACGGCACGTACCAGTTCACGCGTTTCGACCCGCAGGATAATCCGCCAGGCAAGGATGCGTCTCCGAATCTGTATCTGTCGAAAAGGGAGAAGCAGATTCTGGATGGCTATGCGTCCGGGCGTGGTCCTATCGGCACTGTTGGCGTCGGTGTGAACCGTATTTATGGAATGTGATGCCTATGTCTCGTGAAACGTGGGATTTGGGTCATCCATACGATAAGTCGGGTTCCGACGTGGTTGCTGAGCATCCTTACGAGGATGTGCCGGTGCCTTGGGTGAAGCCTGATTCGATTCTGTATCGTGACAAGGTGATCGTCGTGCTGTATACGGTCCGTCGCGGGCCGCATGGGACGACGTATGTTCCCGGGAAGGCTTACTGGTGCTGGTGTTCCATCGAGGGGCGCGAGCAGCAGGCTGGCATGTTTTCGATTTCCGGTGCCGAGGATAAGTCGCCGCAGACTTGGGGTGGTTTGCGTGAGGTCACGCCGTCTCAGGTCGTTGCCGTGGAATGGCATGGCGATATCCATACGGAGGTCTGGTATCAGGGCGACTGCTATGACGTTGACGGCGCTCCGACGTTCCGTCAGCATGGCGAGGTTCCCCACTATGAGATGCATATCCGGCGTAACGCCGACTATTCGCAGATTCCGGTGGGGTTGCGTCCGAAGCCTCCCGAACCGGACCCTGACGACCATGTGTGGGGTGAGGCCGATGGCAAGAGTTTTCATTGACCGTGACCTGAGCACGAAGGTGGCTGAATGGTTCGGTCCGCAGGCCACGTCGGAGAAGGCCGACGAGGTGCTTGCGGATGCGAGGATGCTCGCCGCCGCGCGTGCGGTTGGCCGTGACCCGGGTATTCCGGTCGCCAAGGATTTGAGTCTTGAGAAACGCTACCACGGCATCGACACGGATGTGTGTCTTGATATCGAGGGTCGTGACGGGTCGAACGTGGCCGTCGAACACGAGTGGGGCGCTTGGAACGAGCAGCGTCACCGTTGGGTCGAGGGACATCATGTGATGCGTGACGCTGCCCGTATGAACGGTGGTGTCTGATGCCGCTGATTCAACCCGACTACGAGCGTTACCCGCAGGAACGTCCGATGGTCGATTTCGATTCGCTCGTGTACACGCTTCTCACGGCTGGGTTCACCGGCAACCCGGACTGGCCCGACGTGCATGTGCTCAACGAGATCGATGTCGATGTGGACACTTGGGCGTCGTTCTCGAACATCGTGCTGTTCCATACGAACGCGCCGACCATGGCGACCGGCAATCATTCGACCGGCGTGTGGGATTGCGACATCGACATCATCGTCGCCACGAACGATGCGGACCGTTCCTTCCGCTTGGCGCAGGAAGTGTACCAGCAGATCATGCAATGGCCGCGTTACGGGCGTACCGATTCGGGTCGTGTGATTCGGATTGTGGGCAATCCCGGTTTCGGCAAAAGCGCTGGCGGCAAGCAGGCCACCGGCAAGAAGGTGAAGCAGTATTCCGCTTCCTCGTTCACCGTCCGCGCGGAGGATTCGCTTCGCGCCGGATGATTTTCCGTTTTCTGTTTTTCGTTTTCAAGCCTCGCCTCGTGCGAGGCTTTTTTATAAGGAGATATGAGATGGCGTTTAATGATGACGCGACTCTGATTGCCACTTACGGCACTTTGTTCTACGCTCCGGTCGGTACTCCGCTGCCGAAGGATGGTGCCAAGGCGTTCAAGCTGAACGCTGACACCGTGAAGGTGGACACCACCGCTACCGGCACTCCGAACGCCAATCAGGTGTGGACCAATCTGGGGCATACTTCCGCCGGTAACAAGATTTCGTTCTCGTTCGATGGCGGTGACGCCACCACGCATAATTCGTGGGCGCGTAAGAACCTGCGCACCACCTACGCCGATTCGACGTGCACCATCACCGCGAAGTCGTTGCAGTTGGATGGCGACACTCTGAAGCTGATCTACAACGGCAACGAAGAGGATGGCGGCGTTGGCGTGGACATCACCAAGAAGCCACAGACGTTCAGCCTGTTCCTGTTGGCTCAGGAGTCCGCCGACGATGATTCTGACATCCGTTTCGGCGCTTTGTTCCGCAAGGTTTCCGTGACCTTCGATGGTGGTCCTGATTTCTCGGGCGATGATTTCGTGGAGCAGGGCATGACCGGCGAGGTCGAGACCGTCGCCGGCAAGAAGCCGATTGTGTTCTTCGAGGCTTCGAAGATGAAGCAGTCCTGATTCGGACTGTTCCAGTCTTCGTATTGACGCCGGACCCCTGTTTCTCCTATCCGGGGGTTCCGGTCTTTTCCCGTTCTTCATTGACGGAAGATAGGAGATTTTCAACGCTTTTCAGATAGGAGAAAACATGGTTGACGAGACTGTTGAAGAGAACACCGCTGCGGAAGCCGACGAGTTCCGCATCCCTGAGACGTGGGCGGAGATGTGCGAGAACGAGCCGCTGTTCTCGCTTCTGCCGGAGCTGGCTCCCGCCGAACGTCTCTCGTTCAAGGAGGCGGCCGAACTACGCAAACTGTCCGGCATGGCCGGTTTCACGCTCAACGCCGACATCAACGGTCCGGAGGCCAAGTCCTTGGATGACATCGAGGCGAAGATCGACGAACGCATGGAGTTCGTCGGCACGGCTTTGGATTGGGTCAAGTCGCTGACAGTGAAGCCTGACAAGGTTGACGAATGGGCGACGGGCATCGGATTGGATGAACTGTTCTGGCTCATCGAAGCGATTCTCATGTTCTACACGGACCAACTGGGAAAATCGATCGCTTCGAAGCGCAAGTCCGCGTCCACCCGGTCGAACTGACTTCCGACTTCCAACGTTTCTATGGTCTGGACATCACCGGCGCGAGGCTGAATCCCACCCGCGCCGAACGCCTCGCTGCGGGGCTGATGGCGATGCCAGACAGCCTGTACAGGGCGCGGATATTGGAGGATGAGCCTCCAACCGCGTCCGATGGGTCCAAGCCGGACAAGCCGACCGTACTGCCGTGGCTTGGATGGGATTCGAAGACGATGGTCGCCGTTGACGTTCGCAACATGATGAACGCGGTGATTACCGCCAAATACGGGGGCAAGAATGCCAAACCGCATCCGGTGCTCCCTCCCGGCGCTGACAAAGAGCCGCCTCGCCGTGAGAACGAAGGTACTGCCGAGAACTTCGAACACATGTTCGCGAAGTTCCACATGACCTGATTTTGAACAAACCCCCACATTCCCGTGGGGGTTTTCTATTTCCTTTTTTCTTTCTGGGGGTTGCTTATGGTGGGCGAACATCGCGCCGGTACAGTCGTCGTTCGTGTCACTGCGGATACGAAGGGTTTCCGCCGTCAGGTCGAGGAGGCCGCACGCGGAATAAGCGACCTCGACGTGAACGCGGTATTCGAACCGGACACCGCCAGTCTTGAACGCGCCTACCGCGAATGGAACGGCAAGAACGCCTCCATACAATTCAATTTCAAACCCGACACGAAGAACCTCGACCCGTGGATGAAACGGTTCGAACAGCAGGAGGAGCGTCTTCGTCGCGGACTGTCACTCAAACCCGACTTCGACCCGTCCAAACTGAACCGTGGCCTATCGGACTTCAACACACGCACAAACACGGCTCTACGCGGCAACGGACTGTTGAACTCGAAACTGGTCGAGAAAAGTCTTGACCAGACCGTCAAGGTGTTCGACGCCAAAGGCCGAGAGATGGCCGACACGGCGTTCTTCAAGAAGTCCGCCATCAAACCTGAACAGCTTTCGTTCGCTACCGGCCTCGACAAGACCGTGGACGAATACCGCGAGAAGAAGATGGACCTGTACCGGCAGGTCCGCTCCCTCGTCAACGGCAACGAACGCCTATCCGACAGTCAAATCGGCCAGTTCGAGAGACTATCCAACCAGATCGTCAAAACACGCAACGGCATCCGCGGGCTGAAGGGCGACCTCGCAAAAGCCACCCGCGAAGTCGAATCCCTCGACGCGCAGCGCCTTAAGATGAAAGCCCAGAAGCTCCCGACCTCCGACCTGTGGAAACAGGAGCGAGAAGCCGCGAAGCAGGTCACTGCGGTCAACAAGGCGCTCGCCGGTCAGGAGAAGGAGCTTGGCAGGCTGCGTAAGGCGCAGTCGTCGCTTATCGATATCGCGTCCGATGGCGATGCGAAGCGTGTGTCGAAGATGACACGTCAGGTGCGTGCCCTTGAGGAGAGCATCGTCACCGCTGGCAATTCGTTGGCGAACTTCTCCAAGGCCCGTGACACGGCTTTGGGACGCCATCAGAAGCAGGATGTGTATTCCGGCTGGTTCAAGAGCCAGCAGGTCGCTTCGTCGCGTTTCGCTAAGGAGATTGAGGCCCAGCAGGCCGAGATGGCCCGCGAGTCGAAGAAGGCTAGGGACGAGTGGACCCGTCCGATTGACTCCACTGGTGTGGCGCGGGAGCAGTTCTCCGAATCGCGTCGCGAGGCCGAGAATCTTATCGACACGTATCGCGGCGTCCGTAAGGAGCTTGAGTCCGATGTTGCCGCCATGAAGCGGAACAATCGGAACTGGTTCGACCTTGACGAGTACAAGCGTACCGTCAAGATGCTTGGCGAGATCGATGACCGTATCGAGAAGCTGAAGAAGAGTCCGGTCACGAAGGCGACCCGTCTTGAGGGTTCCGATTTCCAGAAGCGTCTCGCCGACCTGTATTCGATGAACGGCGTCCGTAACCGTCAGGATATCCGTCTGCGGTTCGTCGCTGAGAATCTGCGTGAGGTCAAGTCGAAGATCGAGGCGTTCAAACGTCGCGGCGTCGATGTTCCGGTCACGTTGAAGGCCGAACTGCGTGAGACGTACCGTCAGCTGGCTTATTACCAGCGTCTTCTGAAGGATAATCCGAAGGCGCGGGTGAAGGTCGATGTCGAAGGTGATTTCGCCCGTCTGAACCGTGATATCGAACGGTTCGAGTCGCAGCGTGTGAAGGTCGAGTTCTATGAGGATGGCGCTGACGAGATTCGCCGCACCATGCGGGAGCTTGAGCATAAGAGGCTTGACGTTCCGGTCACGTTGAAGGCGGAGTATTCGCATGTCGAAGCGGAGATGCGCCGGTATGCGGAGAAGCTGAAGGTCAATCCGGACGCCGAGATTCCGGCGAAGCTCCATATCGACAAGAAGCACGCCGAGGAGGAGCTGAAGAAGTTCAAGGACAAGAACGACACCCTTGATATGGATGTCGATCTTGAGACCGCTTTGGCCCGTGCGCATCTGGCTTATTTCACCCGTCCGCGCACGATTGGCATCTTCGCCAAGTTCCATGGCACGGACATGGGCAAGATTCTCAACGGAATGACGTATGGGGCGACTGGCCTCAAGGGTGTCGAGAACCAGTTCCAGAAGCTTGTGAATTTGATGGACACCTTGGATTCCAAGGTTCCGAAGTTCGCGCTTATCGGCGGGGTGTTCACTTCCCTTGGTGCGGGTGCGACGAATCTGGCTGGCAGTGTCGGAGGAGTCGGGAAGAGTCTGATAAGCCTTTCCAAGGCCGCTTACGCCGCTCCTGCCGCATTGACTGGATTGCTTGGCGTGTTCGCGTCGTTCAAGATGATCTACGGCGACAAGGGCAAGACGTGGAGCAGTCAGATTGACTTCGCCAACACGAAGTTGTCCAAGCTGTCCCAGAGCGTGCAGGATGCGTTCTACGGGAAGGCGAAGCCCGCCATCATGGATACGGCGAACGCTATAGGCGATTCGCTGGTGCCGGAGATGAGCACCCTTGCGAAGCATGAGGGCGAGATAGTCGCCGGAATGATGGACGCGGTTCGCGCATCGTACAAGATGAACGAGCTGCCTCAGACGTTCGACTATGTGAATGAATCGCTGGACAATCTCGTTCCCGGCGTTAATTCCCTTATTGCTGCCTTAAGCAAGGTCGGCGCCGCTGGTGGCAAGTATCTGCCGCAGTTCGCCAATTGGGCTAGCCGTAATGCGACCTTGTTCGCGGAATGGGGAGATTCGGTCCTGAAGGATTCGGACCGTGTGGACAAGGCCATGTCTGAAGTCAAGGAGCAGACTGGCTATCTTGGCTCGTCCATAAAAAGCCTCAAAGATATTTTCGAGGGGACTTTCGGCACTCTCGCATACTACGAGAACGGCATTGAGGGCATGGCGACTACGCTCGCCAACATGGACCGAGCCGTCAATTCGGTGAAGTTCCAGCAGACGATGAAGTATTGGATTGATGGCGCTCAGGTCGCTCAGTCCGAGGTTCGTTCGGCGTTCTCGCAAGTCGGTGATTCGGCGTATTCGCTGCGTAACACCGTCAAGGTCGCTTTCGCTGACGCTGGTGTGGTCGTAGGTTCCACTCTTTCCAATGTGAGCCGTCTTCTTGGCGATTCTCGTACCGGTTTGACGGAGTTTGCCAATGGTTTGGCGAATGGATGGAAGAAGGCGTTTGATGAGATTGGCAACAGCGGTCCGGTGTTCAGTGAGCTTCTGTCGATGGTTGGCAGTCTGTCCAATGCTTTCGGTGGAACGTTCGCTGCGTCGTTGAAGGCCGCGGCTCCTCTTATCGAGTCGATTGCCGAAGCTGCCGGAAGTCTTGCTGATGTGTTCGATAAGCTCCCTGCCCCGATCAAGGGTGCGATGGGCTTGTGGATGACGTTCGGTCGTGCTGGCAAGTCCGCGTGGACGGCGTTGAAGACTGGAGCTTTGGAGAACATCCAGAGCACGATGCAGTATCAGAACACGTTGCGCCAGTTGGGCGTAACTATCGATGGCACGAAGACCAAGGTCGGCCAGCTTGTCGCCGCCATGGCGCAGCTTTCCCGCAATGCTAAAGCCGCTGAGATAAGCGGCGATGCAGCCATGTATGGGAACATAGCCGGATTGTTCTCCGGTTCCGCCAGAGGTGTCGAACAGCTGGGCGAGAAGGCTGAGAAAACTGCTTCTCAAGTTGCGAAAACCGATACCGAAGCGCGTCTTGCCGCCGAAGGTGCCGTGCTGTTCGGTGCGAACGCCAGTCAGGCCAGCAGTGGTTTGAAGGAGGTTTCCGATAAGGCCGAACATACTAACGGAAAGCTTGCTAAGTTAAAAGGCGTCGCCAAGGATACGGGAACCGTCATGTGGGATATGGCCGGTGGATTCGCCGGCGTGGCTGGCATGGCTGGTGTCGGCGCTTTGACGGTCGCGTTCGCGGATTATTCGCAGCACGCGCAGAACGTCGAACAGGTATCGCAGGGAGTCGCCGATGCCATCAGCAATATAGCGACGGCTTCTACGAGTGCGGCAAGCAATCTTGGTGTTGTTGGAAGTGCCATTCAGAAGAGCCTCAAGACAAATCCAGATGCCGGACGCACCGCTTGGGATTCTAGTTTTATCGGAAAGGCTTCCACTGGCTCGCTGGTTGGTGATTTCAAGGATGCTTCCGATGCGGTCAACAGGCTCAACAAGGGACTTAAGACCAATAAGGTCAGTATGTCTGACATGTCGAAGGCTGTGGCTGGTTCCGATAGTGAATATCGAAAATTCCTGAAGCAACTTGATGCCGCCAACGCCGAGTTGAATGGTCCTAACGTTGGTGTTTTGGAGTCCATGCGTAACGGTGATTCCGTAAGGGCATATTCCGACCTCGTAAAGCGTACCAAGGAATTACGCAAGCAGACCGAAGACCAAATGCGTGCGACCGCTCAGGAGAACGGTTATGACAAGTCTTATGTGGATACCCTACTGAAGAAGGGCAACACGATGGAGCAAGTCGCCGTTATGACGCAGAGCGCCACGCAATTGGATGAGAACCACACGAAGGCTGAGAAAATGCTTTCCGAGGCTGTTTCCAGCTCGAAGAGTTCTCTCATCTCGATGAACGCTGCCGGCAGCTCCTATAATTCGACGCTCGCTTCGATGGGTGACGTTTGTAAAAACGTGCAATCGTTGATGTCTCAGGGTCAGAACGCTTGGGATGCTCAGAAGCAGAACTTTGATCTGACCACCGAGGCTGGCCGTGAGGCGTCCAACGCGTTCAGCGCGTTGTCCTCCAATGCGCAGAGCTACATCAACGCCATGATCGACCATGGCGACTCGCTGGACGAGGTAACGAAGAAGAACGATGAGATGCGCCAGTCGATTTACGACACGGCCATGCAGATGTTCAACAACAAGGACATCGCCAAGGCGTTGCAGGACCAGTACGCGCTTACTCCTGAAGAGGTCAAGACTGAGTTCAAAGCGCATACGGAACAGGCGAAGATTGACTGTCTTACCTATTTGAACTTGCTGGAAGATGAGTTCAAAGGCAAGGAAGGTAAGAAACAGTACGACATTCTAATCAATGCCGTCACTCATGGTGCCATCACCGATGTCACCGGCGTGCAGACCGCCGTCGATGCTTTGATGGGCGGTAAATCCAATGACAGGGATTTGCAGCTAGTGCTTGATGCCAAGGATGGCGCTTCTGGAAAGATCGAGGATGCGATAGGTGTCGCCAAGGCGTTCGGTATGAGCGACGAGGATGTTCTTCTTGCCGCCACCGACAAGGCGAGTCCGAAGATCAATGAGGTGAAGACGGCTTTGCAGGACAAGGGATTGTCCGACAAGCAGATTCAGATCATCCTTGATGCTTTGGATAACACCAAAGACGTGCTCGCTGCCGTTCAGGTCAATGTTTCCAAGTGCGATGGTAAGACGATTACCATCGATGGCGACAACAAACAGTTCATGGACGCGCTCGCTCAGGCCACCGGCGTCAAGCCCGACCCTGTGACGGGTACGCTGACATTGAATACCGACCAGTACCAGTTCGCTTTAGCGTATGCCGAATCGTTGCAGATTGACCCGAAAACAGGGCAGCTGAAAGGCGATAACAACGATTATTGGAAACATGTATGCGAGGCCAACGGTTGGAAGATTGACCCGAAAACTGGTTATATCACTGGCAATGATGACCAGCTTGTTGGAGTCGTCGCCGATGCGAACAATCAATTGTCCACCATCAAGGACAAGCATGTGACCATCACGGTTGACCAGATGTGGAACGATTACCATAACATGATTTCCGGCAGCAAGGGTAAGAAGGGTCCGGGCAGTGCTACCGGTGGTCGCATTACCGGTCCGGGTACTGGCACGTCGGATTCCATTCCGATGTGGCTGTCCAATGGCGAGCATGTCATTCGTGCCGCTGCGGTGGATAAGCTTGATCGTACTGTCGGACCGAATTTCCTGAACGTGTTGAACGCTACCGGTGATTTGGATAAGGCCGTGTCTCAGGCTCGCACGTCGTATGCGCGTAGTGCGGTCGATATGAGTCGTAATGCTTATGCGTCTGGCGGTCGTGTGGAGAAGTTGATGTCCAACGCAATCGAAGTCAACGTTCAGATGCCTGCGAATACGGGTACGACGGTCAATCAGACGTTCAACACGAAGGTTGTCAGGAGTAATGATGACCTGTACACCGCCGCGCCAATCTTGCATCGTAATGCGTTGGCCGAGGCTAGGAGGTATCAGCGTTGAGTGATCTGCCTGAACTGGTCGAACTGTCGAACGGGACGGAAACGTTGACGTTCGATGGTGGCGATGGCGTGAGTCCTGATGATGATGTTCTCCTGATAGGGGAGGATGGCGTCGAGGGTTGGTTCGAGACGCCGGATGATAAGACGGTGATGAGCGAGCGGGGCCAGGGCGATGGCGCGCACGACGTGTGGGCTTCGGATATCCTGTATTCCGCTCGCGTGTTGACGTTGCATTTCATTGTGTCGGCGCATGACCGTCAGGGTGTTGTCCGGCTTCTTAACCGTATTCGCCGCGTGTGTGCGCATAGCAAGGTGCGGTTCCGGTTGAGGGATGCGGGCTACGACTGTTACACGACGGGACGCGCCATTGTGAAAGCGTCCGCGAAGTATGCGCGTGACGGATGGTTGGATGACTGCACGATCACCGTGACCTGCGAACGGCCCGAGATATTGAGCATGGACGAGTACACATGCCAATTGTCGGCCATGCATGTTTCCGGCGGGAACGTCGGATTGCGGTATGGTCCGGGCTATTGGACCGAATGGCAGGGCGCGCGTAACGCTTCACCGAGCCTGATGTATACCGAGTCGAATATTGGTTTGCGTGGGTTGGCTTACCCGTTGAACTACGGGTTGAAATTGGATGGCGTCGGGTCGAACGTCGGATTGTTGTACAACAACGGCACTTCCCGCGCCTATCCGGTGTTCGTCGTGCATGGGCCTATGGATGGCGTGCGTTTGGATTTTCCGGGCACCCAGCAGTCGATTGTGTGCGATCAGACGGTCAGGGATGTGCCGCTGGTGTTGGATTGCCGCAGCCGTACCGCCCAGTTGGGTGGTCAGGATGTGAGCCGTCAGTTGGAGCAGCGTGGTTTTCCCACGATTCCGGCTGGCGGTTCGCTTCGTGTGACTTTATCGAATCTAGGCACCGGTTTCGTTGATTGCAGCGTGCGTGACACTTACATGTAAGGAGTTTTGAATGAGTACCGTCGCTTTGGGCGTGTCTCCCGATACCAATGGCGCTGGTGTGACACCTCTTGTGCATCGTCGCATCATCGGTGCCCAGTGGGCTAATACGGGATTGGTTGACGGGTTGAACGTCACCGGCCGCAGTGACTTGCGGTATAACGTTTCCGCTGGCGTGGCCGTCTGTAGCCGTGGCGATTCGGATGGTAAGACGCTCGCCTATTACGAGGGCGGTAAGACGAACGCCGTCGCGGCTGGCGACCCGTCGAATCCGCGTATCGACATCGTGTGGATTCAGGCCCATAATCTGATGGAGTACAAGGATTCGGACAATTATGTGACCGTTGGCGTCACGCAGGGTTCCCCGTCAGCGAGTCTTGCGGAGCCTACCATTCCGGCTGGCGCTACCATGCTGAGGAAGATGAAGATGCCCGCTGGCGCTTCGTCCACGGCCAGCGCGGTGCAGATGTGGAGCGCTGATTACGCGATACCGTATGGTGCTTCGTTGGGGAAGATTGGCGAGAATTGGGATAGGCGTGACATGACCGGCGATTCGACGGTCAAGAAATACTATTTTGAGCAGCAGATAGATTTCGATTTGCCTTCCGACCGTATGTTGGAATTGTCGTTCAAATGCAATCTGAGTTCCGCTGGCGCTACCTCGTGGGCGGATACGTCGCATCGTACCGAGTGGGCCATCGGCTTCCAGATCGATAACAAGGATTTGGACCATTCGTGCGCGAACTTCGTTTCGTATGGCGCGTGGGAGACGCATGAGACGTCGTATGTGACGGCTGTGAGCAAGGGTCATCATACGGCACGCTTGCGTACTTGGTTGCAGAATGGCAACGCCCCCGTGTTCCATTACAATGCGTCGCAGGACAACAAGGACGCCTTGTGGTGCGGACGCCGGTTCATCATCTGGGATAGGGGACAGGTGGTCTGATGACTTGGGTGGCGTACCTGTATGACACGGTTTCCGGCCAGTTGGCCCAGGAGATCGACATACCGTCGTTCACTTGGTCGATGACCGTTTCGGATTCGAGTTTTTCCACGACGAAGGACAAGGGAGTCGGCGATGACGAGGTGTCCGGCTTGGAACTGCCTTGGACGCAGATACCGGGCGATGACCCTGCCGCCCGTGCCGCAGCCTTGCAGCCGTACAAGCGTGGCCTTGTGTTGTGTTGGAAGAGCGTGTTGGATGACACCGCGTCGATGGGCACGCCGATATTGGCGGGCGCGTTGGGCGTACGCACGTCCAGCTGGCATGATGTGAGCGTGCCTTACGTGAGCATGATGGGCTTGCTGAACGACCGGTATCTGGTGCATGAGGATGCTTTCGGCAAGGATGCTGGCCACACGTCCAAACGGTCGTTCCGTTGGGAGAACCTGTCGTGGCGTGCGTTGGCGTGTGAGGTAATCCGCCAATGCACGAGCGTCAAGCCGGGCGGTGGACTGCCCATCGATTTGCCTTACCTGAACGAGACGGGCACGCATTCGCTGCCTTCCGATGGGTCGAGCGAGGATAAGAACGCTCCGAAGCAGAAGAGCAAGAAGCGTGTGAACACGGCTGACGGGTATGTGGAGACTTCCGTTGACGGTGACACGACCACGATCACGGAACAGCATGTGACGAAGAAGACGAAGCAGGTCACGGAGACTAAACCGTACACGTACAATACGCGCAAGGGCAAGGTCACGAAACAGCATACGACCGTGAAGACGTTGACCACGGCGCAGACCACGGTCGTGAAGAAGACGGTCACGAAGAACTACAAGGATTATTCCGAACGTACCGTGACCACGACCACCACCGTGTACTCGTTCGACGGGAACGGCAACCAGACCGGCAGCACGACTTCGACCGATGGGCCGCATAAGACGATGCTTCCACGGCAGACCGTCGTGGAATACAAGGATTTCAACGTGTCGAACCATCGCGCGGCTGACATTCTGAAGAATATAACGAACGCGGATGGCGGGCCTGACATGCAGTTCCGGCCCTACTTGTCGGATTCGCAGCATGTCCGGTTCAGGTTCCTCGCCGGTTCGGACGGCGACATCTATCTGAATCAGGACAAGCGATTGAGTCTGTCGTGCTCACCGTATGGTGGCACGTTGGAGAACATCAAGATCGACCGTGCCGCACCGTACATGCGCGTGTATGCGACCGGTGCCGGTTCGGATGCCGGAACGATGTGCTTCCAGAGCGAGGATTTGACTCTGGTGAAACGTCAGGACCCGTATCCGCTGCGGGAGACCACCACGAGCGACACGGACGCGAAAACGTATGAACTGTTGGCCACTGCGGCTGACGGCATGTTGAACGCGAACCGTCAGCCGTTGATGCAGTTGAGCGGCGAGATAGACGTGAACGACTGCGATGCGATGGGATTGCCTTTGCATCCGTTGGGTTCGTTCTGGCCTGGGGAGATGTTCGACATCGCCATAGACGGCTTCCCTGATCTGCCGGACGGCGTGTATCCGATGCGGTTGATGCAGATGAGCGGCGACCAGACCGGCAAGATGACAGTGAAGTTCGACCCTGTGGCAGACCCGACCGCATGATATCAGACCCCACGTTTTCGTGGGGTTTTCTTGTACCCACCCCACGTTTTCGTGGGGTTTTCTGTTTTTGGAGTGTGCGTTTTGGCAGACCATGTTGAAATCAGACCCGATGACGCTTCTCTTCCGTTGACTTTGGCGGATATCGCCCTGCGTAACAGCAATATGCGGTTGACGTACCTGTCCGGCACCATCGCCGTCGATAACGGCGACGGCACGGAGACGTGGATTGGCGGCGGTGATACGGGTGCGGCGATGCCGGGCAGTAATGGCATCATCCCGTGGGTTGGCGATACGACGTCTCCGGGCAGGCCGACCGGTGTGACCGCAGTGTGTAGGACGGAATGCGTGTTCGTCCAATGGGACGGCACTCTTGAGGGTGGTGTTCCCGCCGATTTCGACCATGTGGAATTGTATGCGAAGCCTGATAGCACTGGTGAATCGTTGGATTTGGGCCAGTTGCGTGGGAAGGGCGAGCTTGCCACCGGCGTGCTGCCGGTCGGTGATGTGGTCGAGGTTTGGGCCGTCGCCTATGACAATGCGCATGACGTGAATGGCGTGTCCAAGCCGAACGCCTCCGACGAGTCGGAGCACGCGACCGTCATCATCGCACCTATCGTGTCGCAGCAGGATTTGAATGATACGGCGTCGGAGATTCTGGATGCCGCGAAGTCCGATGCTGCCGCTCAGGTGAAGAAGGTCAGCGACGGGTTGGATTCCGCCCGCAAGGATATTGACGCGAACACTGACGCTGCGAACGCTTTGAAGAGCCAGCAGACCCAACTGCGTTCCGATTTGGATGCCGCGGCGAAGAAGATCGACGCGAACGCTCAGGGCGTCGATGCAGTCAGAAAACAGCAGGATACGGCTGACACGGCGTTGAAGTCTCTTGGCAAGACCGTCGAGGATAACAAGTCGGCTCAGGATGCTATCAACGCTCAACAGTCTGAGACGAACAAGACGATTGCCGCGAACAAGGCGGCTTTGGCTGATGCGTCGAAACAGTTGGAACAGGCGAAGGCTGATATCAAGACGGGTCAGGCTGACTTGGCGGACGCTCGGGAGACTCTGGCCGACAATACGGCGAAGCTCGTTCAGGCTCAGAAGGATATCGCCGCGAACAAGACGGCTCAGACTGACTTGTCGAAGCAGTTGTCTGCGGCGAAATCCGACATCAAAGCCAATCAGGACAGTCTGACCGCCGCGAATCAGACGATTGCCGCGAATCAGACGGCTTTGTCTCAAGCGCAGAAGGACATCGCCCAAACCAAGTCCGATCTGACCACGGCGAATGGCGAGATCAGCAAGGCGAAGGAGTCGGCTGCGCAGGCGTATGCCGAAGCCCATAGCAAGAATCATACGTTTCGTGGGCCGGACGAGCCGAAGGACAATCTGATTGTCGGTGACTTGTGGCTCAAGACCCAAAAATATTGGACTCGCTGGAAGGGTGAGAAGAACAATTCTCCGAGCCTCTTGGCTGACTTCTACACCTACTGGCAGGGCGAAGCCAATAATTCTCCTTCCGTGCTCGTGCCGCTGTCGGATCGTGTGATTGACACGCTTGTCTGGGATGGTGCCGCTTGGAACCACATGGGCTATGCCGACGTGGAGCGCAATGCCGACGAAATCGCTCAGGCGAAGTCGGATATCGCGGATAATGCGGCTAAGACCACCGACGCGAAGAAGGCTGCTGAGAATGCCGCTGCCGCAGCGAAGAACGCTCAAGGCACAGCTGACACGGCCAATGGTGCGGCGAAGACAGCGCAGGACACCGCCAATGCGGCCAACGCTGCCGCGAAAAGTGCGACCACCACCGCAGGCCAGGCCAAGGATGCCGCCAATGCCGCCCAGACCGCCGCCGAAAGCGCGAAGAAGACCGCAGGCAACGCGGAGACGCTGGCTAACACCGCCAATGAGTCCGCAAAGTCCGCCAAGTCCGACGCGGCTTCCGCCAAGACGGACGCTTCCACCGCGAAGACGGACGCGGCCAATGCCAAGACCACTGCCGCGAATGCGTCCAGTGTGGCGACCCAAGCCAAGGCCACGGCTGACAGTGCGGCCCAGTCCGCCACCGATGCGGCCAATGCCGCGCAGAAGGCCAATACGGCTGCTGCCGCCGCCGCTGGCGTGGCTAACGGCAAGGCCGACGTGCTCATCCAGAGCACGGCACCGGCCACGTCGATGCGCAAGGCTTCGACCTTGTGGATTGACACGACTGGAGGCGCGAACACGCCGAAGCGTTGGAATGGCAGTGCTTGGGTGGCTGTGACCGACAAGGCCGCTACTGACGCCGCGAATGCGGCTGTCAAGGCGAATGATGCGGCCAAGACCGCTCAATCCACCGCTGACAAGGCGCAGACGGCTGCGGCCAATGCGGCTTCTCAGGCTAATCAGGCTCAGGCGGCGGCGCAGAAGGCACAGACCACTGCGGACGGCAAGAATCTGATCTACCGTGGCCCCGCCGAGCCGAATCATGATGGCTTGAAGCCGGGGGACATGTGGTGGAGGACGCAGAAATATTGGACCCGCTGGAAGGGTGAGAAGAACAATTCTCCGTCCATGCTGGCCGATTTTTATACGTACTGGACGGGCGCGCCGAACAACAGTCCGAGCGTCTTGGTGCCATTGTCCGATCGTGTGGTGGAAGTCCTGACGTGGGACGGTACGAGATTCGAGCCATTCGACCTCGTGGCGAACAACATCCTCGCTGCTGGCACGGTGGCCGCGAAGCATCTCGCCGTGGATTCCGTGACCGCCGAGAAGGTCAAGGCCAATGCCATCACGGTGGACAAGCTCGCCGCAAACAGCGTGACCACTGAAAAGCTGGTGGCTGATGCGGTGACCGCCGCGAAACTCGCCGCCAACTCGGTGCAGGCGCGCAATATCGTCGCACTGTCCATCACGTCCGACAAGATTGCAGCCAATTCCGTGACCACGGCCAAACTCCGCGTCACTGAGGATATGATGGTGGCTCTCCTGAAGGCTCATCAGATTCAGGCGGGGGATATAGCGGCTAACGCGGTCACATCAGACAATATCATAGCCAACGCCATCAATTCAGGAAAGATCGCCGCCAACGCGGTGACTTCTGACAAGATTGTGGCGAACGCTGTCACGTCGGATAAGATTCTCGCCAATTCGGTCACCACGGCGAAGCTCAAGGTCACTGAGGATATGACCGTCGCGCTTTTGAAGGCTCATCAGATTCAGGCCGGTGAGCTTGCCGCCAATAGTGTGACCGGTCAGAACATCAAGGCCGACGCATTGTATGGCAAGACGATTCAGGGTGGCGTGTTCCGCACGTCCGATGGGCGGATGGTCATCAATGATGCTGGTATCGTCGCCAAGGCGAAATCCGGTAGGAAACGTCAGGCGTATTACACATATTGGCAGGGCGAACCGAACAATAGTCCGTCCGTGCTGGTGACTGTGGATTTGGCTGATGATGAGTCGTTCGTACTGGATTCTCAGTCCGGCACGGTCGCCATGTGCGGTGAGATACTGTCCGGCTCCACGATCAGCGGCACGTCGATTGTGGGTAGCGAGTTCCGTACCGCGAACTCGCGCATGTTGCTGAACGATAGCGGCTTGGTGTTGCGGAACACGCAGGGCAAGGCCACTGTCACGTTGAATGCCGCGTCCGGCAGTGCGACGTTCAGTGGCACCGTGACGGGTTCGACGATCACTGGCGGCACGGTGTCCGGCGCTGTGATTACTGGTAGCGCGTTCACGTCTCCTGACGGGAAGACGAAACTGAACTCTTCCGGCTTCTACGTGGGAGACAAACTCTCGTATGATGCTAAATCCGGCGTGCTGTCGTTGAAGGGCAGTATCCAGTCAGGTTCGGATTTGAGTGGCGTGACCGTGACCGGTTCCACCATTCAGACTTCCAGTACTGCCAACCGTGGGTTGAAGCTCACTTCCGGTGGTCTCGTCGCCTACGACGGGAATGGTAACGCGAAGTTCACGTTGAAGTCTGACGGCACCATTCAGATGAATGGCGCTTTACTGACGAACGGTAAGATAACCGCCGCCACGTTGGAGGGTGGCACGATCACCGGTGGAACGATTACTGGTGGCATGATTCAGTCGAGTTCCGCAGCTAATACCGGTTTCAAACTGTCCGGTGGAGCTTTGGACTTCTACGACGAGTCGAACAATCGCACCATCCATTTGAACGGTACCGACAATCTGCTTTCCGGCAGGTTCCAGACCGCATTGTCAGGCCCACGATTGGTATTGAACAATACGACGGCCAGTGACGGCAGTGTGTATGGTCTACTGAAATGCTATGACGCGAATGGTGTCGCATGGTATACGCAGGGACAGTCGCATGGTTTCAACCCGTCGGGTCAGAACGACCCTGGCGCTTACCGGCGTTTGAACATTGGTATTGACCCGTCGAATAGTGAATTGTCGGTCGTCCGTTTCAATTCCGGCGCTTCACGTGTCCAGATGAATGCTGGCCGTGTGGACATCAACGGTGAGGATGGTTGGTCGAAACATATCGGCGGCTTGGGTATTTACGTGAATGGTTCGCGTATCGACCCTGTCGTGTACACGGATTTGAGCGACTGGTTCGTTCCTTCGTCGGGTTGGACTGCTTACGCGGGTGATAGCGGCAAGGATTACCGCAGTCACATGACCGTGATCGGCAATACTTGTTACATGCAGTTGGAATTGCAGCGTTCCGACAAAAAGAGCGTCACGTTCAACGCAGGCGACTACCTCGACATCGGCTGGTTCAAGGAAGGATTCATCCCGAAAATCGGCCTGAACGTGCCCTGCATCTTCAACAACGGCCAGTATGGCGGCGCGTTCGTTCCCGGAAACACGGTCCCCAGCACCGGGGACCCGGACATCAACGGCGACGGCGTGTACCTGCGCGGTCACCTCCACGTCGGCACTCGACAGCAATCCGCCGCCTGGTGGGTTTCCGTGTTCATGATGTTCACTATTTGATTTTGATGATTGGAGATTGATTATGGCTGATAATGCCGAAACTACCGAAACTACTACTGCGTCTGCGTCTGGCGTTTTGGATTTGCGCCCGCCGAAGGAGAGTTTGAAGGCTGAACTGTATCGTTTGGGCTTGCGGTTCACGTTTGCTCAGGATGCTGGTGAGGTTTGGCAGGATGATTCGCGTGGCGTGCGTGCAACGTTTGATGATACTGGCCAGAGTGTCTTGTTGGAGGATATTGTCACTCACGTTACCCGCACCCTCACCTTGGACGAATTGAAGGCCGTGACTCGTATCGACACGATGACCGCCGCAGACTGACCCCGCTTTTCACCATTTTTTTCAACCCCTGCAATCCCCACGGATTGCGGGGGTTTCGTATTTAAGGAGACATTTTGACTCAGATTCCAGCCGACGCGAACGAGGTCATCGACCAGCTTTCCGCGCAAATCGGCACTCTCAACAAGCAAATCGCAATCCTGACCAGTCAGCTGTCGGCGGCCATGAAACTCATCCCGAAGGATGTGCTCGAAAGCGTGAAGGGAGACGAGAATGCAGAGGATTAACCTGTGGCCGAACCCAAAGTTCGACCCCACCGGCTTCCATGTCGTCCAAAAGGGCGGCGACATATCGAAGTACATGACCGGTGGCACGCTGGCCAACACCAGAGGCGAATACATCGACCTGCCTTTCGCGTGCGAGGTCGGCGTGGAATACGTGTGCACGTGCAGGATCGTCAGCAACGATACGACGAATAAAAGCATCGGCATCTTTTCCGGCGGCACGGTCGAATACCCAAGTGCCCAGACGGTCGGGAAATATACGATCCGCTTCACCCCGATCGCCAATGACACGCGCCTGGCCGTCCCCTCCGGTATGGCCATCAGCGAATTGAGCGTGGAAGCCGCCGACACGTATGACGCGGCGCTCGGGGGGGGCTTCCGGGCTTCTTCTCGGGGGACACGATGCCACTCGCATAGGAGCGTCCGTCGGGCGGGTGATGTCCGATGATAATCACGAACCTATGCACGAGACCATCCTCGACCATCGCCCTGAAAGCCGGCCAGTGGGTGAGTATCACGACCATTCCGAAAAAGCCAGGGACGAAATATTGGGTCAGCGCCTATGTGGACGTCACCGGCGGCACTATCTCGATGAGCGCGTGTGGCGCCATCAGTGCAAGCCAACGTGTCGGCTACGCGCTAACCGCCAACGATACCAGTGCGATGTCAATGAGTTATCACGTCAAGTCAGGCAGTCCGACCGTCACAGTGACGAACATGCTCATCTGCACGTGGGACGAATACCAGGCGAACAAGACTCTGCTCGACAGCATCGAATATTTCGACGGGGATACGATGCCCCGAGCCTGACCCTCGCACTGGGGGTGGTGGCATGAGTCTCATCACGAATTATGCGTCCAGCCCGCTTGCTGCTTGCACCGTCAATGGTGCTGGCCGTAACGATTTCCCAGGCTGGAATGTCACTAATGATGCGCCGGCCGAGCACGTCGTGAGCGCCAGAGTCGAGCTTGTGTCCGGCACTGGCACGATCAGATTCGGATGGGACAGTGATCACGTGCTTGATAAGACGGGACGTCTGACAGCTTATCCGTCATCGAACATTTTCCCTCGAATCACGGTCATCACCACCGGTGATGCCGTCTGGAAAGTCAGCCACGTTATTGTCGCCTCACAAGCGGAATACAGTCAGCTGACATCAAAATACGGACTTGGTTATTTCGATGGCGACACCATGCCAAAAGATTAAACGATTTCAAGGAGATGTGATGTGTTTCAAACGTTTTTAGCGGGTTTTGGTGGTGTGGGCGGCGCGTGCGCGCTCATCACGCTCGGACTTAAAGTCTGGCCGGGCGCGTTGGACGCGCTGGCGACCGGATTGTATTCGCACGTGCGGCCGGAACGGTTGCCGTACGACAGTCCACTTTCCCAGCATTTCGCCAAGACCCGACAGCTTGGCGAACGCACCGAGAAATTCGACGAGCGGATGGACGAGTTGTGCCGCGACACCATCAAAAACACAATCATCAGCCTGATCTACGGCGACCAGTCGCACGACCATTCGGAGGCCGTCCGATACGAGTTGACGAAGCTCGAAAAATTGGACGCGCAATGCTGGATAATCGCTGCCGCCGAAAAATACTTGGAGGACCGGCAGTGACGCATCTCATGATCGCAGTCGGCCTATACCTGCTGCTGCTCGCGCTCGTCATCGTGTTCAATCATGGCGCGCACAAGATTCAGGCTGGTGGAATCGTGGCCGACGCTGTGACCGCCGACAAATTGGCCGCGAACAGCGTGCAGGCGCGGAACATCACCGCTCTTGCAGTCACGACCGACAAGCTCGCGGCCAGCAGCGTGACGACAGCGAAACTCAACGTCACGGAGGACATGACGGTCGCGCTGCTCAACGCGCACAGGCATTGATTTTCACATCAGTTTTCAAAGCCATCCCACTTCGGGATGGCTTTTCTATTTGCCTCCGACTCGGGGGCAGGAAGGAGAGGATGTGGGCATCCTCAACAAAGGCAACCCGAAACACAAGCGTCTGCGTCGGCATATCGGCAAGCCGTTGACCGCGTTGGCTGCGGTGCTGTGCGTCGCCGTCGCGCCGGTCGCCAGCGCGAACATGAACGTCATCGACGTTTCCGGCTGGCAGAGTGCAGACGTGACGCGCGTGGTGGACGCCGACGCGGCCATCGTGAAGATCACGGAGGGTGGCGGCTACGTGAATCCGTCTTGGCGTAGCCAGACCGATTGGGCGCGTCAGACCGGCAAGGCTTGCGGCGGCTACCATTACGCGGACGGCGGCAACGTCACCGCCGAAGTGAACCATTATCTCAACCAGTTCGACGGCTATGTGGGCCAGTGCGTGCTCGCGTTGGATTGGGAGTCCAACGGGAACGCCGCTTGGGGCAATGGCGATTGGGTGCGCCAGTGGGTCAACCAGGTGTATTCGCGTACCAAGGTCTGGCCGATCGTGTACGTGCAGGATTCCGCCGTGTATCAGATTCCGTCCGACGTGCGCGCCCATTGCATGCTGTGGAAGGCTCAGTACGCTTCCATGAACGCGACCGGCTGGCAGTCCACTCCGTGGAATGCGGGCAGCAAGGGCGAAGGTATGGTGCAGTATGCATCCACCGGCTATCTGAACGGTGTCGGCCCGCTTGACCTTAACCTGTTCTTCGGTGAGCGTGACGCTTGGCAGAAAATCGCCAACGGTGATCGCGGCAAGACCAAGACCGAGGTTCGCCACGACCCGGTTAAGCCGCAGGTGACTACCACGCCGGACTACAACGATATGGCTACCAAGGTCATTCGTGGAGTCTACGGCAACGGCAACGAACGGCGTCAGGCTCTTGGCGGTGCCTACGACCGTGTGATGGCGATTGTGAACCAGCGTTTGGGTGGAGGCTCGACAGTGAGCGCTCCGGCCAACACGAACTGCGGTGGCGTCTGCGTGACCGTCAAGAGTGGTGACACTCTTAGCACCATCGCGGCACGTAATGGCGGTTCATGGAACCAGTACACGGGTTATCGCAGTGGTAACCCGAACATCATCTACGCTGGCGAGACGGTCTGCCGTCGTGGCACCGGCGTCGCTCAACAGCCGGTCAGCAACACTTACAGCACGCATCGTTACACCGTCCGTTCCGGTGACACGTTAAGTCGTATCGCCGGATACTACAGAGTGAACATGTACAGCATCCACGGGTATCGTTCCGGCAATCCGGCGTTGATCTATCCGGGCGAAACCCTCTACTGGTGATTGGAGTAACTATGGTCGATGAAGTCAAGGAGACTCAGAATGACGGCGAAAAGCCGCAGGAAGAAACTGGCGAGGAAAACAACTACATCCTGCCGGACGAAGCGTACAAGGTGCTGAAGTGGTTGGCGCTTATCGCGTTGCCCGCTTTGGCCGTGTTCGTGCATGTGGTAGGCCCAGCATGGAACCTTCCATGCGTTGACCAGATCGTGACCACGTTGAACGCTCTGGCCGTGCTGGTTGGCGCTTTGATTGGCGTCAGCGAGTTGAAGGCCCGGTATTCCGAGTAGAAACCTTTCATTTCTCTAACATGATGTTGGAGAAGTGTAAGAATACTATGCCCAACTAGTACGTCCTGTGTACAAGTTTGCCCCTCTCTCAGCGATTACGCTGGGGGAGGGGCTTTTTGTGTTTCGCACGGTAGAATCATCATCATGACCAAGAAAGAGCATGATGATTTTTGGACGAAGTGGAAGCGCGAGCTCACGAAGGATGTGAAGGCCGACAGGATACACGGCGGTGAGGCTGATTTCAGCCGAATGCATGGCGTGACATTGGACACTCAAAAACTGTATGACATGCTACCGCGAGTCTGAATTGCCCCTCTCTCAGCATTGCTGGGGGAGGGGCTTTTCTGCGTTTTAGGGCTTCTATTCGCCAGCCCGTTCTATCTGCTTCAAGTCTAATGCGGAGTTCATCGTTTCCATCGCGGCCAACCGTTCTTTCAACCCGGCATGACGGTAGTGTTCGACCATCAGACGGCTGGAATGGCCCACGATTTCCTCGACCAGTCCGACATCCACGCCCATTGACATGAGGATGGTAACGACGGTATGACGGGTTTCGTGACGGCTCCTATGCTCCGCATTGGGTACTTCCGCCGCTTCCAACAGTCTGCGGAACTGTTCGATATCCTCTTCCGGTTCGATAGGGGAGCCGTCATCATGACGGAACAGGAGTCCATGCGGGTTCGGTATTTCAGCGGTATCCACCAAGTATGCTCCGAGTGTCTGCGCCAATGCGGGAATGATTGGCACTTTCCTTCCACGCTTCGATTTCGGCGGGGTGAGACACCAGCGGCCTTGCAACTCGATCATGTCGAAGCCGTCTGGAATACGCCACCTCCATTGCGGACATGCGGCACCACGCTTGTATCCGCACGGGTACACGCCTTTACGGTCTGGTTCGCCGCAACCGTGCTCCTTTTTCAACTCCTCCAGTTTCCAGTTGACGGTGTATTCGCCGTAGGGGATGCCGTTTGCCGTGGTGGTCAGTTCGAGGTCTTGGAGTGAAGCCCCCAAGATTTCGCCGGGGCGCATACCGGTGCATAGTCTGAACCATTCCCTCGCACCCTTGCGGATGCCCAACTCGTTGGCGGCTTGGAGGATACGCTTCGCCTCGTCGTCGGTGAATGCGGTACGCTCGTGGGCTTCGTTCTTGCGTTCGTCGGCAAGACTGATGTCCTTGTCCTTCGGCGTTGGAACGCCACCCATTGGATTCGTTGGAAGAATCCTATCCGCTACGGCGGCATTGCAAATCTGGTTCAACGTGGTGTGCGTCTGGCGGCGGAGACTGAGACTGGCCTTCACGTGCATTTTCTTGCCGTCGATGGTCTTCGCGACGGTAAGACCATTTACGATGCGGTCGCAGACTGCGGCGTTCAGGTTCGACATTTTCTGCGAATGGTACGGGCGCAGATGCTTGCGGACGATGGTTCGATAGTTGGCGAAAGTCTTCGGGTCTGCGTCGCGTTCCCTGCGTTCGAGCCATTGTTCGGCGTATGCTCCGAGTGTGATGGAGCTGTTGTTGGTGCTGCCGAATCTGGCCCGTTCCTGTAGTAGTTCCGTCAGTCGCTTGTTGGCGTCAACGTATTTTTTGCAGCTGTATGTTTTGCCATCGACCTTGAACTCGTAGCTGGTGTAGATTTTTACGTTTCCGTCAGCTAGGTGTTTTTTGCGTTCGACTTTGTACGGGTAGACGATGCCGTTTCTTGCTTTGCGTGCCATGATTACCTCCTTGCCTCTATATTCTCAGACATTCTCAGACTTCCATTTGACCCGCAAGTGATGGTCAAGTGACCCTCAAGTGAGGTTAAACCGTTGGAATGAAGCCGTTTTGCCCAATCGTTCCAAGGGGTATTCTATCAGACTTTCTAACTGTTAATCGGACGGTCACTGGTTCAAGCCCAGTCGCAGGAGCCATTCGAAAAATCCCCTTGGAAACAAGGGGATTTTTTCATTTTCAACGACTCTTGGCATTTTTGGCCACCCTTCATGTTTATCCGTCGGCTGAAGCCGTGGCTCGTCCAGCCGTCCATGCGTATGATGAACGCACCGGGTCAATCAAACAAAGGAAGGAAGTCCATCATGTGCACTGGCGTTCGTTTCTCCGACGAAGAGGGAAACATGTATTTCGGCCGCAACCTCGACTGGAGCTTCTCATACGGCGAAAGCATCCTGGCCACTCCACGCGGCTACCACTACGACAACGTGTTCGGCGCGAGCGGCAAAGCCACGCCGAACGCGGTGATCGGCGTGGGCGTGGTCATGGCCGACCGTCCGATGTATTTCGACTGCGCCAACGAGCATGGTCTGGCCATCGCGGGATTGAATTTCCCCGGCTACGCGGAGTTCGTGCATGAGCCGGTCGAAGGCACCGACAACGTCGCGACCTTCGAATTCCCGCTGTGGGTGGCACGCAATTTCGATTCCGTCGACGAAGTCGAGGAGGCGTTGAAGAACGTGACCCTCGTCTCCCAGATCGTGCCCGGCCAGCAGGAGTCGCTGCTGCATTGGATCATCGGCGACAGCGAGCGCAGCATCGTCGTCGAACAGATGGCGGACGGCATGCATGTGCACCATGACGACGTAGACGTGCTGACCAACCAGCCGACGTTCGGTTTCCATATGGAGAATCTGCGCAACTACATGTGCGTCGGCAACGAGATGGCCGAGCCGGCCACGTGGGGCAAAGCGTCCCTGTCCGCTTGGGGCGCGGGTGTGAGCATGCATGGCATTCCGGGCGATGTGAGCTCCCCGTCGCGTTTCGTGCGTGTGGCTTATGCCAACACGCATTATCCGCAGCAGGAAGGCGAGGCGGCCAACGTGTCCCGCCTGTTCCACACCCTTGGTTCCGTGCAGATGGTTGACGGCATGGCGAAGATGGGCAACGGCCAGTTCGAACGCACGCTGTTCACCAGCGGATATTCGTCCAAGACCAACACGTACTACATGAACACGTATGATGATCCCGCCATCCGCTCCTACGCGATGGCCGATTTCGACATGGATTCCTCGGAGCTGATCACCGCCGCCTGAGCATGCGTGGGCTTTTCCGTCCGTCGGTTCCCATACAGACGGACGAAAAAGCCGCACGATTGCCGAAAAGGACATGAAAATGGAGTCGTGCGACAGATCCACTTTTCGGATACCGGCTCTTCCATTGCCCGCTCAATGCCGTTTGACGTCGAACCAATACGACACGCCGGAATATGGACTTCGAGCACTTTAAGTTTTTAGAGTGCGGGGTATGAGCAATACGACGACCACCTGGCATTCGATCCGTGAGGCGTCCATGATTTCCGGACTGCCCGAATCGACGTTGCGTTATTACGAGCAGATCGGCATCATCGATCCGATCGCCCGCGATCCGAGTTCAGGCCACCGAGTCTATTCGGACAAGGACATCGAATCGCTGACCACCATCGCATGCCTGGCGGCGACGGGCATGCCGCTTGAATCGATGCGCGAATACCTGAAGAACCGTTTCGACGGTCCGGAAGGCGCCCGACGGCAGATCGAACTGCTCGACGCGCAATCGCTGCGTCTGGCCGCGAAAGCCGAGGCCCTGCGCATCCAGCAGGCGTACGTGTCGCTCAAATCGCTCTATTGGCGCGCCATCGCCGAAGGACACGAGGATGAGGCCAACCGAATTCTCGAGGAAAACAAAGACGTCATCGAAAACGTCAAGAAACAGCCCGGCAAGGGCGCGATCGCACGCTGAACATTCAGACGACGATGGCCGCTATCCGCACGCAACATTTCCGACGATAGAATGAACGCGGCATGCGGCGCGAAGACATCGAATGGAAAGGAAGCCATGTTCGAGGAACTGCATAGGAAGATGAACGCGTTCTGGAACAACGACAGGACGCTGTCGCAGACCGATCCGGAATATGTCAAGCTGTTTTCCGACTTCGCTTACGGGGAAGTGGTGAACGAGCCGGGCGCGAACCATCCCGATCTGGACGACCAGACCCGCTCCCTGGCGATCCTCGCGGCTCTGGTCGGCTGCCAGGGTCTCGACGCGTTCGAAATGATGCTGCCGGTCGCCTACGAGACAGGACTGACGTCCGTGGCCATCAAGGAGATGATCTACCAAGCCACCGCATACTGCGGATTCGGGAGAACCCTGCCGTTCCTGAAGAAGCTCAACGTTTTCCTTGGAGCCGCGAACGTGCATCTGCCGCTGGAGCCGCAGGGCACGACCACGTCGGAGACCCGCGCGCAGGCCGGAGAGGACAAGCAGGTCGAGATCTTCGGCGAGAACATGCGCGGATTCGCTCAATCCGGACCGGAGGAGACCCGGCACATCAACAAGTGCCTGGCCGACAACTGCTTCGGCGACTACTACACTCGCGGCGGACTCGACACCCGCGAGCGCGAAATGGTCACGTTGTGTTTCCTGGCCGCGCAGGGTGGTTGCGAACCGCAGCTTACGGCGCATGCCAAGGCGAATATGGTCGTCGGCAATGAGAAGGCGTTTCTAATCGCGGTGGTCTCGCAGTGCATGCCGTATATCGGCTATCCGCGTACGTTGAACGCGATTCGTTGCATCGATGAGGCTGTGAAGGGCTGACCTGCCCGTTAAAAACGCCGGCAAACAAACAAAGGGCTATCCGCCGAACAAGACGGATAGCCCTTCCTTATAGCTGATTGTGGATGGCGTGCTGTGTTTACTCGCCCCACACGTCCTTGGCGATGGATTGGACGAGTGCGATCTTGGCCCACTGCTGGTCTTCGGTGAGCTTGTTGCCTTCCTGGGTGGAGGCGAAGCCGCACTGGGTGGACAGGCACAGGCGGTCGAGCGGAATGTACTGGGCGGCTTCCTGGATGCGGGCCTTGATGGTGTCCGGATCCTCAAGGTCGGGCTTCTTGGAGGTGATCAGGCCGAGCACGACCTTCTTGTCGCCGGAGACTTCGGCGAGCGGCGCGAAATCGCCGGAACGGTCGTCGTCGAACTCGAGGTAGTAGGCGTCCACGTTCTCCTCGCCGAACAGCTTGGCCGCGACCGGCGCGTAGCCTCCGGAGGAAAGCCAGGTGGAGTGAAAGTTGCCGCGGCACACGTGGGTGTTGATGACCAGGTCGTCCGGCTGGTCGGCGATCACGGCGTTGATGACGTCGAGGTTCTCCTGCTGCAGGCGTAGCGCGTCCTCGTCGCTCCAGCCGAGACGTTCGCGTACGCTCGCATCGCACAGGCGGGTCCAGGTGCAGTCGTCGAACTGCACGTTGCGGCAGCCGGCGGCATACAGGTCGGCGATGACCTGGCGGTAGGCGGCGACGATGTCGGCGGTCAGCTCGTCGTCGTTCTTGTAGAACTCGTCATACGGGTAGGCGGCCGCGTTGCCGGTGAGCACGAAGCGGGTCTGCGCGGGGGAGGGCATGGTCTGGCGGGCCACGGTGTTCTCGTCCTCGAACTGCTTGACGAACTTGAAATGTTCGACGAACGGATGGTTCTCGCCGGAGATCCTTCCGGTCACGGTGGCGGTGTCGGCCGGGGTCACCTCGTCGTGGAAGGCGACGCGGTGGGCTGCGGCGGCATGGTCCACGCCGTTGAAGCCCCACATGAAGTCGAAATGCCACCAGCCGCGGCGGAATTCGCCGTCGGTGATCACATGCAGGCCGGCGGCCTTCTGCTTGGCGACGAGTTCGGTGATGGCCTTGTCCTCGACCGTCTTGAGCGCTGCGGCATCGATTTTGCCGGCGGCGAAATCCTCACGCGCGGCCTTGAGCTCGGCCGGGCGGAGATAGGAGCCGACCACGTCGGCGCGGAACGGCGCGTTATGCGAGTATGCCATTGAATACCCCTTTTTTTGGGAAAGCGACAAATACCTAGTGAAGGTTACACGCACGTCCCGAAACACGGGCGCACACGGCTTCTCGGCCAGTATTCGTGCTTGAATGGATGATGTTATCCGTTACACATTCGAGAATGGAAGGCAATGAGCGAATCGCGCGATCCCGCAGGCGACAGTACGACCACGAACAACATGGGGGAGGTGCGGGAAGCCGAACATCAGGGCGCGGCCGTCAAGGCGGCGTTGGGTGCGAACATCGGCGTCGCCATCGCGAAACTGTGCGCGGCGTTCTTCACCGGATCGTCCGCCATGCTTTCCGAGTCGGTACATTCCATCGCGGATTGCTCCAACGAAATCGTATTGATGGTGGGCGGACGTTTCTCCAAGCGCAAGACGGACGGCGACCATCCGTTCGGCCTGTATCGCGCCAAATATCTTGCTTCGTTCGTCGTGGCCACGCTGCTGTTCTTCGTCGGTGGATTCTTCTCGACGTCCGAAGCGGTGAAGAAGCTTGTCGCGATCAGCGCCGATCCGGCATTGCGTGACGTGAACAGGATGGAACTGCTTGTCGCGTTCATCGTGGTCGTCATCAGCGCATGCCTGGAAGGATTCGGCCTGCACCAGAGCATCAAGGAAGCCAACGAGCGTATGGAACGCACGAACACGAAGCATATGGGCGTGTTCCGTTTCTGGAGGCACACCAAGTCCGCCGAACTGGCTTCGGTGATCATGGAGGATACGCTCGCTTTGATCGGTTTGGCGTTCGCAGGTCTCGGCATTGGTCTTGCGATTCTGCTCGACGATGAGATTTTTGATGCGTTGGGTGGTCTCATGGTCGGTCTGGTGCTGATCGTCGGTTCGCTGTTTCTCGCGTTCAAATCCGGTTCGCTGCTCATCGGCGAGGCCGTGGATTCCGATACGCGCGGGAAGATCGTCGAGGCGGTTACCACCACGCCGGGCGTCGAACGATTGCTGAACATGCAGACCGTGCACATGTCGGAGGACGACATCCTCCTGTGCGTCAAAGTGCAGACCAGCAAGCTCGACCGCGACTATGACGTGGAAACCGTCGACAAGATCGAGAAGGCCGTGCGCACCGCGTTGCCCTGGTACAATTTCGAGATCTACGTCGAGCCGGACATCTACAGCGCCAAACACGTGCACGCGTAACCGGTTCCCGCGTAACAGGAACCGTTCAATATGGGAAAGCCCGGACGATCTGATTCGTCCGGGCTTTCCCATATGCGTGTCGGAAATGGTGGACGTGGGATTATTCCTCGGCCACCAGATCCAGGTAGGAGTCGTTCCACAGGTCCTCGTCGCCGTCGGGCATGAGCAGCACGCGTTCCGGATTCAACGCCTCGACCGCGCCCTCGTCGTGGGTGACCAGCACAATCGCGCCCTCGTATTTGGCGATGGCCTTCAGAATCTCGTCGCGGGACGCCGGATCCAGATTGTTGGTCGGTTCATCAAGCAGTAGCACGTTCGCGCGGCTCGTCACCAGCGTGGCCAACGCCAGACGGGTCTTCTCGCCGCCGGAAAGCACTCGTGCCGGTTTCAGCGCGTCATCGCCGGAGAACAGGAACGACCCAAGGATGGAACGTGCCTGTGTGTCGTCAAGTTCCGGTGCCACGTGAATCAGATTCTGCAACACGGTGGCGTCAAGGTCCAATGTGTCGTGTTCCTGTGCGAAATAGCCGATCTTGCAGCCGTGCCCGTACTCCACGGATCCGGTGTCGGAATCCTCCAGGTGGGCGAGCAGACGCAGGGTGGTGGTCTTGCCAGCGCCGTTGTATCCGAGGATGACCACGCGGGAGCCCTTGTCGATGGCCAGGTTCACGCCGGCGAACACGATGTTCGAACCGTAGGCCTTGGAGATGTCCTTTGCCATGATCGGCGTGCGGCCGCAGGGCGCCGGTTCCGGGAAGCGGATGTCCGCCACCTTCTCCTTCTTCTGTGCTTCGGACGTGTTCTCCAGCAGTTTCTCCGCGCGACGCATCATGTTCTGCGCGGCCACGGCCTTGGTGGCTTTCGCGTGCAGACGGATGCCCTGCTGCATCAGACGTTCGGCCTTCTTCTCGGCGACCTCGCGTTCGCGGCGGCGACGTTCCTCGTCGACCACGCGCTGGTGCAGGTATGCCTTCCAACCGAGAGAATACATGTCGATCTGACCGAGCTGCGCATCCAAATGCCAGACCTTGTTCACCACTTCGTCAAGCAGTTCGGTGGAGTGGGAGATGACCAGGAAACCGCCCTCGTATTTTTTCAGATAGCCGCGCAGCCATTCGATGGAATCCGCGTCCAAATGGTTGGTCGGCTCGTCAAGGATCAGCGTGTCCGCGTCGGAGAACAGGATGCGGGCCAGTTCGATACGACGGCGTTGACCGCCGGAAAGCGTACCCAGCTGCTGGCCCATCACTTCCTGTGGCAGGCCGAGACTGGCCGCCATGGCGGTCGCTTCGGACTGTGCGGCATAGCCGCCGGCCTTTTCGAAATCCTGCATGGCCTTGTCGTAGCGGTTCATCGCCTTGGTCATGACATCCGGATCCGGATCGGTCATTTCCTTTTCGGCCTTGCGTATGCGTTTGATGATCGAAGCGATGTCGCGCGCGCTCATCATGCGGTCCAGTGCGGTCTGCTCCGGGTCTGCGGCATGCGTGTCCTGTGGCAGATAGCCGAGTTTGCCGGAGACACGTACCTTGCCGGCGGTCGGCAGCATATCGCCGGTGATCACACGGGTCAGCGTGGTCTTGCCGGCGCCGTTGCGGCCGACCAGACCGATCTTGTCTCCCTTGGCAACGTGGAAGTTGGTGGGATGCAGCAACGTGCGCGCGCCGATCTGAATCTCAAGTCCCTGCGCCTCAATCGCCATGCCGTGATACCTCTAGTCTTTCATGTTCCTTCAAACGCCAATCGAACATCATAGCGAACACCCGCAACCGTTTCACCTCATCTCACGTTTCATTTCCAAGCAGATGCCGGAGCAGTGATTCGCGGTGGTTGATGAAGACCCTGGTGATTTGATAGCTGTCCGTATCCTCATAATCGCAGGGATGGACGCCGTTTTCGTCGAATGACAGGATTTCCGCATCCGGCAGACCGAGCAGAATCGGCGAATGGGTCGCGACGATGAATTGCGATCCGTCGTTTGCCATTCGGTACATGTGCTCCAGCAGAGTCAATTGCCGCTGTGTCGAGAGCGCGGATTCGGGTTCGTCCATAAGATAGAGACCCTTTCCCGTGTGGGACAGGAGTATCTCCAGGAATCCTTCGCCATGCGACATCTCATGCAGACGGGCAAGTCCTCCGCCATGATCATATTCACGAGCCTGCGTCGCCAAGGTGAAGTAGCTTTCCGCGCGCAGGAAGAAGCTTGATGGGCCGATCGCATACTGCCGGTATATCGTCATCGCCTTGGCGAGATCCGACGTGTCATCGTATGTGCTGAAACGGTAGTTGCGCGTGCCGCCTTCCGCGTTGAAGCCGCAGGCGACGGCGATGCCTTCCAGCAAGGTTGATTTGCCGCTACCGTTCTCGCCTACCAGAAAGGTGACATTCTTGTGGAATTCAAGTTCGTCAATCGAACGCAATGAGGGAATTCGACTGACGTATGAATCAGTCAGCATATTCCAATCGATGCGCAGCCCCGACACAATCAGATCATCCATGCTTTTTAACAAAACCACACTTCCATATCCGGCAGAACCGACCTACAGACCGGTGGCATAGCTCGATACGCGCAACGGCTCCACCGGTCTCATATTTTCCTACGTGCCATCGTCTCTTCAGATTATAGGATGGGCCGTGGGGAAAGGCGCATATATCACAACGACGTTGTGGATGAAACGAATTATCCAATCACGTGATCGATTCGCTACAGTGGTTTCGGAACCTTTCAGGAGGGAAGAAGCATGGCAAAGGCTTTGATTGTGGTGGATGTGCAGCCAACATTCTGCGAAGGAGGCGAACTGGGCGTGCAGGGAGGCAATGCGGTCGCCGAACGTATTGCGGATTATGTGAACGCGCGTCGGAGCGAATACGCATATATCGCGACCACGCAGGACTGGCATATCGGGCCGGGAACCCACTGGTCCGAACATCCTGATTTCGTGGATACCTGGCCGGTGCACGGCAAGGCCGGAACCGCCAATGCCGAACTGCATCCCGCCATCGCCGCATTGAACATCGAACATCATTTCAAGAAGGGCCAGTATTCCCCCTCATATTCCGGCTTCGAAGGCTTTGAGGACAACACCGACCGCATTCCCACCCGTGAGGAAGTCTCCACCGCCATGGCCGCGGGCAGGACACTCGCCAACGGGTTGAAGACCGCGGGCATCACACGGGTCGATGTGGTCGGACTGGCCGAATCGCATTGCGTCAAGGAGACCGCTCTCGACGCGAAGAAGCTGGGTTTCGAAGTGCATGTCATCGAAAACCTGACCGAACCGGTCAGTGAGGAACTCGGTATCGCAGCCCGTCGGCAGATGAGTGAAGCCGGCATCATCCTTGACTGATTGGCCGGAGTCGCACGACTGCAGGTCCGCACGGGTATAGCGGCATCAATCCGTGCAAAGCACATACGCTCGCGAACGCAACGGATGGAAAATCGGCCAGCCATGACGAGTGGTTCCTCGACCAAGTAGCCAGATAAGCCAAGCGATGACTATGCCATCGAAAGCGGGTTTGCGTTCCGCGTGATCAGGACGCGTAGGCCCGCTTTTTATCAATGCTGTACTAAAGCCAATCGTCATCGTATGGTTTCGACATCATGGCATGGTGCACGGTATTCCGTTGAACTTTAATATCCCTCGTCGATGAAGATCCATCCGTGTTCCGCCCGCGCGGAACCGGGATTCCACGCGTACCAGCTTCCCCAGCCATCTTGGGACGAGTTCTGCGAGCCCGCATGGCAAGAGATGTCATTGGAGAGGTAGACCACATTGTCCATCCCGTATTCGTCAATGGCCGTGGAAATCGAAGAACTGCCGCCGGAAGCCGTGACGTCGTGTTCGGCTGCAAGTAGCGTGGCCGAACGCTTTGCGTCATATCGGACGGCATCCACGCGGCAACCGTTCCAGGATTTCAGCCTGGCAAGATCCGCCTTCACCGCGCCGTCGATCTGGGATTCGTCGAACTTGCCCGTCGCGTTGATGCTGATCCGAGCATGACTGACATCGGCAGGCCGGAGTGGCAGGTAGACGAACCGGTACGCGCCGACAGCGCATGCCACGGCGGCGACGCATACCGATACGACGGTGATGGGTTTCTTGCTTTTCGTGGTCCGCATGATCCTCCCACATAACAGCTTTCCCTAAAGCATACAGCGGAAACGTGATAAGAGGAATGGATACCAAGACCAACAAGAACGCCCTTCAACGGATACTACGATGGAACGCGTCAAACAGGCGGAATGATTCCCCCGCTCCGCAAACGAGATCGGCAAACGACTCATGGTATTTGAATATGGACGGTGACGTTTTGACGCGTATAAAGCGTATAAAGCCGAATCCGACGAATCAGTACTGGAATGCTGCAAGGAGGGCCAGATGATATTGGCCGATGCCATCAATCTCGTTCTCGCCGAATATCCTGGAATGAAGGCGATTGGTGCCGCGGAGAGTGCCGATGCGTGGATCATCGGACTCGATTTCGCGTCTTCAACAGATGACCATCCGGTGCCGGGCACACCGAGCGTAGCGGTCGAAAAAACATCAGGCGTTCTGCATGACCTTATTCCGGGGACGGAAGATTTCTGGCATTACATGACCGGTGCCAAAAAGGTGACTATTCCTCGGATTTAAAATCCGCCTTAGTCTTCCCATAAGAGCTCCCGCCTTTCCCGCCTTCCGCGTGGAAGGCGGGAGCTTCCGTTATTCGCTGAGCAGTTTCGGCGTGAACGCCATGTTCCCGCGGTGACGGCGAAGACGATGTCCGAAATCGGTTCCGCGCGGATCAGACGCCAAGCAATCCAACGGAAAAAGCAAGAGGAAAAAGACACGAAGAAACGCGCCGGGCCATCTCATACCAGAGGATGAGTCACCCCAACATTTACGCCAAGGAATGAATACGACGGACGATGCCACGGACACGACCAGCCGTACTACCGTTGAAACCAACAACGGAAACGAAACCCACGCACACACCATGCGCATCCCACACGCCCAGCAAAGGAAACCGGCCATGTCATACGTCCTCTACTTCAGCAAGCCATTCGCGCTCGCCATCGCAATCTGGCCATTCCTCTCACTCCTACTCACCCTGCCCGTGCTCGCACTGCTCTACCACCGCGACAACCGGCTACGCTTCACCTCCGCACTGACCGCATATCTCGTGGTGCTCTACCTCATCGCGCTCGCATGCTTCACCATGTACCCAATGCCAGAAAACCCGGCCACCTACTGCGCCGCCCACCATCTCAGGCCACAACTCAACCCATTCGAATTCATCCACGACATCCGAACCGACGGCATCACAGGCGTCATGCAACTGGCCATGAACGTCGTGTTCTTCCTACCGCTCGGCTACTTCATGAAACGCGTCTTCCGCTGGAAATTCGCCACGGCGTTGCCGGCCATGTTCCTCACCTCGCTGCTCATCGAAACCACCCAGCTGACCGGCATCTGGGGCATCTATCCATGCGCCTACCGCCTATTCGACGTCGACGACCTCATCACCAACACCCTCGGCGGCATACTCGGCTACGCCATGGGAAGCATTGTCACCCACTTCCTACCCCAACAGCGCATCGACGAAGACGCCATCACCACCGAGCCAGGCTTCGTGCGCCGCTGCGTGGCGCTCGCGATCGACCTGTTCCTTGTCGAAACGGCGTCGCTGTCCGTCACGGCGCTTATCTATCTGGTTGGCGTGCTGTTCGATGTGAACCGCGCGAACAACGTCAATGCGGCCGTCTCCGCCGTGGCCACCATCGTCATGTTCGTCCTGTTCGAAGGGATCATTCCGTGGAGGCGCGCCGGCCGCACGTTGGGCGGCGGTTTCACGCGCATGACGGTGGAGACCAGGGAGCGTTCCGGCATGCGCAGGATCGTGTTCTATACGTTACGCGCGTTGGTGTTGTATTGCGCGGTCTACGGATTGTGGACGGACCGTGGCTTCTACGCGCTGCTCTTCGACATCGCGCTTATCGTGTTCTGGCGCGTTAAAAAGCGCATGCCGTACGACTATGTCTGACCGTCGTGCGGAGCTGCCGCGAGTCCGGCGCCGCAAAAACGCGACACGCCGGGCTTGCGCAATGGCGGACGCTCCTGTATATTTTCAACTCGTTGCCCACCAAGGTGGAAAACATGCGGACATAGCTTAGTTGGTAAAGCGCAACCTTGCCAAGGTTGAGACCGCGGGTCCGAGTCCCGTTGTCCGCTCCACAAAACGAAAGCTCCCGGGAGGGAGCTTTTCTTGTATTTCCGGCAGTCGCCGGCACCGGCGAATCCAATGGAATCCGATGCCGGCGGTCTTGTTTTTTCAGTCGCCGATGTTGTCGCGTGCCGGCGTGACCATCGTCAGCATCATGACGGACGGCTCCTCGGCGTATATCGCGTGCGGGATGCGGGTGGGAAAGTAGGCCAGGCCTCCTGGAACAAGCTCCACGGTCCTGCCGTTGCCCGTCACCTTAAGCCGTCCCTTCAGCGTCTGCACGAACACCGGCATCGCGGCCGTATGCTCGCCGAGCTCCTCGCCCGTGTCGAAGGAGAACAGCACCACGTTGCCTCCGGCCTTCTGCATGACGGTGCGGGACACGGTGGCCCCCTCCTGAACGGAAATCATGTCCCCGAGGTCCTCGATGTATCCCAGTTCGATCGGTTCGGCCTCATCGCGTTCGTCGCTCATCATCGTCCTCCTTTGGTTGGTGGCAGGGATACCCCCATCGTATCGTCTTCACGCCGGAGACACGGCATGTACGCGTGGAGGAAAAACGTTTGACCACGATGTGAACACGCTCTTGCATCGAACGCGTTTATGGTCCAGACTTTTGCCTGTTCCATGAAAGTCGGCAATGTCGCCGGGGGCAAGTGGGACGAACGGAGGTATTAAGGAAATGAACGAGAACATCGACATCGACACCACTTTCGTGCCGGACGATTCCGCCAGCCATTCCTGGGCGGAGCGCGACAGCGAGCTTGTGGAGGAGTATGCGGCCCAGCTCATGGCGATGAGCATCTGAGCGGACACGATCCGAAAACGTGGGGGACGCCTCTTCCGGAAACTCCGGAAGGGGCGTCCTTCCGTTTTTTCATTCCGCCGGGCCGAAACGCCTCCGGCGCGTCCGTAGCCACATGTGTGACTATGCTTTCCAGCCGTAGCGTTTGAGACGACCGGGAGGAGACCGCATGCCGACGGACGGAAAACCGAAAAACGGCATCGTCAGACAATTGTTCAGCTATGGCGGCGTTTCGACCATGCAGACCTTCGTGGAATTCGGCGTGTTCGCCGTGCTTCAGCTGGCCGGCCTGCCGTTCCGTCTGGCGAATGCCGTGGCCGTCTTCTGCTCCGGCTCATTCAACTACGTCATGAACCGCAACGTCACATTCAAATCCTCGTCGAACTACGCGCGTTCGATAGCCATGTTCGTGGCCATGTACTGCTGGAACCTGCTGTTCTCCAACCTGATGATGGCCTGGATCCCCGGACTGCTCGGCTGGCCCACCATGGCGGTCAAGATCGTCACCATGGGCATGCAGGCGGTCTGGGGCTTCCTGCTGTGCCGCTACGTCATCTTCAAATGACGTTCGCGCCGGACGGTTTTCCCGCCGCGATCACGGGAAAACGGACATGCTATCTTACAATGGATGCGCATCGGGAAACTTGTGGCTAAGGGAAGGACGGGACGCCGTTGGCGGATGTAAGACGGGAAATGGAACGGCTCCGGCCCGTGTATGAGACCGGGGTGCTGCGATTGCTGCTGCGAGGCAATTCCATGCTGTACGTCGCGCTGCTGCGCTCCACGTTCGACCCGCTCACCGGCGAGCTGCCACGCGAGATCGTCGAGGAACGGTTCTCCCGCAGTCTGACCCGACTTGCGGAAACGGGCGATTACACGCCCAAGGAAGGGCAGACGTCCGCGGAAGCCGCGCACACGATCCTGCAGCAGCTGACGAAGGAAGGCGAAGGCGACTACGCTTGGCTCGCCAATTCGCTCGACGTCGCAGCCCACCGCTACCTGTACCGTCTCACGGCGCGCGCCCACCGTGCGATCGAGGCGCTCGACCGGCTCGAGGACACCACGAAAGCGCTGTCCGGCGCGCAGGCCAACAGCATCATCATGGAGATCGAGCATGCGCGCATGCAGCTGACCGCCGACCCCCGCGAACGCATCCGCCTGCTCGAACGCGACATCGAGGAGCGGCAAAAGCAGATCGACGAATTGAAGCACAGCGACACGTTGGACAAGCTCACCTCGCAGCAGGTGGGCGACATCATCGGCGTCATCCACAACACGCTGCGCGGCGTGCCGATCGACCTGCGCGAACTGGCGCTCGAGGAACGCGACAACGGCGACAATCTGCGCCGAAGCATGCAGTCGGGCTCCATCAGCGTGGAGCAGGCGCTCGGCACCTACCATGACGAATACCACAGGTCGTTCCACGAATCCGACAGCGGCCGGCGTTTCGAGGACGCGTTCCAGGTGATCGTCACTGACGAGGGACGCCGCGAAATCGACGAGGCGGTGCGAGACATCGCCCAGAACCCGTATCTCGAGGGCGAGCCCGGCATCCTGCTCGCCCAGGTACGCGCCGAACTCAAACGCATCTACGAGGGCATCGAGGACGTGCGCCGGCAGATCCGCATATCCGACGAGGCGGTGAGCCGTCTGGTGCGCCAGCAGACCGACACGCATTACCGCACCATGCTCGACAAGCTCCACAGACTGTTCGTGCGGGCCAGCGACGACGCGAAGACGCACCCCGGCTCGGACGAACGCCCATACCGTACGGACACCGGCACGGCGCAATTCCAGGCATTGCCGTCCAGGCCCGCGAAATCGATGGCGCGCGCGGCCACGGCCGGATTGGACGACGCGCCTTCGACGAACGTCGACGCGCCGGACCTGAAGGCCATGGTCGAGATGTGCGGCCCGCGGCTGACGCACATGATCGGACTCATCAGGCGCGATCCGGTCAAAACGGCGGACGGCAGGTTCGTGGATTTCGCGGCGAGCTTCAACCGGCTGCCCCGGGAGGAACGGCGCGAAAGCGAGCTGATCGGCTTCCTAAGCGCCCTACGCACGCAGGACGGACCGGCAACCGTGGCATGGCATTGCGTATCCATCGACGGAGGCGAGCGCGTGTGGCGCACCAGGCCGATCCTCACCACCGAGGCGGCGCTTGACGAGATCATCGAGGAGGGATGAGCATGACGGACAACACCGACGGATTCGACACTGGCATCGGCATCGAAGAGGAGACAGGCCCGAAATCCGGCATGCCGTCCGAAGGGCCGGATATGACGAGGGACAGGCCGGCATTGTTCGACGGGGATACGGGAGACATGCCTCTTGAGGCGCGTATGGCCGCGATCGCGCTGAAACGCGAACGCTACATCGACGGCAGCCTGTACGACAGGGCGTGCCAGTACCGTGAGGCCGTGGAACGGTCGTTGAACAACGACATGCTCAGACTGGTCGACAACACGAAATACCGGATCATGTACGCGTCGCCGGTCACGGACGCGGAGACGAACATCCGCTCGTTGAAGACGCGTGTGAGCCTCACCCGCGAGGAGGCCGCCACGCTCGCGGCCTTGCGCATCAAGGTGCTGGAGTACGAGAACCAGAAGACGAAGCCGGGCGACTGGCTCATCAGCTTCGACGACATCCGCGCGCTGCTCGCCACGGGAGCGGGCTTCCTCACGGCCAGCAACGACGAGGAGGGCACGGCGAAGAAGATCACGTCCGTCATCTCGCGCATGCGCACCTACGGGTATCTCGCGGAAACGGGGGACGAGAACATGTACGTGCTCACGCCATTGGTGCCGATGGTGCTCGACCAGAAGCTCGCCGACCGGTGGCTCGGCTCCGATGATACGGACGGTGATGGTATGAAAGACGCGGATGGCGATGGTTATGACGATTCGTCCATCGGCGCGGATGGTGGCGATACTTCCGATTCGACCGGGACGGTTTCATCCGGCGTCGAGCAGGACGCGTTCGATTTCGATTCGGCCGATGACGCTTTTGATGGGGGGGAACACTGATGGAAGACGGCATGAAAATCGTTTCCGACCGTTGGATGCTGCAAAGCCGGCAGATCGTCAACTGGGGCTCCTACGGCGGCTACCACGTGTTCCGCCCGTCCATGGACGATGCGATGCCGGTGACCCTGCTCGCCGGCGCGAGCGAATCGGGCAAATCCACGCTCGTCGACGCGCAGATCTCGCTGCTCTACCCATCCGGCACCCCCTACAATAAGGCGTCGAATTCGGGACGTTCGGAACGCAACGACTACACGTACCTGCGCGGCATGATCGGCATCAGCGACGGCGAAAACGGTGAGACCCCGATCTTCCTGCGCGGCAGGGACGCGGACGGCACCCCGCAGAACATCTGGGGCGCGATCGTCGACACATACGCGAACCGCAGCGACGGCGGACTGTTGTCCTGCGCAAAATTCCTCTACCTGACCGCAGGCGACGGGCCGGACGGACTGCGCCGCCAATACGTCACCTGGAACCAGACCATCGACCCGCGCCTCATGGACCGGCACCGCGACACGTCATTCACGCGAGGACTGATGGAACAGACCTACCCAGGATGCACGACGCACGTCAACGCGCAGGCGTTCCACGCCTCCATCTGGCAGGACATGGGCCTAAGCGCCGAAGCATGCAGGCTCCTGCACAAGATCCAATCCGCCGACGCGCCCTCCAAACTCGACGACATCTTCAAACAGGGTGTGCTCGACGTGCCCGAATCCATCCGGCTCGCCCGCGAAACCGTCGACGACTACAACCGGTTCAGCGAGAACTTCCACAGCATGGAAGACAAAATGGAACGCGTCGCCATCCTGCAGGACATACAAGCCCGCTACGGCGAATACGCCAAACAAGCCAGCGAACGCCGCGAATACACGCCCATCGACCCCGACCGCGAGCAAGGCGAGACGACGCTCGCCGCATGGACATGGTCGCGCATGGCCAGCGAAGTACGCGCCGGACTGCCATCGGCGCAACGCAAAGCCAAGGAATCCCAGGACGCCATCGACCGGTCTCAGCAGCGCATCGACGAACTCGACACGCAAATCGAAGCCGTCAAAGAACGCATGAACGGCATCGACGGCGGCAGCCTGCAGCAACTCGGCAAGGACTTCGAACGCGCACGCCAGGACGCCGACGAGGCGCGCAGACAACGGCACGCCATCGCCGAACGGTTCGAACGCGTCGAAGGCAGACTCCCCGCCGACGAGCAGACATGGAACGCCAAACGCGCCGCGCTCGCCTTGTCGCTCGACACGTACGACAAGCGTTTGGAAGACGCGCGATCCGAATACCAGCGAATGGTGGTGGAACGTCACGCCCGGCAGGGCGAACGCGACCTGTTGAGGCAGGATTACCGGCGCAAGATCGAACACAGGACGCGCATCAGCGACGACATGGACCATGCGCGCACGCTCATCGCACGGGCGACGGGCTTGGACGAGACGGAACTGCCGTACGTGGCCGAACTGATGGACGTGGACGAGGGGGACGAGCAATGGCGTCTGGCGATGGACGTCACGTACGCGCCCATCGCGCAGACCATTCTCGTGGACAAGCGGCATGAGCAGGGGTTCGCCGCGAAGGTCAGCGCGATCGATCCGACGCGTATGACGCGGCGTGCCTGGCGTTTCGTCGATACCGACGCGCAATACGATTCGGCCTGCAACGAGGGGTGGATGTCGTCGAAGCTGCGGTACAAGGAGGATTCGCCGTTCGTCGGATGGTTGAAGGAGCAGACCGCGTCGCAACGGTTCGACGCGCGTTGCGTGGAGGCGATCGACGACATGGACCGGGCCGAACGGCAGGTGCAGGTCGACGGGCAGATCAAATCCGGCGACCGTGGATTCCATGGCGTCAAAGGCCTGCGTCAGGTCATCGGCTTCGTGAACGAACGGTATCTGGCCGAATTGGAACGCCAGCTTGACGGGGCGGAACGGGCGTTGGAGGACGCCGACCGCCGCGGCAGGCAGATGGCCAACGCCATGACTCTGCTGCAGGACGAGCATGAGCTCGCATTGACCGTCGCGGATCTGCCATGGGGCAAGATCGACGTGGACGGGCTCGAGACGAAGGCGGAACGGATCCGTCTGCAGATCGAACGGATCGAAAGCGATCCGGAACTGGCACAATTGCAGGACGAGTTGAAACAGCTGCTACGGCAGAAGGACGACGAGGGCAAGAACAGGTACCGTGCCGAAGCGGAATTGGAAAACGCGCAGCATGCCGTCCATGCCGAACAGGCATGGCTCGACATGCATGGCGACTCCGATTTCGACGATGCCGCATTGTCCGACATGGTGTCGAATCTGCTGGCCGACACGTATGAGACCTGTTTCGACACGTCGCGTCCGCAGGAACGGCCGCAGCGCATCGCCGGCGGTTTCGACCGTGAGGGGACGGCGCCGTTCGACGTGCGCGTGCTGCGCAGAATCGGCAACACCGTGCGTGCGAGACTCCAGCAGATCGACGAGCGTGCCGTCCAATTGCGCGCCGACACGGAACGCGCCATGGGCGACTATCTGAAGCACCATTCCACGGAGGGCGACACCGTCATGGCGAGCGTGGAGGACTATCCGTATTTCCTTGACGAGCTCAAGAACCTCAACATGCTCGTCACCCGCGCCGCGACCGACGAGGAGTATGCGAACAGCGTCGAAAAGCTGTATATGAGCTTCCAACAGCTCAACCGCGCGTTCAACACCGACGAGGAGAACGTCAGGGAGCAGCTCGACCGCATCAACGGCATGCTCAAAGGCCAACAGTTCGGCCCCCGCGGCGGCAGGCTCTCGCTCCACGTGGACTTCCACCCGATCGACCGGCAGTTCAAATCCTCGTTGGGCCGCATCATGTCGAAGCTCGACGATTGGACACGCAACGCGCGCAGCAATCCCATGGAGACGCGCAAGGCGTTCGCAGGCTGCGAAACGTTCATCGGCAGGCTCCAGGCGGAACTCGGCCAGATCCGCGACACGAACGGCATCAAGGAATACGGTGCGCGCAACCTCGATCCACGCGTGCGCAGCTCGTTCTACGCGATCGTGCACCATAACGATCTGCCCGACGAACGCATCAGCTCCACCGGCGGCAAGTCCGGCGGCGCGTTGCAGGAACTCACCTCGTTCGTCTACGGCGCGGCCCTGATCTACCTGCTCGGCGGCGACCTGACCGGCAAGCCCACCTACACCACGCTGTTCCTGGACGAAGCCCTCATCAAAGCCGACGGACGCTACACGAAACGCGCCCTGACCGTGCTGCCGCGCCTCGGCTTCCAGATCATCGTATCCGCGCCGGAAAGCAAAACCGCCGAGATCCTCAGCATCGCAGACAAAGCGTACGTGGCATACAAGGATCCCGCAACCGGCAACTCGTACCTGCAGGAGCTCGACCGCGAGCCGGCAACGCAAGCCGAAACACAAGACGCCACCGTCGAGCAGACGCAACCCGCGACGGAGGCATAATATGGCAGCGGCCAGAGACACCACAGGCGAAACGGACATCCGCCGGAAACTCGACGAATACGTCGACGCCCACCTCACCAGGCACATGTACGACACCGACGAATCCTGGCCGCTGCGCAAAACCATCCGACTGCCCAAACAAGCCGAACTGGAGCAGCACTACAACCAAATCCGCGCCCAAAACGAAACCATCCGCGACTGGGCGCGGCAACACCACTGCGAAACCAGCGAGAAAACCAAAATCGTCTCCAGCGGACTCATCCAACAAAAAAGCCCGCTCATCGACTCCGTGACCATACCCGACCTCGACACCGCCCTCCGCATCGCCACCAAACAAACCCGCGAACGCTACCTACGCGAACACGACCGCATGAGCGCGCTCGCCAAAGAATTCGGCCTCGAACCGGCGAACGCCATGAACGTCGCCAAAACCCTCAAAGACCACGACGACACCGACTTCCACCTCGTCATCCAAGCCGCCCACTACTTCGCAAACCACGACTGCCACACCATGACCCCACGCATGGCGCCCATCCCAGGATTCAGCGCCAAATGGCTCGGCACACCCAACTCCCAACGCCGCAAAGCGATATGCCAGCTCACCGGACAAGACAACCTCACCTTCCAGGAACGCCCGAACGAACTCCGACTACGCCTCATGGACGCCGAACACCACGACCAACCCGACCTCATCGTCACCCAACCATGGGTCCGCAACCAGCCAACCGACATCGAACACGCCATCATCATCGAAAACAAAGACACCTACCAGGCCATGCCCACCGTCGAACACGCCATCTGCATCCTCGGCAACGGATACGCCGCAACATCACACATCACAACACTCCTGCCATGGCTCACCACCATCCCCAACATCATCTACTGGGGCGACATGGACGCCAACGGACTCGACATCCTCTCCAAACTACGCGCCACCGGCATCCCATGCACATCCATACTGATGGACACCACCGCATACCGGACATACGAACAATACGGCACCCAACTCGACGCCAAAAACAAACCCCTCACCACACAAACCCCACAACCCACACCCGGACTCACCACCGAAGAACGCAAACTCTACGAAACACTCTGCACAGGAACAGACATCCAATACCTACGCATCGAACAGGAACGCATCCCCATACGCGACGCCACAACCATCCTGCACGACCAACACCACTGGCCAATCGACATACCCGGCAACGACATACCAAACAACACCAAATAGAACACCTGTTCGAAACCACAACAAAAATACGCTATCCTATACAACAGAACAGGCAACACCAAGCGGAAGAACACCATGACAACCAAACGCAACAACACGACACACAACGAAGTCGTGGTCGAACGCGTACTCACCAGCGACGCATTCCTCACACGCGAAATCAAAAAAGCCCCCATGAAAACAACAGGCGACTCACTCATAGCAGACCTCACCCACCTACCCAACGACCTCAAAATCACCATCCAAGGCGCTCGCGAGCACAATCTCAAGAACGTGGACTTGGAGTTTCCTCGCAACCGCATGGTGGTGTTCACCGGCCTGTCGGGTTCGGGCAAATCCTCGTTGGCGTTCGATACGCTGTTCGCCGAGGGCCAGCGCAGGTATGTCGAATCGCTGTCGGCGTACGCGCGCCAGTTTCTGGGGCAGATGGACAAGCCGGACGTCGACTTCATCGAGGGGCTGAGCCCCGCGGTTTCGATCGACCAGAAGACCACGAACCGCAATCCGCGTTCGACGGTCGGCACAATCACCGAGATCTATGATTATCTGCGACTGCTGTTCGCCCGCACCGGCATTCCGCATTGTCCGGAATGCGGCGCCCTGGTAAGCGCGCAAACACCGCAGCAGATGGTGGACACGTTGCTGAAGTATCCGGAACGCACGCGTTTCCAGATTCTCGCGCCGGTCGTGCGCGGCCGCAAGGGCGAATTCGAGGATCTGCTCGAACTGCTGCGTGGCGATGGTTACGCGCGTGCGCTGATCGACGGTGAGATGCGGCAATTGTCCGATGACATCAAGCTCGCCAAGCAGAAGAAGCACACCATCGAAGTGGTGGTGGATCGTCTGGTGGTCAAGGACGGTATCCGCCAGCGTCTGACCGATTCCATCGAAACGGCGTTGAAGCTTTCCAAAGGCGTGGTCGTCGCCGATTTCGTCGATTTGGACGAGAAGGATCCGGACCGTCGCAAGCCGTTCTCCGAGAAACGCGCCTGCCCGAACGGCCATCAGCTGGAACTCGACGAGATCGAACCGCGCACCTTCTCCTTCAACGCGCCGTATGGCGCCTGCCCTGAATGCACGGGTATCGGATACAAGCTGGAGATCGACCCCGAACTGGTCATTCCCGATCCGGACAAGACGCTGAACGAGAACGCCATCGAACCGTGGGGCATGACCAAAGGCACCGGCGAATACTACCGCCATGTGCTTGAGGGACTCGGCGATGAGATGGGCTTCGACCTGGACACGCCTTGGAAGGATCTGCCCAAGGACGCGCGCGACGCCATCATGTATGGCCGCGATTTCAAGGTGCAGGTCTCGTACCGCAACCGTTGGGGTCGCATGCGCGAGTATTCCACCGGTTTCGAAGGCGTGGTGCGCACGTTGATGCGCCGGCATGACGAAACCGATTCCGACCAGATGAAGCAGTATTACGAGTCGTACATGCGCGAGGTGCCATGCCAGGCGTGCCATGGGCGGCGTCTGCGTCCGGAAGTGCTTGCCGTCACCGTGGACGACGAGTCCATCGCGGACGTGTGCGACATGTCCGCCGAACGGAGCCTCGCATGGATCAACGGCCTAGAACTCGAAGGCTCGGCCGCGCAGATAGCCGGCGAAGTCGTCAAGGAGATCCGCGCACGCCTCGGCTTCCTCAACGATGTCGGCCTGAACTATCTGACGTTGTCGCGTGCGGCGAAGACCCTGTCGGGCGGCGAGGCGCAGCGCATCCGACTGGCCACCCAGATCGGCTCCGGCCTGGTGGGCGTCATGTATGTGCTGGACGAACCATCCATCGGCCTGCATCAGCGTGACAACGAACGGCTGATCGGCACATTGCATCATTTGCGCGACCTCGGCAACACGCTGATCGTCGTCGAACATGACGAGGACACCATCAGAAACGCGGACTGGGTCATCGACATCGGTCCGGGCGCCGGCGAACATGGCGGCGAGGTCGTGTATTCCGGCCCCGCCAGAAAAATCACCGAAGCGCCACGCTCCATCACCGGCGACTACATCGCCGGCCGACGGAAGATCGAAGTGCCCGCCGCACGCCGCAAGACGCATAAGACCAAGCAGCTGCGCGTGGTCGGAGCCCGCGAGAACAACCTCAAGAACCTGAACGTCAATTTCCCGCTGGGCGTGTTCACCTGCGTGACGGGCGTGTCCGGTTCCGGCAAATCCACGCTGGTCAACCAGATCCTTTATCCGGTGCTTGCGGACAAGCTGAACGGCGCGCGCATCGTGCCCGGCAAGCACACGCGCGTGGAAGGCGTGGACCAGTGCGACAAGGTGATCCACGTCGACCAGAATCCGATCGGCCGCACTCCGCGTTCCAATCCCGCCACCTATACGGGAGTATGGGACAAAATCCGCACGCTGTTCGCCAAGACGCCCGAAGCGCAGGTGCGCGGCTATGGTCCCGGACGGTTCTCGTTCAACGTCAAGGGAGGCCGCTGCGAGGCATGCCACGGCGACGGCACGTTGAAAATCGAAATGAACTTCCTGCCGGACGTGTACGTGGACTGCGAGGAATGCCACGGCCAGCGCTACAACCGCGAGACTCTCGAAGTGAAGTACAACGGCAAATCGGTCGCCGACGTGCTGAACATGCCCATCGAGGAGGCCGCGCAGTTCTTCAAGGCGTACCCGTCCATCTCGCGTTACCTGGACACCCTGGTGCAGGTCGGTCTCGGCTATATCCGGCTCGGCCAGCCGGCGCCGACGCTGTCCGGCGGCGAATCGCAGCGCGTGAAACTCGCGACGGAACTCCAACGGCGTTCCACCGGCAAAACCGTGTACATCCTCGACGAGCCGACCACCGGCCTGCATTTCGAGGACGTACGCAAACTGCTGCTCGTATTGCAGGGATTGGTGGACAAGGGCAACACCGTCATCGTCATCGAGCACAATCTCGACGTGGTCAAATCCGCGGATTGGATCATCGATCTGGGGCCGGAAGGCGGTGACGGCGGCGGCACCATCGTCACCGAAGGCACGCCGGAGCAGGTCGCGCGATGCGAACAGTCGTGGACGGGCAAGTTCCTTAGGGATATGCTGTGACTGATTTCGAACGACACAGTCCGGACGTGTGGCGCAAAACGGCGGATGCGTTACGGGAAACCGCAGTATCGGACGCCGGCACCCAATCCGACGGCAGGGGAGTGAACAAGAACGGCGCGCCCCTGTTGGGGGATACTCGCGACCTGTTCCGTCCGAAAACCTCCGACATTCCCGCGCAGCCGGGCGTATACAAGTGGCGTGACGGCGAGGGGCGCGTCATCTACGTTGGCAAGGCCAAGAACCTGCGCAACCGGCTGACGAACTACTTCCAGCCGCTCTACCAGCTGCATCCACGCACCCAGACCATGGTGTTGACGGCTCGCAGCCTCGAATGGACGGTAGTGGGTACGGAACTGGAGTCGCTCACACTCGAATACACGTGGATCAAGGAGTTCGACCCACGATTCAACGTGGTGTTCCGCGATGACAAGACCTACCCGTATCTGGCCATCTCATCAGGCGAACGCATCCCACGCGTATGGGTGACTCGCAGCCGCAAACGTCGCGATACCAGATATTTCGGCCCGTACGCCAAGGTATGGGATCTTCGGCACAGCCTCGACGCGTTGCTGAAGACGTTTCCCGTGCGCACATGCTCGAAGAACGTGTTCCACAAGGCGCAGTTGACGGGCCGTCCATGCCTGTTGGCATCGATCGGCAAATGCTCCGCTCCATGCGTGAACCGTATCGGCGCTGACGAGCATCGCAGGATGTGCGAGCAGCTTGTCGGCGTGATGACCGGCCGAATCGGCAAATCGTATATCGCCCAACTGACCCGCGACATGAAGCAGGCGAGCGCCGAACTGGAATTCGAGAAGGCGGCCCGGCTGCGCGATCAGATCCAAATGCTCGGGACCGTGGTCCAGCAGAACGCCGTCGTGTTCGATTCGGATGTCGACGCCGACGTGTTCGGCATCGCGTCCGACGAGCTTGAAGCCAGCGTGCACGCGTTCTTCGTGCGGTCCGGATCAATTCGCGGCGAACGTAACTGGAGTGTGGAGCGAGTCGAAGATGTGAGCGACGCGGAGTTGATCGCCGATCTGATCACTCAGGTATATTCGGAAACCACGGGGGAGAGCGCGGCCGTCTCCGATTCGACCGTCGTGACCGAGCAGCGCAATGCGATCGGTTCGACACAGACCGTGACCGCAACGGATGCTATCGCCCGTGCGCAGGCCACGAAGGAACGCAACGAACGTCAGGAGCAGACGGGACGTGCCGACCTGCTGGCTCCAATCGCGCCTGTTCCCCGTGAGGTGATCGTTCCAATCGAACCGTCGCGCAGCGCAGGGCTTGAGCAATGGCTAAGCGGATTGCGTGGAGCGGCCGTCACCATCCATGTAGCCAGCAGAGGCGACAAGAAACAGCTTATGGACCGTGCCAACGACAATGCCAAGCAGGCGTTGGCACGCAGCAAGATGAGCCGTATCAGCGATATGGGCGCACGTTCCGATGCGATGAACGATGTGACGAAGGCTCTTGGGCTTGAACAGGCGCCGTTGCGCATTGAATGCTACGACATTTCCAACACAGTCGGCGGCGCATTCCAGGTAGCGTCCATGGTGGTGTTCGAAGACGCGATCGCGAAAAAGTCGGAGTACCGCCGTTTCGCCATCCGAGGTGCGGACGGGCAGGGCGCGTTGGATGATTTGAGCGCATTGTATGAGACGTTGACCCGTCGTTTCCGCCATGGCAACATCGCCGGCGATTCCGGGGAAAGCATGGACAACGAGCGTCGGATGGCCACGCAAAATGATAGGTCGGATGGCACGAATGGTCCTGAAACGGATGCCGTGCAGCAGAACACCAACCGTCGCCATTTCGCCTATAAGCCGAATCTGGTCGTGGTCGATGGCGGCAAACCGCAGGTGATGGCGGCGGCCAAGGCGCTTGCCGACTGCGGCGTGGACGATGTGGCCGTCTGCGGATTGGCGAAGCGTCTTGAGGAGGTTTGGGTGCCGGATGACGACTATCCGATCATCCTCAAACGTCAGTCCGAAGGCATGTATCTGCTGCAGCGGGTGCGTGACGAATCGCATCGTTTCGCCATCACCTACCATCGTCAGACCAGACGCAAAGGAGCTTTGCGTTCCGCTTTGGACGACATTCCCGGCATCGGCGAAGCCTATCAGAAACGGCTTCTCAACCATTTCGGCTCCGTACGCGCCATGCGTGAGGCGAGCGTGGAGGATTTCGAACAGGTCAAAGGCATCGGCCATGCCAAGGCCGAGAACATTTACCAGGCATTGCATTCGTCCGTTGACATTGCTTCGAAGGCGGAGGATGCCCTCCGAACAGTGAAATCGGATGGAAACAGTCCGAAAGATGAAAAGAAATAGAATCTGTAACGAGCAATCGCTTCTGCGTTGCTAGCATGATGAATGGTGAGAGTAAGGGAGGGAACATGACCGAGGTGGACCATCGGTGCGCGGTCCTTGGCAAACCCATCGCGCATTCGCTTTCCCCTGTATTGCATAATGCGGCCTATCGAGCTCTAGGACTTGACAGCTGGTCGTATGGCAGGCACGAGGTCGGCGAGACGGAGCTTGAGGATTTTTTGGAGTCGCTTGATTCCATCTGGGCGGGACTGAGCCTGACCATGCCGTTGAAGAAGACCATCCAGCCATATGGCGTGCCATGCAACGCGTGGGCGAAAGAGCTGAAGGTGGCCAACACCGCCGTCTTCGACTGGTCTGGCGCGAACGATAAGAACGCCGCCATCCCTGCGATCAGGCTCTACAACACGGATGTGAAGGGAATTGAGCTCGCCTTCGAGCACTCGTATCGGGCACGTGGCATGCGGATGGATTCTGGACAAGACGGCGAGGCGGTGATCATCGGCAATGGCAACACCGCCACCTCGGCTTTGGCGGCCTGCACCGAGATGCCCCACATTGGACATGTCACCGTCGTGGCACGCCATCCCGATAAGAACGAGGCGCTTGAACCATTGGCGGAAAGCCATATGGGCGTCGGCTCCATAAGCATCGTCGCCATGGACCATGCGGCGAATCTGCTGTCCCATGCGGACGTCGTCATCAACACCATCCCCGGCCTTGCCGCCGATCCGATCGCCGAGGCGTTTGCCTCAGCCGGCATAGTCACGAATGGCACGCTACTCGACGTGGTCTATGATCCCCGCCCGACCAAGCTCATGCAGGCCTGGAGGTCATGCGGCGGCACCGCCATCGGCGGCGAGGAGATGCTGCTGTACCAAGCCATGATTCAAGTCTGGCTGATGACCGGCATATGGGACAACGATCCGCCGACCGAGCCCACCAGCCATCAGAAAGTCGAAGCATTGGAGCATGCCATGCGCTCCGCGCTTAAGGAGGCCCTGTGATGAACGAAAAGAACAACGCCGTCAACCAGGCAGGCAGACATACGAGCGCGCCTTCTCCGGCCGCAGGCTTCGAAGTGCTGCTCATCACCGGCATGAGCGGCGCGGGCCGGTCCCACGCGGCCAACAGCATCGAGGACATGGGCTGGTATGTGGTCGACAACATGCCGCCGAAACTGCTTGTCCCGCTGGTGGACATGATGACCAGCTCCGGTTCGAACATCCACAAACTCGCCGCGGTCATCGACGTGAGGTCACGTGACTATTTCGACGACCTGTCCGCCGTGCTGAGCCATCTGGACGATCTTGGGGTGAAGACCCGCATCCTGTTCCTCGACGCCAGCAACGAGGTGCTCATCAAGCGCTACGAATCCGTGCGCAGGCCCCATCCGCTGCAGCAGGGCAATCGTCTGATCGACGGCATCCTTGAGGAACGCGACCTGCTGAAGAACCTCAAAGAGCACGCCGACATCGTCATCGACACCTCGGCATTGAGCATCCATCAGCTGTCCACGAAACTGTACGAGGGTCTGCTTGGTTCCGGACCGACCACGGTTTCCGTGCATATCTTCAGTTTCGGATTCAAATACGGCATTCCGATAGACGCCGATTTCGTGGCGGACGTCCGGTTCCTTCCCAACCCGTTCTGGGTGCCGGAGCTTCGTTCGCTGACGGGCAAGGACAAACCGGTCAGCGACTACGTGCTCTCCAGCGAGGGCGCGGAGGAGTTCCTTGACGCCTACGAGAAAGCCATCGCCATCGCCATCGAAGGTTATGCGCAGGAAGACAAGCACTATGTGACCATCGCGTTCGGATGCACCGGCGGCCAGCACCGTTCCGTGGCCATGAGCGAGGCCTTGGCCAAGCGCCTGCGTGCGCGTGGTCTCACGGTCTCCGTATCGGCCCGCGAGCTGGACAAGCGTTCGGCCGATTGATGACCGCATTGTGAGAAGACAGTATCCAAATACAAAGAAAAGCTGCCGGCTTTGTCCAAGTTATTCGGTATCACAGTAAGCCGGTAGCAGTGCGGGTCGAGTCCGCGACTCGCCTGAAATTATAGGGAAGAACAGGAAAGTAGGAGGTTGGCTCTTGGCTCTTCTGGATGACGTCAAAAGCGAGCTGGCCGCAATCGACAACGAGTTGCCCATCGCCAAAAAGGCACAGGCGACTGCGATGATTCGATTCGGCAATGGTTTGCACTCGGTGGATCACCACATTCTCGTGCAGGCGCAGCTTGATTCCCAAGACGCGGCCATATGGCTGCAGGACACCATCAGAAATCTGTACGGCCACGAAGCCACGCTTACCCCCGTTTCCAGGCAGACGCCGACCGGCGTGGTGCAGCGCTTCATAGTCCGCGTCCCCAAGGGCAGCGCGGCTCTGGTGCTGCAGACCGGCCTGTACAGCCGTTACACCAAAAACATGGTGCTGGGTCTGCCGGGCGACATCATCAACGGCAAGATCGCCCAGATCAAGGCCGCCTGGCGTGGCGCGTTCCTCGCAGGCGGACACCTGTCCGACCCGGGCAAGGCCAGCTATCTCGAAATCGTATGTCCGAATCATGAGGCCGCGCTGGCGCTGGTCTCCACCGCGCGTCGTCTCGGCATCACCGCCAAGCCGCGTAAGCTGCGCAGCTCCGAACGTGTGACGTTGCGCGACCCCGATGCCATCGAACGCATGCTCATCCTCATGGGCGCCCCTCATTCCGCCCGCGAATGGACCGGAAAGCGTTCCGACGGAGAGGCCCGAGGCAAGGCGAACCGTCTAGCGAACTTCGATGACGCCAACATGCGCCGTAGCGCCAAGGCCGCCGCGGAAGCCTGCGATAAGGTCCGCCAGGCCTTTGAAATCCTCGGCGACGACGTTCCGGACAATCTTAAATCCGCCGGCCAGCTCCGACTCGACCATGCCGACGCGTCCCTTGAGCAGCTGGGCCGTCTCGCCGACCCGCCAATCACCAAGGACGCGATCGCCGGACGTATCCGTCGACTGCTGCAATTGGCTGAGAAAACGGAGAAGGCACGCCGTCAAGCGGCCTGATTTTCGTTTCCGGAAACAAAACACCATGCGACTTTTCCGTCGTATGGTGTTTTTTGTTCGTTTGGGCTTGTATTATGCGTAAGTGGCAATATGGCCATTCCACGCTTACAAGCGGCTAGGAAAGGATATACATGAAGACACTCAAGGATCTTGGAGATCTCAAGGGCAAGCGCGTTCTGGTTCGCGCCGATTTCAACGTTCCACTGGACGGCACCACGATCACCGATGATGGTCGTATCAAGGCCGCCCTGCCGACCATCAAGGCTCTGCGCGAACAGGGTGCGAAGGTCATTCTGATGGCTCATCTCGGCCGTCCGAAGGGCAAGGTCGTTCCGGAACTGTCCCTGGCTCCGGTCGCCGCCCGTCTCGGCGAGCTGCTCGGCATCACCGTTCCGCTGGCTGCCGACACCTATGGTGAGGACGCCCAGGCCAAGGTCGCCGCTATGAATGATGGCGACGTCGTGCTGCTGCAGAACGTGCGTTTCAACCCGGAGGAGACCAGCAAGGATCCGGAGGAGCGTGCCGCATACGCCAAGAAGATCGCCGCTCTCGGTGAGGTCTTCGTCTCCGACGGCTTCGGTGTCGTGCACCGCGCCCAGGGCTCCAACTATGATGTCGCCGCCGATCTGCCGGCCGCCGCTGGCCTGCTGGTCGAGAAGGAAGTCAAGGCACTGTCCCGCGCCACCGTGAACCCGGAGCGTCCGCTGACCGTCGTGCTCGGCGGCTCCAAGGTCTCCGACAAACTCGGCGTGATCGACAACCTGCTGGACAAGGCCAACCGTCTGGTCATCGGCGGTGGCATGGCGTACACCTTCCTCAAGGCCAAGGGCTACGAGGTCGGCACCTCCCTGCTGGAAGAGGACCAGATCGAAACCGTCAAGGGCTACATGGAGCGCGCCGAGAAGAACGGCGTCGAACTCGTGCTGCCGACCGATGTCGTCATCAACCCGATCTTCCCGAAATCCGATGAGGACATCGCTCCGGAAGTCGTGGCCGCCGATGCCATTCCGGCCGACAAGATGGGTCTGGACATCGGTCCGGAATCCCAGAAGCTCTTCCACGATAAGATCGTCGATTCCAAGACCGTCGTGTGGAACGGCCCGATGGGCGTGTTCGAGGTCCCGACCTTCGCTGAAGGCACCAAGGCCGTGGCCCAGGCTCTCGTCGATGCCACTGCTGCCGGCGCATTCACCATCGTCGGTGGTGGCGATTCCGCTTCCGCAGTGCGCAACCTCGGCTTCCCGGAGGATGGCTTCTCGCACATCTCCACCGGTGGCGGCGCCTCCCTCGAGTTCCTCGAGGGCAAGGAACTGCCGGGCCTGAAGGTGCTCGACTGATCTCAGAATCATGAAGGGGTGCTTCCTCATCAGTGGGTGGGGGAGCACCTTTTGCGTATTTCGCATACAATGTCACAAGAACGACCTTTCGCTTTGACGAGCACGGACGGGAGACGACGAATATTATGGGGCCGAAACGGATTCCTTTGGTGGCCGGAAACTGGAAGATGAATTTCGATCATCTTGAAGCGACGTATTTCGTACAGCAGCTTGCATGGAATCTTCGGGCCGTCCATTTCGACTACAAACGTTGCGAAATCGCATTGATGCCGTCATTCACCTCACTCCGCAGCGTGCAGGTCGCCGTCGAATCGGACAATCTGAAAATCCGCTACGGGGCCCAAGCCGTCTCAGTCACCTCGCAGGGAGCGTTCACCGGCGACGTCTCCGCCGATATGATCGCCCATCTCGGCTGCTCGTACGTGATCGTCGGCCATTCGGAACGACGCAAATACCATCCCGAAGACGACGCGAACATCGTCGACCAGGTGAGGGCCGTGCTTGCTGCCGGCATGCAGCCGATACTTTGCGTCGGAGAAAGCTACGAGGAACGGCGCAAAGGCATAGAGCTCGATTTCGCGGTCGGCCAGGTGCACGACGTGACGCGGGACCTGTCCGATGAGGAGGCCGCGAAGCTGATTGTGGCGTACGAGCCGGTATGGGCGATCGGCACCGGCATGGTGGCTACGCCTCAGTCGGCACAGGACGCGGCCAGGGCGATCCGAAACGACCTGTCCGATACGTTCGGAACACGGGTCGGCGAAACGGTGCGAATCCTGTACGGCGGTTCGGTGTCCTCGAAAAACGCGGTGGAACTGATCAACGAGCCGGATGTGGACGGCTTCCTGATCGGCGGCTCCGCGTTGAAGGTCGATGAACTCACACGCATCTGCAAGCTGACATTGGAAACAACCGCCTGAAAACTTTTAAAAAGCATGGTTGGACGCTCGATTTTTTCAACACCATGCGCTATTATCAGAAACAGTGTTTACGAACTGGAGGTTCACCCGTGTCCGCTATGGCTACTGTCAAGCTTGTGCTGCAGATTCTTCTTGTCATCCTCAGCCTCTTGCTTACCTTGCTTATCCTTATGCACAAGGGTAAAGGCGGCGGCTTGTCCGACATGTTCGGCGGCGGACTCACCCAGAACGCGGGTTCCTCCGGTGTCGCGGAAAAGAACCTGAACCGTTGGACCGTCATCATCGCCCTGCTGTGGGTGGCCATCATCATCGCCCTCGGTCTGATGACGAAATTCAACCTCATCTGATTGACGTAATTTGGTTTGGCCCATGACCGGCTTCACGGTCATGGGCCAAACTTGTCTCCGGCTAGATTGCTCCCGCAAAGGATTCAAATGACTTCGACAAACAACACCTATGATGACGTGACCATGGTCGTCGCCGATCTGGACGGCACACTGCTGCACGACGGAAAGACTTTCGAGGACCGTTTCCTGACGCAACGATCCATTGACAGCATCAACCGCATGCACGACGCCGGCATCAAATTCGTGGTGGAGACCGCGCGACCGGTCAGCACCGGCTACTCGTTCGTGCAGAAGCTTCCGGTTGACGCCGTCGCCTATCTCAACGGGGCGCTGTTGGATTTCAACCCCGTCTCGTCCGATTACGATATGCTCACCTCACCGACACTGCCGAAGGACGGACATCTGCAGAAGATCGGATTCTCTTCGAAAAGGGCCTGCGAGGTCTGCAAGTACCTGCTGGAGGAACTGCCTGGCATGGAAGTGGGCATCGTCATGGATGATGTCAGGTACACGAATTTCGACGTCACGAAATACTGGAAGACGCAGACCTGGCGATACACGGATTTCGATGACGTTCCGGACGGCACCGCGGACAAGCTGATCCTGTTCCCGAACGAGGAGCAGTGGAAGCGTGTGGGACGGCTCATCCCCGACGATTTCGACGTGCATATCTCCGAAGGCTCGCTGTGGATGCTGATGAATCCGCAGGCCAATAAGGAGCATGCATTGAGCATCCTCGCCGATCGCATGTCGACGCCGTTGTCACGGACCGTCTCATTCGGCGACGATTTGGTGGACATCGCCATGCTTCGTGAATCCGGCAGGGGAGTGGCCGTGGCCAACGCGAACCCCGACGTGTTGAAAATCGCCGATGAGATCTGCCCTTCGAACAATGATGACGGCGTGGCCCAATGGGTTGAGAACAATCTGCTTTGACCGACCCCCCACATGGAGTCTTTTCACGGAATTGAACTCATTCATGCAGCGGCATGAAACACATCCACCAAAATTGAACTCTTTGTCTTTCTTGGTGCCCTGTCGTGCTATTCTTTGAACTAGCTTTTGTTTAAATTGAACTGGAAGGATAGGCATGACGGAATCATTCTCGACCAGATTGAATGATGCCATGGCATTACGCGAGCTTAAACAGATTGATTTCGTTCATGCTGCGGAAAAGTTCAATATCAAGCTCGGCAAAAGCCATATGAGCCAATACGTCAGTGGCAAAACCGTTCCCCGTGCCGATATCGCGCATTTCCTTGCCGCGTATCTGCGGGTCAACGAGGATTGGCTGATGGGCAAGGATGTTCCCATGGAAGAGCATGCCGCGATTTTGCCGGATTTTGCCGGTGAACAGCCCGACCATGTTGACGATGCATCCGAGCAACCGACAGAAGGAAGAACCATGCGCACTTTTACGAAATCCCACAAGCTCGACAACGTGCTGTACGACGTCCGTGGACCGGTCGCCGACGAGGCCGCGCGCATGGAGACCGCCGGCACGCACATCCTGAAACTCAATATCGGCAATCCGGCACCGTTCGGCTTCCGCACGCCGGATGAAGTGGTCTACGACATGTCGCAGCAGCTGCCCGACACGGAAGGCTATTCGCCGTCGAAGGGCCTGTTCTCCGCGCGCAAAGCCATCATGCAGTATGCGCAGCTGAAGAACATCCCCAACGTGTCCATCGACGACATCTACACCGGCAACGGCGTCAGCGAACTTATCAACCTGTCCTTATCCGCGTTGCTGGACAACGGCGACGAGGTACTCGTGCCGTCGCCGGATTATCCGCTGTGGACAGCTTGCGTGAATCTGGCCGGCGGAACCGCGGTGCATTACGTCTGCGATGAGGATTCCGAATGGTATCCGGACATCGACGACATGCGTTCCAAGATTACCGACAAGACCAAGGCGATCGTCATCATCAATCCGAACAATCCGACCGGCGCGCTGTATCCGAAGGAAGTGCTTCAGCAGATTGTCGATCTTGCGCGAGAGCACCAGCTCATGATCTTCTCGGATGAGATCTACGACCGTCTGGTCATGGATGGGTTGGAGCACATCTCCATCGCGTCCCTTGCGCCTGACCTGTTCTGCGTGACGTTCTCCGGATTGTCGAAGTCCCATATGATCGCCGGCTGGCGTGTCGGCTGGATGGTGCTGAGCGGCAACAAGCGTCTCGCCAAGGATTACATCGAGGGTCTGAACATGCTGGCCAACATGCGTATGTGCTCGAACGTGCCTGCGCAGTCGGTGGTGCAGACCGCATTGGGCGGCCATCAAAGCGTCAAGGATTATCTGGTGCCCGGCGGCCGCATCTACGATCAGCGCGAGTTGGTGTACAACATGCTCAACGATATTCCAGGCATCACCGCGGTCAAACCGAAAGCGGCGTTCTACATCTTCCCGAAGATCGATGTGAAGAAGTTCAACATCCATTCCGATGAGCAGTTCGCGCTTGACCTGCTGCATGACAAGCATATCCTCATCAGCCACGGCGGTGCGTTCAACTGGCAGGAACCGGACCACTTCCGTGTGGTCTATCTGCCTCGCATCAGCATGTTGAAGGAGACCATCGGCGAAATCGGCGACTTCTTCAGCACGTATTGGCAGGCTTGATTTTCGGTTCGCTTTTCTTTCGATTATGGCCGCGATCTGATATCGCGGCCTTTTTGTCTTTCCGTATGTCTTCTGCGCGTATTATTTCGGCATACGAAAAAGAGGTCTCCATCAAAAGATGGAGACCTCTCGGCTTTTATCCGTTTAACGGTGCTGTATCAGCGAATGATTCAGCCGTTGACGCGGTCGATGCCAGCCTGGACGTCGGCGAGGACGGTGTCCCAGGACTTGATGAAGGCTGCTACGCCGTCAGCTTCCAGCTTGTCGGTGACATCCTTGATGTTGATGCCCAGATCGGCGAGCTTGTTCATGATGGCGTGGGACTCTTCGTAGGTGCCCTTGATGGACGGAGCGCCATTGCCGTGATCGGCGAGAGCGTTCAGGGTCTTCTCCGGCATGGTGTTGACGACGAACGGAGCAACGAGCTCGTCGACGTACTTGCAGTCGGAGTAGGCGGCGTTCTTGGTGCCGGTGGAGGCCCACAGCGGACGCTGCTTCTTGGCGCCCTTGGCTTCAAGAGCGGCCCAACGCGGATCGTTGGCGAACTTGTTCTCGAACAGCTCGTAAGCCAGGCGAGCGTTGGCCACAGCGGCCTTGCCCTCGAGAGCCTTGGCTTCGTCGGAGCCGTTGGCTTCCAGCAGCTTGTCCACAGCGGTGTCCACGCGGGAGACGAAGAAGGAAGCGACGGAGCCGATGTGCTTCAGGTCGTGGCCGTTGGCGTCAGCCTGGGCGATGCCCTCGATGTAGGCGTCGATGACCTGCTCGTAACGCTCCAGGGAGAAGATCAGGGTGACGTTCACGGAGATGCCCTTGGCCAGGGTGGCGGTGATTGCCGGCAGGCCTTCGAGGGTGGCCGGAATCTTGATCATGGCGTTCGGACGGTTCACCTTGGCCCAGAGTTCCTCGGCCTGCTTCTCGGTGGCCTCGGTCTCGTGAGCCAGACGCGGATCCACTTCGATGGAGACGCGGCCGTCAACGAAATCGGACTTCTCGGCAACCTCACGGAAGATGTCGGTGGCGTTGCGCACGTCGGTGGTGGTGAGCTCGCGCACAGCGGTCTCAACGTCGACCTTGCCCAGTTCCTTCAGCTGCGGATCGTACGGGCCGACCTCGTGCAGAGCCTTCTGGAAGATGGACGGGTTGGTGGTCACGCCGACAACGTTCTTGTTGGCGATGAGATCCTGCAGAGAGCCGGACTCGATGCGGGAGCGGGACAGGTCGTCCAGCCAGATCGAGACACCGGAGTCAGAGGTGCGCTGAGTTGCTTCAGTCATTGTTTTTTCTCCTTGATACCTTTTTGGATCAAATCTTGTTTATCGGTGAAAGGGGAGGGGCGCATGCTGTCGTGTCCCTCCCCGTATCATCACTTGGCGGCTTCGACTTCCGCGATGGAGGCCTTGGCGGCTTCCACAACGTGCTCGGCGGTGATGCCCAGATCGATCATGTTCTGAGCGCCATCACCCTGCAGGCCGAACTGCTCGATGGACACCGGCTTGCCGTAGGAGCCGAGGTACTTGTACCACGGCATGGCAACGCCGGCCTCGACGGAGACGCGGGCCTTGACGGCGGCCGGAAGCACGGCCTCCTTGTATTCGGCGTCCTGCTCCTCGAACCATTCCACGCACGGCACGGACACGACGCGGGCCTTGATGCCCTCGCCGGCCAGGGTCTTGGCAGCGGACACAGCCCACTGGACTTCGGAACCGGTGGCCATGATGATGACGTCCGGGGTGCCCTCGGTGTCGACGAGCACGTAAGCGCCCTTCTTCACGCCGTCCTTGGCCTTCTCAGCGGTCTCGGCGAGAACCGGGACGCCCTGACGGGTCAGAACCATAGCGGTCGGCAGGGTGTTCTTCTTCTCGAAGAAGTAACGGTAGGCTTCAGCGGTCTCGTAAGCGTCGGCCGGACGAGCGACCTCGAGCTGCGGGATGGCGCGGAAGGAAGCCAGATGCTCCACCGGCTGGTGGGTCGGGCCATCTTCGCCGACTGCGACGGAGTCGTGGGACCACACGTACAGGTTCGGAATCTGCATGAGGGCGGCCAGACGCACGGCGGAACGCTCGTAATCGGAGAACATGAAGAAGGTGCCGCCGTACGGACGGGTGTGGGAGCCCAGCAGGATGCCGTTGGTGATGGTGCCCATGGTGAACTCGCGCACGCCGAAGTGGAGCTGACGGCCGTACTTGCTGCAGTTCGGCCACTGCTTGGTGGCGCACTCAGCCGGGGCGAAGGTCTCAGCGCCCTTGAGGTCGGTCTTATTGGAGCCGCCGAGGTCGGCGGAGCCGCCCCAGAGTTCCGGCATGACGGCTGCGATGGCGTTCAGAGTGGAGCCGGAAGCGCCACGGGTGGCGACGTTCTTGCCGACTTCGAAAGTGGCCTCGAGGTCATCGATGGCCTTGTCGAAGCCTTCCGGAAGCTCGCCGGCCTTGATGCGGTCGTACAGGGCAGCCTTGTCCGGGTTGGCCTTGCGCCATGCGTCGTACTTCTCGTCCCATTCCTTGTGGGCTTCGAGACCGCGCTCGGCGACCTTGCGGGCGTGGGCGAGGGCCTCTTCGTCAACGTGGAAGGACTCCTCCGGGTCGTAGCCGAGGAGCTTCTTGAGGCCGGCGACGGCCTCGGCGCCCAGCTTGGAGCCGTGGGAGGACGGGTCGTTGGTCTTGCCCGGGGTCGGCCATGCGATCAGGGTGTCGACCTTGATGAGCTTCGGCTGGTTCGGGGCGGCGGCGCGGGCCTTGGCGATGGTGTCGGCCAGGCCTTCGACGTCCTCCTTGTAGGAGCCGTCAGGCTGGATGAAGCTGAACTCGTCGGTGTACCAGCCGTATGCCTGGAAGCGCTTGAGCACGTCCTCGGCCAGCACCAGGTTGGTGTCGCCTTCGATCTGGATGCGGTTGGCATCGAAGATCACGGTCAGGTTACCGAGCTGCTGGTTGGCGGCGAGGGAGGCGGCTTCGCCGGAGATGCCCTCTTCGATATCGCCTTCACCGCAGATGACCCAGATGTTGTGGTCGAACGGGGACTCGCCTTCCGGAGCTTCCGGATCGAGCAGGCCACGCTGGAAACGCTGGCCATAGGCGAAGCCGATGGCGGAGGCGAAGCCCTGGCCCAGCGGACCGGTGGTCATTTCGATGCCCGGGGTCAGGCCGTATTCCGGATGACCCGGGGTACGGGTGTCGGCGCCGCCACGGAAGTTCTTCAGATCGTCCAGGGTCAGGCCGTAGCCGGAGAAGTACAGCTGGACGTACTGGGTGAGGGAGGCGTGGCCACCGGAAAGAATGAAGCGATCGCGGCCTTCCCAGTTGGGGTCGTTCGGATCATGCTTGATGAAGTGCTGGTACAGGGTGTAGGCGATAGGCGCCAGGGAGACGGGGGAACCCGGGTGGCCGTGTCCCGCACGCTCAACCGCGTCGGCCGACAGGACCTTGGCCATCTTGATGGCGCGTTCGTCCAGCTCGGTCTCCTTGAATTCGGTCATGGATTACTTTCCTTCCAATTGGTCGGGCCGCGTATCCGGCTTGTGCCGAGCGCTCGACGCCCTCACATTGCGTTTCCCATAGTAGCGATGTGAGGTGACGTTGTGGTGAAATTTTGGCGTGTTTTGGTAGTTTGTGTGCTGTTAGCGCTCACAATTAACATTCGCGTGAACTTCAGATGTTCGTTTGTCGATATATCTCCCAATGCCAGTCGCCGCAAGCCTTTGCCGCATGAAGGAAACTACTCTGGAAGCGAACCAATTAGCACTCCGGGCGCCGGAGTGCTAAAACATTAAAAGAAGTTTTCCGGGTACGTCTCATCAGCACCGTCAAACATAAGGCGTACCGGCACACACCTATGCATAAGGAGGCGCGCATGGCGCAATCAAGACGCATGCTGGTGTTGCGTGCCGTGGTCGAGGATTACATCCGTTCTCAGGAACCGGTGGGTTCCACCACACTGACCCGGGATCATGACCTCGGCGTCAGCTCCGCCACCGTGCGCAACGACATGGCGGCCTTGGAAGATGAAGGCTATCTTATTCAGCCGCACACTTCGGCCGGCAGGGTGCCGACCGAAAAAGGGTACCGTTACTTCGTCGACCGTTTGGCGACGGTCGTTCCGCTATCGGAGGCCCAGCGCCGCGGCATCAACGGCTTTCTGTCCGGATCGGTCAATCTGCAGGACACGCTGCAGCGGGCCGCCCGGCTGCTGGCGCAGATCACCGGACAGGTCGCCGTCGTGGCCGCGCCGTCACTGTCGAAGTCGACATTGCGGCATATCGAAATCGTGCCAGTGTCCATTAATACGCTGCTTGCCGTAGTGATCACCGATACCGGCCGTGTCGCGCAGCATATCCTCAACGTCACGAAATTGCCGGACGTGACGACGCTCACTCATCTGACCAACGAGATCAACACGCAATGCTCCGGCGTTTCGCTGACCCGCACGGCCGATTGCGTACGACAGATGGGAGCGCGCAAGGAATACCATGCGATCAGCACGCTTGCGGAAACGCTTGCGCAGGCCTTTGATGGCATGGCGGATGACGAACGCGCGAGCGAATTGTACATGGCGGGCACTTCACGGCTTGCGCATCAACGCACGATGGCCGACCTGGCCCCGCTGTTCGACGCGTTGGAGGAGCAGGTGGTGCTCATGAAGTTGATGAGCTCGCTGAGCGAAACCACGCAATCCGACGGCGTCGGAGTGGCGATCGGTTCCGAAACGCACACGCCCGGTTTGCTGCACGCCTCAGTGGTAACCAGTGGCTACGGGCGTACCTCCGCGGCCGCCACGGACGGCGCGACGCATGCGGCCGCATCATCACAGACGGAAAATCAAAGCGGTGATGATACGCAGCAGGCGGGCGAACCGGTCGCATTCGTCGGATCGATCGGGCCGACGCATATGGACTACGCGGCGACCATGGCCGCCGTGAGGGCGGTCGCCAGATATCTGACGGCGTTCCTCGCCCACGATGAAGGTCAGCCGGCCGACTGACCCCGCCTTATGGCACAATGACACGCAGAACCAACAGGGAGAAAGAATAATCGTGACGGACTATTACGAAGTGCTGGGCGTCGACCGTTCGGCAAGCGACGACGAGATCAAAAAGGCGTATCGAAAGATGAGCCGCAAATACCATCCCGACATCGCAGGTCCGGAATTCGAAGACAAGTTCAAGGAAGTCAACAACGCGTACGATGTGCTGTCGGATCCTAAGAAACGGCAGATGTACGATGCCGGCGTCGATCCGAACGATCCGAATGCGGGCGGCATGCACGGTGGCGGATTCGGTGGCGGATTCGGCGATATGGGGGACATCTTCAGCATGTTCACCGGTGGCGGATTCGGTGGCACCGGCGGTGGACCGACTCCGCGCACCCAGCCGGGGCGTGACGCGCTTGTTTCCGCGACCATCGATTTGAAGACGACGGTGTTCGGCGACACCACGCACGTCAAGGTCAACACGTTCGGCCTGTGCCAGGAATGCGGCGGCACCGGCTGCCAGAACGGCACACAGCCCACACAATGTCCCGACTGCCACGGTCAGGGATATGCGCAGCGCGTGGTACGCACCATGCTCGGCCAGATGATGACCACCGCGCCATGCGAACGCTGCGAAGGCCATGGAACGGTCATCGAGAAGCCGTGCCCGTCCTGCCTCGGCCATGGCCGCGTGCGCGTCACCCGCAATGTCGGCGTCGCGGTGCCGGCCGGCGTGGCGAACAACACCCGTCTGCGTCTCGCTAATCAGGGTGAGGTCGGCGAAAATGGCGGCGTCGCGGGCGATTTGTATGTGGATATCCGCATCAAGCCGGATGACATGTTCACTCGTGATGACGACGATTTGCATTGTTGGATCAAGGTGCCGATGAGTTGGGCCGTATTGGGGCACGAAGTCGAAATCGACACCTTCGACGGCAGGCAGACGCTGGATATCCCAGCCGGCAGCCAGCCGGACGATACCGTGACGTTGAAGAACCTCGGCGTCACGCATCTCGACGACAAGAACGAGCGCGGCGATTTGGTGGCGCACGTAGTGGTGGAGATTCCTAAGAAGCTGTCCGATGACGAGCGGGAGCTGATTGAGCGGTTCGGCGAGATGCACGACACGGACGCCCAGCATGTTGCCGTGAAGTCCCGTCCGTCGTCCGGCGCGAAGAAGGGGTTCTTCTCCAAGCTGAAGGACGCGCTGCGCTAGTTTTCGCAATCCAATCGAATACGGGACATATGAAAAGAAGTCCGTATCCCAACTCATAACCTTGGGATACGGACTTCTTTCACATCTGGCGTGGCGGGTGATTCCCGCCTATTTGAGCAGCGACCTGCACATGGCGCGATACCGGCTCACATATCCTCCACCGAAGAACACGCAATGTCCTGCAATGGGGTAGAGCTGCCACAATGTGATGCGGTCCTGCCATCCGGCCTTAAGCGGATGCGCCGACTGATAGCCTTCGAGGATGTCCGTAAGATATGACATGCCGAACAGGTCGAGCATGGCAAGGTCTTCCTCACGGTGCCCACCGTGAGCCGCAGGATCGATAAGCACGGCTTCGACGTCACCGGAATCAGCAGTCCACATGACGTTGCCGCTCCACAGGTCGCCATGCACGCGTGCGGGCTTGTCGTTGGCGGCCTTGCCTAGGATGTCGGGCAAGGCGTCGATAACGGCTTCAGTCAGTTCCATGTCATAGTCGGTCAGTTCGCGACGTTTCATGCCGAGTCGTACCATCGGACGCAATCTGCCGTCCGCCAGATAGGTGGCCACATCATCCCAGGCACCGGTATCCATCGGGACGGGATCCTGCAACGGCCCGAAATAGCAGGTGCCGTCGTATCCAGTTGGAGCGGAGCCAAAATGTTCGGCACCGGCATCATGCATATGAGCTAGCGCAACACCGAAATCGCGCGCGGCTTGGATGGTCGGACCGCAGGCGTTCACGCGTTCAATGTCGAGATAATCCTTGCCCCAGTCGTATACGTCGACCACGCGTGGGCCGCCCTGCGATTGCGCCTCGCCGAGCCATTTGAGGCCGCGTCCCTCGCATTCAAAGAAACCTTCGGGGCTGAATGCCCTGCTTTTGCGGTATTTGCCCATGCCGATGAGCCTTTCTCCCATGCCGGACATGCCGGCGTACTTTTGGCTCCATTGTGTGCATGGTTTGAGACAACTATGCCGGGATGCCCTGAAAACTAGACCCCTCTCGCTACTCTTGGTCACGGAAAAGCAGACGAAACCATATTTCTACGAACATAAAGAGGGTTCATGAATTTCTTCCAAGCGATTTTCCTTGGCCTGGTGCAGGCGTTGACCGAATACTTGCCGGTCTCTTCCAGCGCCCATATCCGTATCATCGGCGATTTGATGCTGGGCTCCGATCCGGGTGCCGCGTTCACCGCCATCATCCAGATCGGCACCGAGCTTGCCGTGATCCTGTATTTCCGTCATGACATCATCCGCATTCTCGGCGCGTGGTTCGGCTCCTTGTTCGGCAAGGAGGGCAAGGACTTCAAGAGCCGTATGGGCGCGCATAACCGCGACACGCAGATGGGTTGGTTCATCATCATCGGCACGCTGCCGATTCTGATTGCCGGTCTGTTGTTCAAGGACGCCATCGAAAGCACGCTGCGTAATCTGTGGATCACCGTTACCGTGCTGATTATCTTCGGTATTCTGCTGTGGGTGGTCGACGCCCGCGCCAAGCAGGTCAAGACCATGGATGAGATGACCTGGAAGGATGCGCTGATCTTCGGCATCGGTCAGATGCTGGCGCTGATTCCTGGCGTTTCCCGTTCCGGCGGCACCATCACCTTCGGCCGTGCGATGGGTTATACCCGTGAGGCTGCAGTGCGCGTGAGCTTCCTGATGGCCATTCCGGCCGTGTTCGGCGCGGGCATCCTCGAAGCCGTTTCCGCGGTCAAGGATGTGGCCGCAGGCAATGCGGGAATGTTCCCGGGCTGGGGTGCGACCATCGCGGCCACCATCGTGGCGTTCGTGGTCGGCTATGTGGTGATCATCGGCTTCCTGAAGTTCGTGTCCACCTTCTCGTACAAGGCGTTCGCCATCTACCGCATCGCGCTGGCCGTTGTCGTGGCTCTGCTGCTAATCTGCGGCGTGCTGCACCCGACGGAAGTCGTTGCCGCCGCGTAAGCGTGATTCGGCGTAAATAAAGCGAATCCCGGCCATCCGTAAGGTGGCCGGGATTTTTTTCGTCTGCGGCCTCCTCCTGGAGGGGAACGACTCAGACGCCGTTGCGTAGAAGTGATTCGGCCTCACGAAGCAGTTCCTCGCAGGCAGGCATGCCATTCGAGGCGATTCGCTTCGCTCTCGCGTCCAAATCGTAATCATGTTCCAGACGAGCCAAATAGTCGCCGGCATGCATGTCTGACACCAATCCATCGGCGTCGGAACGCCATTGCATGGCCTTTCTGGTCAAATCTCCTTCAATAAGCGGATACTCGATTATTAAAGACAAGGCGCGCAGCAGCTCCAAAGTGCCTTGCATGCATTCGGTATTGGCACAGTAATGCGGTACGGATACCCATATGGATGTTGTCGGAAAGCCCGCTTCGGCGGCGAAGGCGTCAAGGATGTTGGGGATGCCCACCGGACCGTTGTATTCCCTGTCGGATTCGCATTCGCAGCCGCTTTTGGAGATGTCAAGCGGCAATGGCCGTGTGTGCGGGCATTCATCGAACATGGAGCCAAGCGTGATGACATCACTTACGTCATAGTCTTCTGCGACACGTAGCGTCTGCCTGCAGTATTCCTCCCACCGGTAATTGGGTTCGGGTGCGATTTGCGCAAGCAGGTGCAGCATGGGGGAGACGGCAATGTCATAGAAAGTCGTTTGCGGCCAGATGATGCGCTTACGCCCCTGCACGGAGCAGATCATGGGCCGGGCCACCTGATAGTCGTAGAAACCTTCGTTGTCAATATGGCGCACTTCCTGCGACTCATACCGGGACACCAAATGACGGACGACGTTCGTGGCCGCTTGGCTTGCATCGTTCCATCCTTCGAATGCGGCGATAAGTATCGTCCTGGGCATTGCGCTCTCCTCACACATGCTTTTAATGTATACCGAAAACGGGTGGTGTGACACGCGCTTCAGCCATCGGTGAATACGAATAAACCAAACCGCGACACGCTGACTTGCAAATTACACGAATGTGGTTATAGTAGATACTCGTGCTCACGCAGTGAATCTGCTGGAGACATGCGGACATAGCTTAGTTGGTAAAGCGCAACCTTGCCAAGGTTGAGACCGCGGGT
>ERZ1673748.196-NODE-196-length-101354-cov-7.125638_pt1 | contig 101354 bp, 93 predicted proteins | sample MGYA00580196_ERZ1673748 | MGnify/ENA primary metagenome ERZ1673748 (study PRJEB41218, sample SAMN15661796) | gut metagenome | host: Homo sapiens | place: Canada: London | collected 2015-08-20/2019-03-30 | study: EMG produced TPA metagenomics assembly of...
ACATTTTGTGTATGAATTAGTTGGCTAATTTTATACTATTTACTGAATATCCCTACTAAAAGTTGCTGATATTTCTGGGATTTATTTTATCCTAAAATGATTTTCTTGATTTCACTCAGTTTGTTCAGGGCTTCGAGCGGAGTCAGACCGTTGATATCCAGGCCTGCGATTTCGTCACGTATTTGCGAAAGAACCGGATCGTCCAACTGGAAAAAGCTTAATTGGAGGCCTTCACGTGCTGAAGCGATACTTTCGACATTCTTTTGGATCGTGCCATTTTTATCCCGGTCGTTTTCCAGTTGTTTCAGGATTTCATCGGCCCGTTTGATAACAGATTGAGGGAGACCGGCCATTTTTCCAACCTGGATACCGAACGAGTGGTTCGAACCTCCTTTAACCAGCTTGCGCAAAAAAATAACTTTGTGTGCGACTTCTTTTACCGATACATTATAGTTTTTTATTTTTTTAAAAGAATGCTCCATTTCGTTCAGTTCGTGATAATGGGTGGCAAAGAGCGTTTTGGCATGATATTTCGGATGTTCGTGCAGATATTCGACGATCGCCCAGGCAATCGAAATCCCGTCGTAAGTCGAAGTACCTCGTCCTAATTCGTCGAATAACACCAGGCTCCGGTCGGATATATTGTTGAGAATATTAGCAGCTTCATTCATTTCGACCATAAAAGTGGATTCACCTTGGGAAATATTATCGGAAGCTCCAACCCGGGTAAAAATTTTGTCGACATAACCGATTTTGGCGCTGGCTGCCGGTACGAAACAGCCGGCTTGGGCCATAATCACGATCAGGGCAGTTTGCCGGAGGAGAGCCGATTTACCGGCCATATTCGGGCCGGTAATGATGATAATCTGTTGTTTTTTATTGTCCAGCAGTACGTCGTTACTGATGTATTCCTCACCCGGGGGCAATTGTTTTTCGATAACCGGGTGACGTCCTGCTTTTATGTCCAGTACATCCGAATCGTTGATCTCCGGCCGGTGGTAATTATTGGCTATCGATATCTCGGCAAAAGAAATAAGTACATCCAATGCTGAGATAATCTTGGCATCCTCTTGCAGAGGGCGGATGTAACCGGCTGCTTCTTGCAGCAAATTGTTATACAGTTCTGTTTCTATGGCTAAAATCCGGTCTTCTGCTCCCAGGATCTTGTCTTCATATTCTTTGAGCTCGGGGGTAATGTAACGTTCCCCGTTGACCAGGGTTTGTTTGCGGATCCAGTTGGCCGGTGCTTTGTCTTTATGGGCTTTGGTTACTTCGATATAGTATCCGAAGACATTATTGAATCCGATTTTCAAAGAGGGGATTCCGGTTGCTTCTATCTCCCGTTGTTGCATTTGAAGCAACAGTTCTTTGCCGTTGCTTGAGATATTACGAAGTTCGTCCAGTTCGGCATTTACTCCCGTAGCGATTACTCCTCCTTTGTTGACCTGATGAGGAGCGTTTTCCTGAAGTTGAAATTTGATCTTTTCGAATAATTCCGTGCAAGGATTCAGGGGTTCTGTCATTTTTTTCATAACGGCCGATTCACTCTGCTGGCAAAGATCTTTCAACGGCGCGATGCAGGATAGGGCAATTTTCAACTGATTCATTTCCCGGGGAGTGATCCGGCCTACGCCGATCTTTGAAGCGAGCCGTTCCAGATCGCCGATGCTTTCCAGAAAGTTTTCTGCCTGTAACCGTCGGTCTTCCTGCCGGATAAAATGATCGACGATATCCAGTCGCTGATTGATTTCTTCGGGAGATTTCAAAGGCATACAAATCCATCTTCTTAGCGTCCGTCCTCCCATAGGCGTGATTGTCCGGTCGATAATATCCACCAGGGACCGTCCTTCTTCGTAAGCAGAATGTAGTAATTCCAGATTACGAAGAGTGAACTTATCGAGCAGGACACAGTGCGATTCGTCGATCCGGGAAATAGAGGTGATATGAGAAATCATATCGTGTTTGGTCATCTCCAGGTAATTCAATATGGCACCGGCGGAGGAAATACCGCAGTTCATATGTTCGATACCGAAACCTTTCAGAGAATTGACTTCGAAATGTTTCTCCAGGCGTTCGCTGGCTGCGTCCCGGTCGAAAAACCATTCTTCGATGGGATAGATATAGAATTTATTACCGAAAAGTTCATGAAAACGGGCTTCCTGCCCCCGGGGATAGATGACTTCTTTCGGTTGAAAACTATTCAGTAATTTATCGATCGTAGCATGCGAACCTTCGGTAGTCAGAAATTCACCTGTGGACAAATCCAATAAAGATAATCCGGCTTCGGTTTTGTTGAAATAGACCGAGGCCAGGAAGATGTTACTTTTCGTGTCGGTGGAATATTCGCTGTAACAAGCTCCGGGAGTGACCAATTCGATCACCCCTCTTTTTACCAGGAATTTTGTTTTCTTAGGATCTTCCAGCTGTTCACAGATAGCTACCCGCTGTCCTGCACGGACAAGTTTCGGTAAATAAGTGTCGATCGCGTGATAAGGAAAACCGGCTAATTCTACTGTACCTGGAGAACCACTGGAACGTTTGGTTAAGGTAATACCCAGGATTCTGGAAGTGGTGATAGCATCTGCCCCGAATGTTTCATAAAAGTCTCCCATCCGGTACAATAGAATGGCATCCGGATATTTAGCTTTAGTAGCATAATATTGTTGCATTAACGGGGTTTCGTTACCTTCTTTTTTGGCCATATTTATGTTGTTTTTTGATTGCTGGATATTTTATTTTGTTTTGTATCAATAGTGTAAACCTTTCATTATCTGCACAAAATAATGACTTAATTCTGACTGCTGACTTGTACTTATAAACGGCATTCAAAGATAAATATTTTCGGGGAGAAAAGTTTAAAAGCTCGTAAACATTATGTAATTTTGTGTCCATGAATATAGAGGAACTGACTGAATATTGCCAGAGTTTGAAGTTTGTGACAACTGAAATTTTATGGGGTGATGTACTGGTTTTCAAAGTAGGTGGGAAGATGTTTTGTTTTGCTCCGATGGATGAAGGCGAGTTAAAAATGAACCTGAAATGTGATCCGGAAGAGGCTATTGAATTGCGGGAACGATTTCCTGCTGTGCTTCCTGGGTATCATATGAACAAAAGATATTGGAATACCGTACTAATAGATGGTTCGGTAAGCGATAATATGCTCAGAATCTGGATAGGAAATTCATATCGGTTAGTGTTATCGAAACTATCCAAAAGCGATCGGAAGCTTTTGGAGGTATGATTGTCCTCTTTTAATAAGATAAATAAACAACAAGATAATGGATGGTATATCAGAAATTTTAGCAACGTACAATTGTGTCAGCCTGGACGAAAAAATTCAGTTCGAACTGGATGGTGTTGTAGAAAAAGAGATTAAGCAGGCTTATTGTATTGAAAATCTGGAATTTTGTGTTTCTTGTATGGATTACACAACCTTGAAAGTTTCAGATACCGAAGAATCAGTAAAGAATTTTACTGCTGATTTGCTGAAAAAACTGAAGAAGTTTAATTTGCGGGATGTCGCTGCGGTGTGTGTATTTTCTAATTATGCCGGAATTGTTCGGGAGGGATTGAAAGGAACGGAGATTCAGACGGCAGTAGTGGCGGGAAATTTTCCTAATTCCCAGACATTTACCGAAATAAAATTGGCTGAATGTAAAATGGCGATCGGTGCAGGGGCACAAGAAGTCGATGTTGTCATCTCGGTCGGGGATATTCTGGAAAAAAATTATGAAAAAGTATATCGCGAATTGAAGGCTATCCGGAAAGTTTGTGAAAATGTCCGGTTAAAGGTCATTTTGGAAACCGGCGAACTGAAAGACTTGGAAAGTATTTTCAATGCTTCGTTAATCGCTGCGTATGCAGGAGCTGATTTTATCAAAACCTCTACCGGAAAAGTCCCTGTGAATGCAACACCGGAGTCGGTTTATGTGATGTGTGAAGCAATCCGGCAATATTATGCCCAAACCGGAAAAAGGGTCGGGTTGAAAGTAGCCGGAGGAGTGTCGAAAGCTCAGAATGCCATCCGATATCTGACTATCGTAAATCATGTTCTGGGATGTGAATGGCTGACTCCTTATTATTTCCGGATCGGGGCTTCTCAATTAATGGACGATATTGTGAAGGAAATCAAAGCTTTGCAGATGATAAAGTAAGATACTGTGTAAACAGGAAAACAGGACTAAGTAAATACTCAGTCCTGTTTTTCTTTATCTTCATGTTCTATTTCCAGCTTATCTTCATCGATGTCTTCTTCTTCATTGTAAATCTGAAGAAGTGGTTCTGCCCGGAAAGTACGTTTACTGATGCTGTGCTCCATGGTCAATAGTAAAGAAGGAAGCAGGATTAAATTAGCCAGCATGGCGGCGAACAGCGTGATAGAGGTTAACAATCCTAAAGCGAAAGTCCCGCCGAAACTAGACAGGCAGAAGATACCGAATCCGAATAATAAGATGATAGATGTATAAATCATACTTTGACCGGTCTCTTTTAACGCCAGGACTACCGAAGAACGGATACTCCAATTGGTAGCCTGTAGTTCCTGACGGTATTTAGCCAGATAGTGAATGGTATTGTCGACAGAAATTCCGAAAGCGACACTGAATACGAGAATGGTGGATGCCTTTATAGGAATACCGAAATATCCCATTACGGCAGCCGTGATGATCTGAGGAATGACATTGGGTACTAAAGCAATCAGTACCATTCTTTTACTTTTAAACATCCAGGCCATGAATCCTGCAATCAGGACGATGGCTAAAGCCAATGAAGAAAACAGGTTTTTGATCAGGTATTGGTTACCCTTGAAAAAAATAACACTCGAACCGGTAACCGATATATCATGTTTATCTCTCGGGAATATCGTTTCTATCTTTTTATACAGAGAATCTTCTTTAGCTTCCATTTTTTTGGTTCCGATATCTTTCACCCGGAAATTCATTCTTACTTTTTGCATGGTTGAATCGACAAAGGAATTGGCCATGGCATTCATACCTCCTGTCGATTCCATGACGTATTTCATAATGAAATTTTTGGTCATGTTACTGGGGAGTTTGTAATAAGAAGCTTTTCCGTTATAATAAGCCTGGTTGGCAAATTTGGCCGCTTCGACTACCGATAACGCCCGTGAAAGATCCGGATCTTGTGATAGTTCGGTATTTAACCGGTCCAATTTCTCTAGATTGCTTAATTTGAATACCTGGTTCGGTTTTCCGAAATCCAGGGTTACCTCTAAGGGCATCAATCCGTCGAAGTTCGACTCGAAGAAAGACAGATCTTGGCGGATGGGATCGGTTTCTTTCAAATCGTCCACCATATAACCGGTGGTTTTCATCAAAGTGATTCCGAATATTCCCGCAATAACGAGCACAATTGTTATATAATAAACGGTATGCCGGCGATTGATCACCAAGTAGATCAGTTTATCGATCACTTTGTTGATAAAAGGATTATAAAGATGTTTGGTTTGTTTGGTATCGGGGACGGGTAAATAACTGAAAACACTGGGTATCAGAATCAGACAGATAAAAAATACGGTAGAGATACTGATAAAAGCGATGAGACCGAAGTCTACAAGAATTTGGCTCGAAGTGATGATGAAAGTAGCAAATCCCGCAGCTGTCGTCAGGTTGGAAAGTAAGGATGCATTTCCGACTTTTTGGATCATTCGCTGCAAAGCTTTGATTTTGTTACCGTGCCTCACATATTCGGCATGATATTTATTGACCATGTAGACACAGTTGGGAATACCGATTACAATGAGCAAAGGTGGTAACATGGCAGTCAATAAGGTAATCTTAATGCCCATCATAGCCATAAAACCGATGGCCCAGATTACGTTGATCCCGATGATCCCGACACAGAAGCCTACAATCCGGAAAGACCTGAAAAACAGATAGAGAATAATAGCTGTGATCAAAAGCGATAGGGCAATGAACATATACATTTCGCCTTTGATATTTTCGGCATTGATTACCCGGATATAAGGCATCCCGGAATAATGCATTTTCAGGTGATATTTTTCAGTAAAACGTTTGGTGATTTCCAGTACATCCTGTACTAGTTTTACCCGTGCCGGAGAATTCATTACCTCGGCGGATACGGTGATCATCATATTGTAGGTATGCTTGTCGCGGTTGATAAGCATACCGTCATAAAAAGGGAGATGTTCGGCCACATAAGCCAGACTGTCGAGCTCTGCCTGTGTTTCGATGTGAGAAGGAAAAATAGGAAGAACTTCGAATTTTTTGAGATCGGTATTTTTCTGTAAATTAAATGTATGTGTGATAGACATCAAGGCATTGACTCCCTGAAGGGCTTTGATATCATTGCCCATCTGAATCCAGTCGTTGGTCTTGTTCAGTTGATAGAAACCGGAATCCTGAATGGCAAAAACCATAACATTCCCCTCTTGCCCGAAAGTTTCTCTGAAACGGGTATAGTCAAGATAGGCACTGTCTGTTTTGGGGAGCAAATCTGCACTTTCATAGGACATTTGAATTTTTCTGGCTTGAAATCCCATGAAAATGGTTCCGAGTAATACTCCGGCTATAAAAGCAATCCGATTTCGAAGAATAATCCCTGCAATCTTAGTCCACATAGTGAAATTTAAATGAAATCTTCAATAGGTATATATTTATTACGAATGCCGAAAAGTCAATTCTTACCACAATACTGAGATTCCGCCATAAATCATTAACGGACAAATTTAACAAGAATATGTGAAAGCTTATTGTATTTTCGGATTGTTTTTATGCCTTTTTAGATCTCTTGCCGTTTTTTTTGCAAAATTAATTTCCATCGCTTCGGTGAGATCTACTCCGGTTTGATTTGCTAAACAGGTCAATACCCATAATATATCTGCCATTTCATCCGCCAGGTTATCTTTTTCCCCTTCTTTGAAAGATTGTTCTCCATATTTTCGGGCCATGACACGGGCTAATTCTCCGACTTCCTCCGTTAGGATAGTCATATTGGTCAATTCATTAAAATAACGAACCCCATAAGATTTTATCCATTCGTCCACTTTTTCCTGTAACTCTTTTAACTCCATAAAGTACTCGGTTTATAGTCTGTTTTTGGAATCGATTATAATCGTTACCGGGCCATCGTTAATTAGTCCGACTTGCATGTCGGCTCCGAATACGCCGGTTTTGATTTCCTTTTGTAACTCTTTCTGAAGCAATTGAACGAATTTCTCATACAAAGGAATGGAAATTTCCGGTTTAGCTGCGTCGATGTACGAGGGACGGTTACCTTTTTTGGTACGAGCCATTAGAGTGAACTGACTGACTGCTAAAATTTCCCCTGCTGTCTCCAGAATAGAACGATTCATTATTCCGTTTTCATCGTCAAAAATCCGTAAGTTACAGATTTTACTGCTTAGCCATTCAATATCTTCTTCATGATCGTCCGCTTGAATCCCCACGAGAATCATCATTCCCCGTCCGATAGAAGCATGTAGCTGTTGCTGAATAGTGACACTGGCTTGAATAACCCGTTGTATAACTACTTTCATACCTGTTTTATTTGTGGAGCAAAGGTATAATAACTATTTGGAAATTGGAAAACGTGGAAATTAGAAATTAATTTCTTACTTTTGCACTTGAAAATTGGCTGAGTAGTTCAATGGATAGAACGGAAGTTTCCTAAACTTTAGATTCGGGTTCGATTCCCGGCTCGGCTACAAAACAGAAAGAATCGGAAGAACCCGGTTCTTTTTGTTTTGTTGGAATTTTGAATTCTATGAAAATTCATTTGCGATTACAGAGCACAACTGCTGCATCCTCCGTAATCTTTTCCGGGGTGGCCGTGATATTCCGGATGTCTTTGCAGCCAAACGACAGCATAGGAGCAAGTGGCGATAGGCTGGAGGTGATGTTGCAGGGCATAATCATAAGTTGCTTTTACTAGTTGAGCTGCGATCCCCCGGCCTCCGATTTCGGGGGGGACGATGGTATGACGGATATCCAGTTTGCCGTCCCGGATGATATAAGTGACATAGGCCGTGTAGCCGTCCACGACTGTCTTAAACAGATTGTCTTCAGGAAGATGTGTGATTTCCATAGTTTGTTTGTTTCTACGAAGATATAAAATATTTTTTAATTGTGGGATATTCGGTATATTTGTCAGAGTGATTTAATAAAACAGATAATCGATAATATAGAAACTATGGAGAATTTTATTTTTCAAAATCCGACCAAACTAATTTTTGGTAAAGGGATGATCGGACAGTTAGCGAAAGAAATACCTGCCGGAAAGCGTATACTGGTGACTTTCGGAGGAGGAAGTGTTCGTAAAAACGGAGTTTATGATCAGGTAAAAGAAGCTTTAAAAGGATTTGAGGTGACGGAATTTTGGGGGATCGAGGCTAACCCGAAGATCGAGACGCTGCGTAAGGCTATCGAATTGGGAAAAGAGAAAAAGGTGGATTATTTATTGGCTGTCGGCGGTGGTTCGGTGATCGACGGTACGAAGCTGATATCTGCCGGTATTTTGTATGAAGGCGATGCCTGGGATTTGGTGTTGAAAGGTTGTGAGAAGCACACTTTACCTTTAGGAACAGTCCTGACCTTGCCGGCTACGGGTTCGGAAATGAATAGCGGAGCTGTGATCTCCCGGAAAGAAACAGCCGAAAAATATCCTTTCTATTCTAATTATCCGGTTTTTTCTATTCTTGATCCGACGGTTACTTATACTTTGCCTCCTTATCAGGTCGCTTGTGGAATCGCCGATACTTTTGTGCACGTCATGGAGCAATATATGACCACTCCGGGACAATCCCGCCTCATGGACAGATGGGCAGAAGGAATTGTCCATACTTTAATAGAGATCGCTCCCGAGGTTCTTCGTAAACAGGATAATTATGAGCTGATGTCCGAGTTTATGCTTTGTGCTACAATGGGACTCAATGGCTTTGTTGCTATGGGAGTACGGCAGGATTGGGCCACCCATATGATCGGTCATGAACTGACGGCTTTACATGGTTTGACTCATGGAGCAACATTGGCTATCGTCCTACCGGGATTATGGCGTACATTGAAACAGAAAAAAATGGCTAAACTCGTGCAATATGGCGAACGGATCTGGCATATCGATCAAGGAACCGATGAAGAAAGAGCTGATAAGGCGATTCAAAAAACAGAAGAATTTTTCAAAAGTCTCGGATTACCTACTCGCTTAGGGGATGCCGGAATCGGGGAAGAGACAATTCTCGAGATTCAGAAGCGTTTTACACAACGTCAGGTCGCTTTTGGAGAAGATCAGGATGTAACGGCTGAGGTTGCCGGCCAAATACTCGAAAATTGTAAATAATCCGTCTGTAATCGCATGAATAAAAAGGTGTCCGGTTTACCGGGCACTTTTTTGTAAAAATTATTTTTTAATGGAGGTATTACCCTGTTGTTATAAAAATTCCGGGCTTTCCGATGAATTTCCGGCTTCTTTTGTTAATTTAGCAGCTTTCTAAATTGAAAGGAGATGATGTATACAATTGAACAACTTCGGGAAGTTATTAAGGCTGAATTAGATAAGCAAGAATATGTAGAAGAACCTTATTCTTTGTTCGAACCGATCAAATATATTATGGAAGATGGGGGAAAGCGACTTCGGCCTGTACTGACTCTGATGGCGTATAACCTGTACCGGGACGATATCGGGAAGGCTTTAAAATCTGCTATCGGGATTGAGATTTTCCATAATTACACCTTGTTGCATGACGATGTTATGGACGATGCCGAATTACGTCGGGGACGTCAGACTGTCCATAAAAAATGGAATAGTAATGTGGCTATTTTGAGTGGTGATGCTGCGGCTATCACGGCTTATAAGTATATCGAGACTTGTGAGGATCCTTATTTACGCCGGGTAATCGATGGTTTTAACCAGGTGGCGATGGATGTTTGCAAAGGACAGCAATATGACATGGAATTCGAAACCCGGGACGATGTAACGGAAGAAGAATATATCCAGATGATCTACCTGAAGACTTCTGTATTGATTGCCGGAAGTATGCGTCACGGTGCTTTGATTGCCGGCGCTCCTGAACATGAATACAAAGAGCTCTATGATTTCGGTGGATACCTGGGGTTGGTATTTCAGCTGCAAGACGATTATCTCGATGTCTACGGAGACGTGGAAGAGTTCGGGAAGAAAATCGGTGGGGATATCCTCTGTAACAAAAAGACTTATCTGCTGATCAAAGCTTTTGAGTTGGCTTCTGAAGAAGATAAGGCTTTATTGAAAGAGTGGGTCGTGAAAGAAAAATTCAATCCTCAGGAAAAGATCAAGGAAGTGACAGAAATATACAATCGTTCGGGAGTAAAAGAGGCACTGAGGGCTAAAGTGGACGATTATCTTGAAAAAAGCCGGATTGCTTTGGATAAAATAGAAGTTCCTGAAGAAAGGAAAGTCCGGTTTTATGAGATGATTGATTTTATCGGAAAACGTAAGAAGTAATATATGTACAACAATAAATTGAAAGCAATTGTCTTGCCGGTGGTTATTGCCTTGGCTATTGTTTTAGGGATGGGGATCAATTCGCTGTTGGATCATAAAGAAGTGCCTGTAAATATGGGGCAGCGGATGATAGGTAGTAAATTGGATTATATTCTGAATATGATCAATTATTCCTATGTGGATTCGGTGGATATACATAAAATCGAGGAAGATGCTATCCCTCAGATATTGAATGATCTCGATCCGCATACGGTTTATATTCCGGCTAAAGATATGCAGCGGGTGAACGAAGAGATGGTGGGAAATTTCGGTGGAGTCGGGGTCCAGTTTTATAAATATCTGGATACGGTGACTGTCGTCAAAGTAGTTCCCGGTGGACCTTCAGAAGCTGCCGGGTTGCAGGATGGTGACCGGATTGTGAAAGTCAACGATTCTATCGTCGCTGGCCGGAATATGAATACGGATAAAATCATGTCTCTGATGCGGGGAGAAATCGGTACCGACGTACAGCTTACGATTGTCCGCCGTGGAGAAAAACAGCCGTTGATCAAAAATATCACCCGGGGAAGTATTCCTATCAAAAGTGTGGATGTGGCTTATATGTTCGACGATACGACCGGGTTTATCAAGGTGAAAACCTTCGGGATGAATACTTATGATGAATTTATGGCTTCTCTGGCTAAGCTTGAAGGATTGGGAATGAAGCGGTTGATTGTCGATCTGCGCGAGAATGAAGGAGGGATTCTTCCGATTGCAATCCGTATGATCAATGAATTTTTGCCTGAAGGAAAATTGATTTTATATACGCAGGGAAAAGCTTCTCCCCGGATGGATTATAATTCCAATGGCAAGGGGAAATATCAACAATTGCCCCTGACGGTCCTGATCGACGAGGCGAGTGCTTCGGCCAGCGAGATTTTTGCCGGAGCGATACAGGACAATGACCGGGGAAATATCGTCGGACGCCGTTCTTTCGGTAAAGGGTTGGTGCAGGAACAAAGGCTGTTGCCGGATAATTCGGCTTTACGATTGACGGTGGCCCGTTATTATGTGCCTTCCGGCCGTTCCATTCAAAAACCTTATGACGAAGGAAAAGAAAAATATTATACCGATATTTATCAACGCCTGTTGCATGGGGAATTTTCTCAGAAAGATAGTATACATTTTGATGAAAAACTTAAATACCAGACGGTTGGCGGACGTACGGTATACGGTGGCGGCGGAATCATGCCCGATTTGTTCGTACCCGGAGATACGGTCGGTTTCTCCCGTTATTTGGTGGAGGTAAACCGGAAAAATCAGTATTTGTATGATTTCACTTTTGATTTTATGGACCGGCATCGTCAGGAAACTAAAAATATTAAGGATTATAAACAACTACTGAAGTATTTGGATCGCTTCGATCTGGTGAATGAAATGGCGGATTATGCAGCGGCCAGAGGACTGAAACGGGATGAAAAAGGAATCCGGGATTCTTATGATGTTCTCAATTCTTTAATCAAAGCCTTTATCGGACGGCATGTATTGGACGACGATGGTTTCTATCCGATCTTTTATCAGAATGATGTAACTATAAAGAAAGCGATTGAAGCACAAGGTACAGGGGTACAAGCTGATTAGTAAATGGCTGGAAAAAAAAGGTCTTCCCGGCGTTGGACAAGGCTTATTGGTGGCTTGTTAGGTTTGGGAATTGTCTGGGGGTTTTATGTCTCCCGGACTTCGGATAAAGAAATTGGAGCAGCCTCTTTGCATGAAGCAAAGAGGTTGTTTGAATATACGGAATTGCTTCCTTCGGGTGAGGGAGAAATTGTTCGTCATACTTATTATACGCTTAGTTTCAATAGCCGGCATAAACAAGCCAATTGGGTGTATTATACCTTGGAATTGGAAGGAAAAGAAAGGGTGGCCGAGCGTACAGACCGGTTTAGGGAAGATAAAAAAGTACCTTCCGGATCTGCGAAGCCTTCCGATTACATCAAAAGTGGATACGATCGCGGACATTTATGCCCCGCTGCCGATATGGCTCATTCTGCTGAGGCGATGGAGGAAACCTTTTTGATGTCGAATATTTCTCCTCAATTGCCGGTTTTTAACCGGGGAATATGGAAAAGCCTGGAAAAGCAAGTTCGGGATTGGGGAGAGAAAGAACGGATTTATATTGTCACCGGTCCTGTTTTTAAAGACAATAAAGGAAAAATCGGTCGGACTGGAGTTACCGTTCCCGGTTTTTTCTACAAAGTAGTTTATGCTCCCGGGGCCCGGCAAATGATTGCTTTTGTTCTTCCCAATACCCAAGAAAAAAGGCAATTGCGGGATTATGCAGTGACTGTGGATTCCGTAGAACGGCTCACAAACATCGATTTTTTCCCACAATTATCCGATACACTTGAAAATCGCCTTGAAGCGGCGGTCAATTATGACAGTTGGAGATAAGGTTAATCCAGCAATCGGTCGATGACCTCGCACATTTTCCCGAATTCTTCCGGATCGTAGAGACGGGTCATGAAGACTATCTTGCCTTGTTTATCGATAATGATATTTCGGGTGACTCCGGCTCCCTGGGCAGCAAAGGAGTAAAAGGCTTTACCTTCGGGGTCTAAGGTCAATGGATAAGTGATTTTTAAATCCTTGCCAAACTGTATTGTCTGTTCCCGGTTTTCTTTCAGATCGATACCGATCAGGGCAAAATGAGGATTATTTTTGTGTTTCAGCCAAATGTCTTTTTCGATGAAAGGCATTTCTTTACGGCATACTCCGCACCAACTGGCTGTAAATTGTAACATGACGATTTTACCGCGGAAATCGGATAGCTTTTTCCGGGTTCCGTCCGTATAAGTGATAGTAATGTCGGGTGCTTTATCACCCACTTTTACGATATAACCCCGATCGTCATTTTGGGTATAACCGAAATGACTTAACGTCAGGCAAACAAATAGCATGAAAAAATATTTCATAAAATGAATTTTAAAGGTATGATTACCAGACAAAGCTATAAATAAAACAGGACTTTTAGCGGTTTACTGTTATTTTTTCGGTATTTTTCATACTCAATTCTTCAATTTATAAAAATAAAGACAAGGGTTATCTTCTTCCTTGATATTTAATTCCCATTCTTGAGTCAGCTCAGGTATTTTTCCTTCTTGTTCCCGATAGGAAACAAGAAATGATGCTTCTATAAAATTTACCATATACTCATCAGTCATGTAAATAGGAGAACTTCCATGAATAAATTTTCCTTGTCTACTGAAAATGAATATAAAATCCTGTTCGTCATCCAACAGATACAGTTTATCATCCGCAATTTCCAGTTTGTCAATTTGGGAAATCAGGCATTCCGGAGTTGTTTCCAGGGGCACTATTTCTTTCCCACAAAACAGCGAATCGGCAAATAAGGGTTTATCCCCGGATGTCAGAGGAATATTGATTTGAAATATATCGGAATCCTTTTCATTCTGTCTATCTTCATTACAACCGAAAACGATAATACCGGCTAAAAACAAAATTCCTATCCTAATGCAATATTTTATATTAGACATAATCATAGCATTTTGACCATAATTGAAGTCGGGAATCTCCCGACTTCACAAATTATTATTTCATATCTAACCAAAATTTTGCACAAGTGTGAGGTTTACATAAAAAAGTGCCATTCAATTCACAATCTCTTCTGACTCCATAAAATGTTTTTTTATATACTCCCTTTGCATTGAGACCTACAAATTTTCTAATCCCAAAAATAGTCACATAACCATCTGCATCTATAGATGCGCTGAAACTACAATCACCATCATGCACTTTATAACCTTTACTACTAGAATCTCCATCTCCTTCGATAATTTCACCATCTGGAGCTTCTCACAAAAAACTTCCTGGCAAATTCATACATGTATAGCCTTCTGGACAAGGATCTTCCAAACATTCATTAATGTCATTACCAAATTCATCATAACCGGGGTTTACAGAACTTGTCGTCATAATACTGATTGCGAGCAAAGCAATTGTCCATAGAATCATTTTTCGCAAATTTGTTTTCATAATCATTAATTTTGCTAGGTTAAACAAATAGTGTATTTATAGGGATTGCCAAAACATGTTCCGGCAATCCCTTTTTCTGTTTTTTACTTGATGAAAGGTTTCCCTAACATTTGGTCAATAACAGGGGTGAAGACACTGAAATTTCCGTGCCCGGACTCATAGGTTATTTTCATGAAATTTCCTTGTCCGTCGTTTATTTCCGTCACATTTCCATTTCCGTCGAATTTGTAGGTATATTGTGTTTCCCCGTCAGTGACGGTGGCAGGAACCGTTCCGTTGTATGTGAATTCAAGGGTTCTGCCGTTGCTTTTGACGGATTGCAACAGATTACCGGAATAGGTGAAGGAATAACGGTCCTGTTCAATCCAGTTCTCTCCGGCAGGGGCTGTCATATAAAGGATGGAAGTGATTCTGTCGCCTTCATACAATGTTTCGTATTTATGCAAGGTGCGTTCGTAAGTTTCCTGATGGATGTCTTCCGGGTCGTAAACATCATGATAAATCCGGTTGATGCAGATATTGCTGTTTTCATTGTATTCATAAGTATTGATTGTCCTGTAAGTTTTCAGATAGGAGTTGTCAAAGTCCTCGCCTGTACCCACATCTTCCCTCGGGGTGTAATGCACGACGCTTTGCCGTTTGATCCGTCCGTCCTCATACAGATCGACCTTCTGGCTATACAAAACCCTCCCAACGAGCGGGATGCTGTCTTTCAGACTGTAATTCCCTGCCCCGTACTTATTTTTCAGAAATTGGTCCAAACGACTGATGGAATCGCTGTCAATCTTGGGAATCCAATCATTGACTTCGATTTCATAATTGATATCCGAGTTGTTGGATATCCCGAAGTTGCCAATGGTGTCCCCCTCTGTATCAATGTGGAAAGCACTCTCTATCTGCTCCTTGTTGTAATTTATAATCCAAATGTAATCACCCCAATGGTCATTGTGTCCTTCTATCCTGGTTACCCGGAACAGATTCTTCTTGACAGTATGTTCCGACTCTTTTGCTATGTTCATATCGGCTTCTTTAGTACATGCCGTCACTAACGACAATACGAGAATTGATAAATATAGTGTATGTCTCATGATTCTGTGTTTTTAGAACGCTTTCTGTATATTGGTGGCTGTAATGCGGCCGAATCCTCCGAACTCGCCGTGCAGTTCCCGGTTCTTCTCCAAAGTGCCCGTACCCAGGGTGGCGATGGCGACAGTCCTGACGAACCCTTCCCGGCTTGAGGGATTGTAGGTCGACAATACAATCATACGGTTGTTGTTGCTTACCTCTATCACCTTATCGTCGGCATCCGCGTTCGGATTGGGATTGGTGTAGTCCACTTTTCCCTGATATTCTTTCCATGCCATCATGGAAGTGATTTCCTCTCCTTCGGGCGCCGTATATTCAAGGGTCACAAGAGGATTGGCGATAGCCAGGTTGATGGAATAGATTTTGGTGGAAGTGGCATAATAAATGACATTCTGGGTTTCCGTCCCCTCAAAAAAGCGTGCGTCCTGAATCTCGGGAAAACTGTTCAGGTCGATAATTTTCAATGGTTTCCCATTATCAGTCTCAGGGTCATAAGTCCGTAAAGTTATATACGAATAGATTTTCCCGTTGGTCTTGGCCTTCCCTGTTTTCGGGTCTTTTTCTTTCAGGATGATGTGCATCTGGCTGTCGTCACCGGAAAACATGGCCAGGCAGGTAAAGCCCTGCAGTTTGTTTTGATCGAAAGGGGCGTCGGCGGGAAGCTTGGCACTGTTGAACACTTTCAACTGGTCGTCGCTGTCAAATTCCAACAAGCGTCCGTTTTTCTCGTCAAACCCGATTCCATTTTCCCAGGCCGGACGGTAGAAAATGCCCATGTAATAGTCGGACATATCGCTGGTCTGAAGATAATAGGAATACACCTTGTTGTCTTGTTGCATGCTCCTCGGATAGATTTTGCCGGTAATGGCAAGAAGTTCTGCCCCTATTTGCGGATCATAGCCAATGGTAGTCACATTGTACTGGCCGGGATCGATGACAAACATGTCGCCGTTGCCGTCGATATAGGAATAATTGAAAGGGTCCACCCGGTCCAAAGTGTGGTCGGTCCCGATGGTCAGCGAACGGTTGACCTGATAAGTGGTAGAACGGACGGCTGTCGCAACTCCATTGATTTTCCGACCATTGACACTCGAAAACAGATTCCGCATCACCGTATCCTGTTCTTTGTGATAGCTATCGGTGAAATTGTATGCCATGATCAGCGACACATCGGAAGTCATCTCGTCTTTTGTGTCACACACGATCAGACCGCTCCCGAACGGACTCATCACCGTCACATCGAACACTTGTTCCTGGATGATGTCCGTGGTATTGTCCCTCACTTCATACACCAGTTTGTAGGCATTGTTTTGCGCACTGACATCGACCATGTATTTCAGGGTCATGGTGGAATCGATGACTTTAGGAATAATGGTATTGCCTTCCAGGGTCCATTTGAACGAGAGATCTGCGTCCGGCACGCCTTCTTTGTAAGTAATCGGCTTTATCTCCAAGGTGTCGAATGCGAAAACTTTATAGGTGGTCGGTTCATCACCCAGATCGATGACAATCGGGTTCATCAGTTTATAGTTCAAGGAAGAGTCGTCCTCGAAACAGGAAGCCAGAAACAGGCTTCCCAATAGGGCTACAAGTAATGTTTTTATCTTCATGACTTTGAGTTTTTAGGTGATGATTTAAGGCATGGTGACCGGCTGTCCCTTATATTCTCCGTCTTCATGCTTCAACGGGTTGCCGGGATGCTCATTGTTGTATTCGGTCAGTTTTTCTTTCACCAAAGCGGCGTAGGCTTTTACCTCTGTACCGGTCATGGTCCAGCGTTCCGGATCGGGATTGTTCGGATCCGCACTGCCTCTGGGAGACCAATAGGGGAGGGAGGGAAGCCCGGTTGCATCTAAAATGAAACGGTACCATGAGTCGGAATACTCCCCAAAATAGTTATTTAATTGACTCCAATTGGCCGGTCGTCCGATTTTATTGGTGATATACAGGCTGAAAACCCTCCCGTTCAAATCCGTGACAGGAAAATCTTCCGTGGCCACCACCCGCAGTCTGGTCACATAGACGGAATCGTCCAGCAACGGACTGTAGTTTATTTTCACCTGCAATTGCCCCTGATAACTTCCTGCGGGGACACTCCCCGACAGGAGTTCATACATACTCTCCTCGGCTGTAATCGTATCCTCCGGTGACAGCCTCACCTTAATCACACGCTCTTTATCCATCGCACTCCCGGTAATGAGGAAAGGGATATTGACAGTGTCACATCCGATTTCCACATTTTCAGGATGTTCCGTAAAATTATAAGTGGTGGAGAATCCGTTGAAGTAGATTCCCGGAGCTTCCGTATACAGCGTCACCTTCTCCTTGGAGCAGGAGACCCCTGCAAACAGGGCGGAAGCTATGATGATTAACTGAAAAATAAAGTTTCTCATAACCGTTCTTGTGTTATTTATTGATACTATTACCATAATCTTCACGTCCTCCTATTTCAACCTCCGTTTCGGGCAGGGGTAGAACAAACAAGGCATCGCCGGCACCTAAGGAGGCATTGGGAATGTTCAGCCCCAATCGTTTGTAATAGAAGAACAATTGCCCTTCTCCTGCAAACTCCTTTTGCCATTCTTTCTGTATTTCCCGGCTGATTTCCTCTTTGCTCAAGGAGGCGGGCAGGTTTTTCTCATATAGGATGCCTCTGGCCACCCGCACGGCGTTCAGTGCGTCGACTGCCTTTTGGGGATTGTTCAGGTTGTTATAGCACTCCGCCGCATAATAGTACATCTCCGGTTTGCGCATCAAGGGCATCTTGTTTTTTGCCCTGGATTCTGAATCTGCCGGTTCGTAGAATTTCAGAAAAGTCCAGGCTTTTGCTTCCGTCTTGTTAAACCACCGCATATACCGGATATCCGACACGCCTGTCCCATCGGCGATTTCATAAAGGCTTTCCCCCTTGGTCTTGGTAGTATAGAACACCTTTTCATTGTCAGTGCTGGAAAAGTCCGCGTTTATCTTGTACTGCTCTACATAAGGACGGAGTGTCTTATATAACTGGTTCACTTCCAGATAAAAGATGTGCTCGGCGGTAAACGACAAATCCCTCATTTTTTCTTCCACATGCACACTTGATTCAGGATCCACCCAAGGGATAACCTGCTTCTTCATGAACAGTTCCTCAATGGCCTCCAGAGCCTCCTTGTATTTCCCCTCCCACATACACACACGCGCTTCCGTTGCTTTGACCGCATAGTAATTGAAACGGCTCTTCCGTTCCTTGAAAAAGAGATCGTTCTCATCCATCTCATAGTCATCTCCTTTGATTGCAGTTCCGTAAGAATCCCAGTAGTTCAGCAGTGAATCCGCTTCCGCAAGATCCCGGTGAATGTATCCCAGTACTTCTTTTACGGTAGATTGTTTGGTGAGCACCTTGCTATACTCCGTCACGTAAGGGATGGAAAGCTTGTCCAGGTTGGAAGGCTGGTTCTCCAGATTTCCCCAGCCGAATATGCGCAGCAGTTCAAAGTGCAGGAAAGCCCGCAGACCGATGGCTTCTCCTTTGATGATGCCGTAAGTGGTGGGATGCAGGATGGCCTTTTTTTCGTCGCTCACTTCGAGCAGCGCGTTCAGGTTGGCGATGATGCGGTAGGTTTTTTGCCAGATACCGTCGATGGTCCCGGTATAGCTTTCATAACGGTACTGCTTGAGATTGTTGTAAGGATTGTTCGTGGCCATGTCATACTGCTGTGCCAGCACATCAAAAAAGCAGACAGTGGATTCCCGCCCGTAAAGGGTGGAATCCGCCATCATCATGTAGCATCCGATCAGGGCATCTCTGAAGCCGGTTTCATTCTCAAACATCTTGTCACTCTTGATTTCCGTTTTAGGCTCCACTTCCAGCCATTGGTTGCAGGCCGACAGGGAAAGGAGCAGGAACAATGACAAACTATATATGATATTCTTTTTCATGGTTCTCGGTGTTATAAGGTCACATTTAAGGAGAAATTGAACGTTCTGGCGAAAGGATAGGAGGTTCCCCGCTCAATGTCGATGCTTGAAAAGGTGAAAAGGTCGTTTGCATTGAACCGCAGCAGAATCCTTTCAAGACCGATTTTCTTCACAAAGTCATGACGGAAGAAGTCGTATGACAGTTGCAGGGAGGATATCTTCAATTCGTTCCGTTTCTGCACAAAACGGGAGGTAGGATATGTCTTCTCTGAAGCGAACTGCTGCTTTTCGGACACATACACTTCTTCGCTGATTGCTTTGTACAAGGCGATATCTCCCGGTTTGCGCCAACGGTCGGTATAGATGCGTCGGTCCACGTTATATTTCATGTCGGCGTTTTCCACTTTGTCAACCAATGTCTGGTTATACATTTTGGCCCCGTACTGATAAGTCAGTACAGCATTGATGCCGAATCCTTTGTACTCGAAATTGACACCGGCATTCCCCTGGAATTTGGGTAGTTCATCACCGCAGATGACCTGCTGGGCCGCATCGTAAGTATAGGTCCGGTAAGGATTGCCGTTCTCGTCTTTCGCGATATAGATTTCGCGGCCATTGGCCGGGTCTATCCCTAAGGAAGGCATCGCCCAGATGGCATCCATGGAAACACCGTCGTAATATTTCTGGACAGGTACATTACCTTCAGTGGCCAGTTTCTCCTGCTGTTCGTTATAGGAACGCATGGCTTCGGATATTTCCTTCAGGATGTTTTTGTTGCGCGATATCATAAGGGAGAACGACAGATAGGAACGGTCTGCCGGCTGTTGCCATACGGTCGCTCCGGCACGTAGGTCGAACCCCCGGTTCAATACTTTTCCGACGTTTTCCTGAACGGTGGTGAAACCGGTAGACGGAGCCAGGCTCAGAGGGTTCACCGCATTGTTTGTAATGGAATGGTAGTATTCGAAAGTAAACGAATAACGGTTTTTATAATTGAAGTCAAAACCATAGTTCTGCTCCACTTTCTCCTGCCACTTCAAATCCTCGTTGCGCATGTTCAGCAATTGCGCTCCCAACTGGCCTCCGTATGTCTTGTCAAGGAAATATTCGTATGAGGCCAATGCGTTATAAGCTGCCGAGCTTTGGGAACCGGTCGAGCCTGTCGTCGCCCTCAGACGCAGTTGGGTGATGTTGGAACCTTCCATCCAGCTCTCGTTGTGTATGTTCCAGCTTCCTCCCACACTCCAGAATTTCCCCCAACGACTGTTGGCTCCGTACATGCTGGATGCGCTCTGACGGAAAGTGGCGTCGAAGTTCAGACGATTGTCATAGGAATAGTTTGCCGACAGATAATAACCGAAATCCTTTACAGTCTCCTCCGTCCCTTTGGGCTTGGCATCTTTCAGATATTGCCGGGCAAAGATAATGTCGGTCATCTTGTCGCTCGGAAAGCCTTCTGCCTGTTGCAGATTGGTGGAAGACTGTTTGCGCGACAGATCAAAACCTGCATTGACAAAAATGTCATGCACACTCAGGAAATTCTTGTTATATTGTACGTCGAACTTACCGCTCAAGGAATGTTGTTCGCCGTTTTCCAGGTCGTAGCTCCCCTTTTCCGTCAGACGGTCGGTACTGTAGGAGGCGAATTTCAGATGATCCGACGGATAAAACTCGTCGCTCCTGCTGCGTTGTTCTGTAAGTCCGAAACGGGCTGTAGCCTTCAGGCCGGTCATGACAAACCATTGTAGTTCGAAATTATTGGTGATGTCGACGTATTTGTCCTGTAAGAGTGTGTTCAACTGTGCATTGTACAGGGGATTCGCCTCAAATTCAATATCCTCATACCATGCATTCACCGTGACACTGTTTTCCGGATCCAAAGAAGGGACGATGTTGTCGGTCAAATGACCGTATTGATCGTAGGGTGTGTAATAAGGGTTGAGTTTGGTGTATTCATCGAAAGTCCCGTACTTGGAGTCGTGCGCTTCGTTGGAAGTGATAGTCAACTGGTTTCTGAACAGAAAATTCTGATGCCTGTACAACAGGGAGATTGCTCCGGAGATGTTTGTACGATCCGAACCTTTCATAACCCCCTTGATGTTCTGGTAAGACAAATCGACGATGGCCTGTAATGCCTTGTCGCCCAATTCCACAGAAAGGCTATGCTTGTTGCCCACACCCAACCGCAACGGCTTGGATATCCAATCCGTGTTGATTCCCGATTTGACGGCCGACTGGCGTTGGTTATACATTTTAATCATCATGCGCTGTGATTCGAAATCGGCTCCCGGATCGTTGAACATCCCGAAAGCCTGTTCCACCTCCAGTTTTTCCGCAGCATTGCACAAATCGTACGAACTGAGGTCCGGAGCCTCGATTTCCATGCTTCCATTGTAAGTGACGCGCAAGTCTCCGGACGGATTCTTCTTCAATTCAATGACAATCACACCATTGGCTGCTTTCGAACCATAAATGGCCTTTGCCGAGGCATCTTTCAGAATGGTCAAACTTTCCACCCTATCCATATCAAGGTCCATGATTTTCTGGAGGGAGGTCTCGAAACCGTCCAGCACGAACAAAGGCGCATTCGGGTCGTTCTGGTAGGTCGCCTTCAGATCCACATCTTCCATATTAATGGAGGACTTGCCGCGTAACACCATTTCAGGCATAGCGTTCGGATCCGAACCTAAAGACATGTTGTCGAAAAACATGATGGAAGGATCCAGGTTCTTCAACGACTGCAACACATTAGAGTTCCCCACGCGCTTCAGGTCATCTTTCCCGATAGTCCTCACCGAACCGGTGAAAGTGTTAGCCTTACGTTCAAATACTCCGTTCACCACCACCTGATCCAAGACGGTGGCATCCTCTTCGAGGATGAAATTCAGTGCCGTCGATTTGCCAATTTTCTGCTCCTGGGGTTTCATGCCGACAAACGACACGAGCAGGGTAGTATTCGGGTCATCGGGTACGGTAATGGTATAATTCCCGTCCACATCCGACACCACGCCTGTAGAGGTACCCTTAATCCGGATGGTCGCTCCGGGCAATGGCTGGTTGTTGACATCTCTGACAATCCCTTTGATTGTCCTCATCTCTTGTGTTTGTGCGGTCGTCAGGAGGGTCGGAGCGACCGGGACTGCCTGCACACGACTTGAAAAAAACAGAGGAGCCACTGTGAGTTGGCAGGCTATGCAGAGCATAGGGACTCCCCGTCCGTAAAGTTGTTTCTTTTTCATGAGTTTTTAAGGTTTAACGACAATTTAAAACGCTCGTTTTTTCTGGATACGGCAGACCTTGAAAACGAACGGAATCAATTGTTGAAACCTAAAAATCACAAATCATATAAACAATTAAAAATTAATAGATAACAGAAACAGAAAAGTATCGGAAAAAGTGTTGTTCAGGACACGGAAAATTGGAATTATTGTCCAGAAAAAACAAGCGTTTTTTTTCTAAAAACAGATTCTGTTACAGTGCTTTGACTTCAATTTTTTAACGATCGCCACTCCGACGCTGATGTCCTGGAGTGCTGTGCCTGTAGAATCATAGATAATGATTGATTCGGGAGAGGCGGGGCATATTTTCCGGCCTGTGACGATTTCCCCCAATTCTGCATAGATGGACTCCTTACCCATCAGCCCCTGGGATATGGCGTGTTGTGATTCCCCCACCCGGCATGCCTGCACCCTAATGTCGGTGACAACGACGGAAGAAGCGACCAAGCGCGGATCCAGTTCCTGCTTGCCGGGACTGTCCGCTCCGATTGCGGCAATGAAACATCCCGGCTGTATCCATTCTTTGCGGATATAATACTTGTGTGCCGGAGTGGCTGTTACGATAAGGTTGCTGCACCGGGCAGCCTCTTCCCCGGAACAGCAGATTACCGGTATGCCGAGTTCTTTTTGCAGCCTGACTGAAAACGATTCCGCTTTTCTCACATTTCTTCCGCTTACCCGGATTATCTCAATGGGTCTCACCAATGACAAGGACTTCGCCTGGATTTCCGCTTGTGTGCCATAACCGAATACGCCTAATTGAACCCTCCCTTCAGGAGCAAGGTATTTGGCTGCCACGGCTGTCGCCGCCCCGGTCCGCCATTTGCTGATAGTTACAGAATCCATGATGGCTATAGGACTTCCGTTCCGGGCATCGCATATATAGATAATCCCCAGAATGCTAGGTAAACCGTAATTTTCCATATTTCCCGGAAAGCCTCCGTTTATTTTTACTCCATAATATTCTTCATCCCCATAACATATCCCGCCTGTCTTCAAATGAAATTCCCCGTTCCTGACATCCGCATGTAGTAAATCCGGCGCATACACCTTCCCTTGTGCATGCAACGCATGTGCCTCTTCAATGACAGGTAAGTATTCTGCCAAAGAAAGGGCATTCTGAATATCACTCCGTGTCAGCACCAATGTTCCTTTTTCCATATTTTGTCTGTTTTCGAATTTAAAACATTGTCAACGAACCCCTTCCAGGGCTTTGCTGTATTTTCTGAGATTTGTAATGACATTCTCTATTTCATCTTCATCAAGTGATTGCAGAGCATTGGAAATGGTGAGGTTGATGGATTCCGTCGCTTCGTCCAACACTTGCCGGCCTACTGCAGACAAGGCAATCATCTTACGCCTTTTGTCGGCATCGTCCTGAAATGTTTCCACCAAATCCGCCTGCATCAGCTTTTTGACATTCCGGCTCATCGTGGAGTGATCCACCTGTAAAAGCTCTGCCAGTTCCTGAATAGACAGTCCTTGATGGGCATTGATATGGTATAGTGTGTGACGTTGTCCGAAGGAAAGCCCTGCCCGCTGCCTGAACAACCCCAGGTTTTTAATCAATTCGTAGTTTAATTGCCTTAAAGTATCAATTTGATTTTGCATACAATTTTTAATTATTTTGTAATATACATGTATATATCATATTTTATATGCCTACAAATATATGTATAATACATGCAATATCCCATATTCAAATTATTTTTTAACATTAAAATTTTAAAATTCATACAGACAACCTGTTCTTTCCGTTTTCCAAACGTCACCGCCTGATTCTGCAAAAGATGGATGAATGCCAGTAATTTGAAAAGTTTTTCCTTACACTTTTCAAACATTTACTTATTGATTATCTATTGTTCATTTATTGAAGTGATTTGAACTTATGTTAGTTTCTTAAAAATGCATTAAGATATTAAAATACAGCATACAAATAGAAATGTTCTTTATATTATAGGTGACCAAATATTGCTCTGGCTTTCCACAGCAAAACATGGTTATGTCACTCAAAGTTGCCTTATTGAGGTGGCAAACGCCATTTTGTACAAACTCAAGACAGGCTGCCAATGGTCGCTTTTTCCGGTAGAGGCCTTGTTTAGCGTCAAGGTACTGACATACGGGACTGTTACCATCATTACAGGGAATGGAGCAAGGGCGGCAAATGGAAATCCGTATGGATTCAGCTACTTGACAACTACCGTACTGAATTGGACATGTCCTGCGCAACGTATTGAGAAAGAAGGAAGTCATCACGAACATCCGTGCCAATAAACGAAGGGACAACGCCGATGATATTCTGGTGGACGACGAACTGTATGCCGAAAGGTATTACATAGAGCGGACCGACGCCTGGGTGGATAGCTTCAGAACGGTTCTAAACCGGTTTGACACTACTGTTTCCAGCCGGACATCTTGGAATTATCTGGCTTTCGCTATCCTGCTGCTAAAGAAAATTTCACGAAAATAAGAGGTTTAAATCATTTCTATAAATAAAACAGGACTTTTAGTGGTTTACTGTTATTTTTTCGGTGTTTGGATATTACCTTTGTTGCAAACGAAATTGATTTTATGGATTCCGATAGATATTCTATTCATTTTTCTCCTCTACAGGGTTATACAGACCGGATTTATAGAAATGCTTTCGCTCACTATTTCGGTGGGGTGGAGGTGTACTATACCCCTTTTATCCGGGTAGAAAAAGGGGCTCTTCGCAAGCGTGATCTTCGGGATATAGAACCTGAAACGAATACGGTTGCTGACTTGATTCCTCAGATTCTTCCCGGTAGTGCCGATGAATTTCGTTTGTTGACCGATGCAGTGGGAGAGAAGGGATACAGGCAGATCGATATTAATCTGGGTTGTCCTTTCCCGATGATTGCCGGTAAGCACAAAGGGGCTGGAATGTTACTTTATCCCGCACAGGTAGCGGAGGTACTGGCTCCCATTGCAGAGTATCCGGAAATTCAGTTTTCGTTGAAAATGCGGTTGGGTTGGGAAAATGCGAGCGAATGCATGGTGTTGGTTGAATTGTTGAATACCCTTCGCCTTAGCCGCATCGCTCTTCATGCCCGAACCGGCAAACAACAATATAAAGGCCATCCGGATTTAGAAGCATTTCAGGGTTTCTATGAGCTTTGCCAGCATCCGCTTTACTACAATGGTGATATTGAATCTTTGTCGGATATCCGACAAATTCTGACTCGGTTTCCTCTGCTGAAGGGCGTTTTTATCGGTCGTGGATTGTTGTCTTCGCCTTTGTTGGCTAAGGAATTTAAAGGAAATGAAACTTTTTTGCCCGAACAACGTATGTCAATATATTTTGCCTTCCATGAAGAGCTTTTTTCAGCCTATTCCCAGGTACTTCAAGGAGAAACTCAATTGCTGGTGAAGATGAAGACCTTGTGGGAATATTTTTTGCCTGAAACTGACCGGAAGTTATTGAAACGGATTAAAAAGTCTACCCGCTTACAGCAGTATACCGAAAGTGTAAAAGCAATATTTACTTCTTAACAGGAAAATTCGATGAAAAAATTTTTGTTCATTACCATAGGTGTCCTTTCTGTAATCTTGGGAATAATCGGAATATTCGTGCCTGGATTACCCACTACCCCTTTTATTTTATTGAGTTCCTGGTTATTTTATAAAAGTTCGAAGCGATTGCATGATCGTTTACATCGTTCCCCCCTTGGAAAATATATCCGCCGTTACGAATCCCGGCAAGGGATGAGTTTAACCGGTAAATTCATTTCGATTGCCTGTATGTGGATCATGATCAGTATTTCTGCTTTTCTTATCCTTGAAGATTTCAAAATACGTGTTCTTTTGTTGATATTGGGAGCTATCGGTACAGGAAGTATATTATTGATCGTCCCGACTGCTAAGCGGCAAAATCCGGGATCTGAAGAGGCCCGGTAGGATCGTACAGTCGCCGCCGCCCGGCCATAAGTTTATTTTTTCTTTCTATTCCGATTTCGGAATAGAAAGAAAAAGGGAACAGTATTGACACCGTTCCCTTTATATAATATAGAATTACACCGGTTATGCGATCACGACATTAACGATTTTTTTCGGAACAATAATCATTTTCCGGATTTCTTTTCCTTCAAGCCATTTGCCTGCCTCAGGGGAGGCTTTGACTGCAGCTTCGATTTCTGCCTGGGTTGCAGTCAACGGCATATTCAGTTTGAAACGTACTTTACCGTTGAAAGAAACCGGATATTCAAAGCTATCTTCCACCAGGTATTTTTCTTCCCATTGAGGGAAAGTTGCTCCGGTTACGCTTTCGGCATGTCCCAACAAATGCCACAATTCTTCAGCAATATGAGGAGCATAGGGTGCTATAGCAACGACCAGGGGTTCGAGAATAGCCCGTTTATTGCATTTCAGTGCAGCCAATTCGTTGGTACAAATCATAAAAGCCGGAATAGAAGTATTGAAAGAAAAATTTTCGATATCGAATTCGATTTTTTTCAAGGTTTTATGAAGTACTTTTAATTCTTCTTTGGTCGGTACTTCGTCACTGACAGAGAATTCTTCTCCGTTCAGGAACAAACGCCAGAATTTACGTAAGAATTTATATACGCCGTCGATGCCTTGTGTATCCCAGGGTTTGTGTGCTTCAAGCGGTCCCAGAAACATTTCGTAAAGTCGTAAAGTATCGGCTCCGAATTGTTCGATGATATCGTCCGGATTGACTACGTTGAACATAGATTTCGACATTTTTTCAACGGCCCAGCCACAGATGTATTTACCGTCTTCGAGAATAAATTCGGCATCGGCATAATCAGGCATCCATTTTCTGAAGGCTTCTGTGTCCAAAATGTCGTTCTTGACGATGTTGACATCTACATGGATCTCGGTTGTTTCGTATTGACTTTTCAAACCGGCAGATACATAGGTATTGGTCCCTACGATGCGGTATACGAAATTCGAACGCCCTTGTATCATTCCCTGATTGATCAGTTTCTTGAAAGGTTCCGGTTCACAAACTACTCCTAAGTCATATAAAAACATATTCCAGAAACGGGAATAAATCAAGTGCCCTGTTGCGTGTTCTGCTCCTCCCAGATACAGATCGACATTACGCCAGTACGCATCTGCTTCATGGCTGACCAATGCTTTATCGTTGTGCGGGTCCATATAGCGGAGGTAATAAGCCGATGATCCCGCAAATCCCGGCATGGTATTCAACTCGATCGGATATCCTTCTTTCGTGGTCCAGTTTTTAGCCCGGCCGAGAGGAGGTTCTCCGTTTTCCGTGGGCAGATATTTATCGATTTCAGGTAATTCCAAAGGTAATTCTGCCTCATCTATCATATAGGGCATACTGTCTTTGTAGTATACAGGAAACGGTTCGCCCCAATACCGTTGACGACTGAAAATGGCATCCCGTAGGCGGTAATTGATCTTGCTCTTCCCGATCCCCCGTTTCTCCACTTCTTCGGCGATGAAAGCGATAGCTTCTTTTACTTCCATGCCGTCGATCAGTCCACTGTTGATCATCTTCCCTTCTTTGGCATCATACGAACTCTTGCTGAGATCGATAGGCTGGCCGTTATCGATAACCGGGATGACCGGCAGATTGAACTTACGTGCAAAAGCGTAGTCACGGCTGTCGTGGGCCGGTACGGCCATGATAGCTCCCGTTCCGTAGCCTGCCAATACATACTCACTGATCCATACCGGAATCGCTTCGTTGGTAAACGGATTCATCGCATAAGAACCGGTGAATACGCCGGTCACGGTTTTGATCTCGCTTTGGCGTTCGCGTTCGGTACGTTTAGCTACATAGTCAAGGTATTCAGCTACTGCTTTTTCCTGATCGGGGGTGGTCAGTTGCCTGACATAATCGCTTTCCGGTGCCAGTACCATAAAGCTCACCCCATAGATCGTATCGGGACGGGTTGTAAAGATCTTCAATTGTATATCCGAGTCTTTTACATCGAAAATCACATCGGCTCCCTGCGAACGTCCGATCCAATTGCGTTGGATATCTTTCAGCGAATCGGACCATTCCAGGTGGTTCAATCCGTCCAGCAAACGCTGTGCGTAGGCAGAAACCCGTAAAGACCACTGTCGCATATTCTTTTGTACGACCGGGAAACCACCTCTCACCGAGAGTCCTTCTTTGACTTCATCATTGGCTAACACAGTTCCCAGCTGAGGACACCAGTTCACCATCGTATCGGCCAGATAAGCGATCCGGTAATTCAACAATACACGCTGTTGTTCCCGGATATCCATGGCTTTCCAGGCTTCGGCCGTGAAGATCGGGGTATCCGAGTTGGCTGCATTGATATTTGCGTTCCCTTCTTTTTCAAAGGTTTCTACCAGTTTGGCGATCGGTTCGGCTTTTTGAGTATCTTTATTGAACCAATGGTTGAACATTTGGATAAATGCCCATTGTGTCCATTTATAATATTTCGGATCGCAAGTTCTCACTTCCCGGTCCCAGTCGAAAGAAAAACCGATTTTATCGAGTTGTTCCCGATAGCGGGCAATATTTTTCTCTGTTGTAATGGCCGGATGTTGTCCTGTTTGGATGGCATATTGTTCGGCTGGCAAACCATATGCATCGAATCCCATCGGATGCAACACATTGAATCCTTTCAGACGTTTATATCTGGAATAAATGTCGGATGCGATGTAGCCGAGTGGGTGGCCGACGTGCAAACCGGCTCCGGAAGGATAAGGGAACATATCCAGTACATAAAATTTCGGTTTGGACGGATCGACGTCGACTTTGTAAGTCTGATTTTCTTTCCAGTAGCTCTGCCACTTTTTCTCTACCTCCTTAAAGTTGTATTCCATGATAATATAGATTGTTTATGATTTCATTTTGAGGCACAAAGATATAAAGTAAAAGGTAAAAGCTAAAAGGTAAAAGCTAAAAAGTAAAGGATAAAGTTGTGGCGGAACATAAAATGACAGAAGTTTCTAAAGTCATGCAGATAATGCTGCCGGTAAGCTGTTCCGGCTTGAAATGTTTGATTTCCTGTAAGTCTTGCCGGTCGCGGTATACAGGAGATCTTTATCCCGGACAGTAGCCGGATGACAGACGGTCAACGATAATAAGCCGGAAGGATAATGATTTGCATGAGGTTAGAATTGTGGTTTCAGGTGATAAATGACGATGACAGGGTTATCTTCTTCTTTCAGTCGGAATTGTAAGGTTTGCTTTTGTCGGGAGACCGGTAAATATCGATTTCCGTTGTTGGGATCATAGTATTTTTCGTCGTCGTTCAATACTGCTAAGGCGGAAACAGCCATCGGAGCATAAGTGTGACCGCGAAAGTTATCGTTTAGTTCGACGAGTATACCTTGGTGTGTCGTTTTATTCCAGATCAGTTCCTGAGGTTCGGAGCCATTGTATAAAATGAAAAAATAAGAATCCGATTCGTATATATTTTTGATAAAGATACCGGAGCTGACCAAAAGACTGCCTGCTTTCATGGGATCCGAACCGTTCAGTTGCCGGAGAATCCGGTCCGGAATAACTTTGTCTTTTAATGCATCGATAATGAAACGGGGAGATAAAGAATCTTGCCGGTATTGGAAGATCGTATCGTTATAGAGTATGGCACAACTCAATTCTTGTTTATAGGGTGCCGTTTCAAAAAAATCGAGGTTTACCCGGTTAAGAGTATTGCCTAAATCGAGTGAGAGCGGGACATATCCGATATCTTTGAGTTCATCGGTATTGTAATTATAAGTGGAATAAAATACGTTACATCGATACATCAGGTCGTATTTGAAAAGTAATTTCCCCGGTTCGGCAAAATCGATCGAGTTTATACTACGGATGATATCGGTATCCCGATGTAGTTGGGGTACCAGATCGACACTCCGGATGAATCGGTTTGTGGGCGTATAAAATAAGAGCTTATCCGAATCGAAAATAATCACTGTGTCTGCCTGAGGCGGAAAACAATAAGATTGAATAGAACGATATTCCCGTGGGCCTCTGCCCCGGGTACCGATGGTATTCAGAAATTTCCCCTGACGGTTGAAAACATAGAGGGAATCGTTTTCCGAATTTACCAGGAAAATATATTTATCGGTGATTTTCAGCTGTTTTACTCTGCCGATTAAAATCCGATCCGAGGTTTCTAAAGGGATGTAGGTACAACTGTCGATGAGTTGGGTTGGATCGAAAGACCGGACTTTCTGCAAGTCGCTTTTAGAAATACGGGTAACATCTATATTTCGGGGGACGGTTGGGTGCCCGCAATTGAATAGGAAACAAGCGAATAGACAGAAAAAAAGTAGCCGCATCGGAAAGGGAATTAGGGTTCTTTAGCAAATGTATAAAAAAATAATTACTTTCGTACGGTAATGGGCTTAAAACAAGGATATGTCGTCGGGTTTAGTGCTATTTATTTTGCTTGCTTATTTCGGGATACTGATTTTGATCAGTTATTTTACTTCCCGGAAATCGGATAATGAGACTTTTTTTACGGCTAATCGGACTTCCCCCTGGTATTTGGTGGCTTTTGGGATGATCGGGACCTCCCTTTCAGGAGTAACGTTTATCTCCATACCGGGTGAAGTCGGGAATAGCAATTGGACTTATTTGCCCGTCGTAATGGGAAATTGCATCGGATATGTGGTGATTGCCTTGGTTTTATTACCTTTATTTTACAAGTTGAATTTGGTGTCCATTTATTCCTGGCTGGGTATCCGTTTCGGTGAAAAAGCCCGTTTGACCGGATCGTTTTTCTTTATTTTATCTCAGTTGGTCGGCGCTTCGTTTCGTTTGTTCTTAGTGGTTGGAGTATTGCAATTGGCTTTATTCGACAGTCTGGGAATTCCATTTGCTTTGACGGTATTTATTACCTTAGGATTAGTGTGGATATACACTTTTCGGGGTGGTATAAAAACGATTGTTTGGACGGATACCTTACAAACGGTTTTTATGCTGATTTCGGTGGTTTTGACTATTGCCGTCATTTGTCAGGAGCTGGATCTGAATTTTAGTACGATGGCCGGTTCTATTCGGGAGAGTTCTTATGCCCGTATCTTTGATTGGGACTGGCGTTCTTCCCACAATAGCCTGAAACAGTTTCTGGCCGGAATAGCGATTACGGTTGCTATTAATGGATTGGACCAAAATATGATGCAAAAGAGCTTGACCTGTCGTTCACTGAGAGACTGCCGGATCAATATGTATTCTTTTTCTTTTCTGTTTTTACTTACGAATGTTTTATTTCTCGCGTTGGGAGCTTTATTATATATATATGCGGAGATGAAAATCGTAGAACTTCCCGGAAAATCGGACGATGTTTTTGCTTTTTTATCGATGAACTATTTCGGAGTAACCACCGGTTTATTTTTCTTGCTGGGCATAACGGCAGCTGCTTACTCTTCTGTAGATTCTTCCCTGACCTCTTTAACCACTTCCTTCAGTATCGATTTTTTGAAGATCGATCCAAAGGATCCTTTGCAAAAACGCCGGAGAATAGGAGTACATCTGGCTTTTTCACTATTGATGTGTATCGTAGTAATTCTTTTTCGGGAATTGAATAATACCAGTGTCGTCAATGCGGTATTGAAAGCTGTCGGTTATACGTATGGGCCGATTTTAGGGTTGTTTACTTTTGGGCTGATGACCGAATATCAGGTAAAAGGAAAATTTCTGCCTTGGATATGTTTGCTGTCACCCCTGATTTCTTATGTCCTCGATCATTTTTCAGAACAATGGTTTTGGGGCTATTGTTTCGGTTTTGAAATTTTATTGGTGAATGGTTTTTTGTGCTTTCTGGGTTTATGGATTTTCCGTAAACGAATAGTAGAAGCAATATAACCTCATAGATTTGTTAAAATTATTTTATAATGTTATCTTTAACGCCGATAAAGCGTAATAGTGATAGAAATTAATTACAGCACGATGAAAATTACTGTTATTTTACTAGCCCTTTCTTTGTTGTGTCTTTTTTCCTGTAAGGATAAAAAGGTAAAAGAAGAATTGACGACACAGAAAGTAGAAGTTGTTGAAGTGGCAAAACCGGAACCGGTGGCTCCTCCTAAAGAAGAACCGAAACCTGTTGTGAAACAGGTGAATTATTATCTGGTGGCCGGATGTTTTAAAATTCCGGAGAATGCTGAACGTTTACAGGCTAAATTAATCCAGGAAGGTTACGACTCCCGGATTGTTCCTTTTTATAATATGAGCATGGTCACTTATGATGGCTATGAAACTCGTAAAGAGGCACAAGTGGCTCTGAACCGGATTGTGAGAGAACCAGGAAAAGAACTGACCTGGGTATATCCTGTCAGATAAACCGGGCTTACAACTCTATACCTGTAAAAACCCGAAGTGCATAGCCGATTAGGAAACTGATCGCTGCTATGCCTATACTGATTATTGCCATTTCAGTAAAGCGATGCCGGAAGCTTTCTGTTTTGACAATGGAATAATAGTAATTGAAAATAGCTATAATCACTAATGCTCCGAACAGACAGACGCCCAGCCCCCAATATACATTGGACAGGAGGACGAAAGGCAAAATCAGGACAACGACAGTGATAACATAAGCGATTCCGGTGTATACGGCGGCTTTTAGTGCATTTTTGTGAACATCGTTTTCAGTTCGGGTAGAGAGATATTCCGAGGCAGCCATGGAAAGAGCTGCTGCAATGCCGGTAATAGCGCCTGTCAGGGCTACCAGTTTGGCATGTTGAAGGGCAAAAGTATAGCCGGCCAGGGCTCCGGTAAATTCTACCAGCGCATCGTTCAGTCCTAAAACGACAGAACTCATATAATTCAGCCCTTCTTCATCGATAAGCTCGATTAATCTCGATTCATGAATTTCTTCATCCCGGGCAATTTTTTGTAAATCTTCCAAATGAGTTTGACGGTAGGCTTCCTGAGCATATTTTTCACTATTTTCCATCAGTTTGATACTGAAAGTAAGCCCGAATAAACGGGCAATCCAAACATAGAAACGAACTTTGCCTTTTTTAGGCCCTACTTCCTTTTGGGTATATGTTTTCAGGAGCTGGTAATGTCCTGATTCTTCTGCTGCTAGCTCGGTTAATATCCGGCGGTTATTTTCATTTTTTTGTAAAAGTGATAGTTGATGGTAGATATGGTGTTCGGTGATTTCATTAGTTTGAAATGCTAATAACTGTTTGGTTTCCTGGGAAGTTAAAGCGGGCATCATTTATGGGTGTGGTTAAGTAAAAAACGTTTCGTTATGTTACGGTATTCCATGAGCCAGGTTACAAAAAAAAGCGAAGACCATGCTTCGCTTTTTATATCCGATCAGGTAAAGACTACATAATAAAGTGATCACTGATAGAACGGTGTTCAACGACATTCCGGATTGTTTCTGCAAACATGTCGGCAACAGAAATCACTTTGATTTTACTGCATTCCTGGTGTAAAGGAATAGAATCCGTAAATATAACTTCGTCTAAAGCTGATTTTTCGATATTCTCATAGGCTTTTCCCGAAAGTACGGCGTGAGTAGCTACGGCTCTTACCGATAAAGCACCTTTCTCTTTCAGGATACTGGAAGCCTTACAGATAGTTCCGGCAGTATCGATCATATCGTCTACGATCACTACATTCTTACCTTCTACATCTCCGATTACTTTCATGTCGGCCACTTCATTCGGTCTTTCTCTGGTTTTGTGACAGATCACTAACCCTGAATCGAAGAATTTTGCCCATGAATTAGCACGTTTAGATCCGCCGATATCCGGTGAAGCAATAGCCAGATTCTCGAGTTTCAGAGAACGGATATAGGGAGCAAGTACCGTGGAACCATACAAATGGTCTACCGGAATATCGAAGAATCCCTGAATCTGATCTGCGTGTAAGTCCATCGTCATGATCCGGTCGACCCCAGCAGCACATAACAAATTGGCTACTAACTTAGCACCGATAGCTACCCGCGGACGGTCTTTTCTGTCCTGACGTGCAAAACCGAAATACGGAATGACAGCTACTACTTTATAGGCAGAAGCACGTTTAGCCGCATCGATCATCATTAATAACTCCATGAGGTTATCACTAGGCGGGAAAGTGGATTGTACGATAAAAACATGATCACCACGAACTGTTTCATCGTAAGAAGTCGCAAATTCTCCGTCACTGAAATGTAATAAAGTCTTTTGTCCGAGATCTAAATTCAACGATTTAGCAATTTTCTCAGCAATATACTTGCTGTTTTCCCCGGAAAAAATCTTAACTTCGGAAAGATCTGACATAATTTAGCCGTTTCAATATTTATGTTTTAAGACGCTGTAAAATCGAATTTCAGATATTATTACCCAACTCACTTGTGAGCTATTTTGCAACAAAAGTAAGTAATTAATTGAATATTAGAAATTGAAAATTGAAAATAATTTAGTCTGTAAAGGGAAATGCCTTTTTTGCCTTTTACCTTTTACTTTTTAGCTTTTCTTCTTATCTTTATACCGTTTGTGAAGAATTTCTAATTATTTAATTTCAATTTTCAACCTAACTATGGAAAAATTAAACCAATACATCGAGGAGAATAAGGAGCGGTTTCTGAATGAGCTGTTCGAGTTGATACGTATTCCTTCTATCTCATCTGAGGTAGAACACAAGCCCGATATGTATCGTTGTGCAGAAAAATGGAAATCCCTTTTACTGGCGGCCGGTGCCGATAAAGCCGAAGTTTATGAGACCGAAGGAAATCCGGTTACTTATGGCGAAAAAATCATCGATCCGTCTCTGCCGACTGTATTGGTATACGGACATATGGACGTTATGCCTGTCGATCCGGTGGAATTGTGGCATACGCAGCCTTTTGAACCCGTGATCAAAGACGGAAAGATCTGGGCTCGTGGTGCAGACGATGATAAAGGCCAATCGTTTATGCATGCTAAAGCTTTCGAATATATGGTGAAAACCGGTAATCTCAAGTGTAATGTGAAATTTATGCTGGAAGGTGAAGAAGAAATCGGTTCTCCGAGCTTGCCGAAATTCTGCCGGGATCACAAGGAGATGCTGAAAGCCGATGTTATTCTGGTTTCCGATACCAGTATGATAGCTCCCGACGTTCCTTCTATTACTACCGGTTTGAGAGGTTTGGCCTATTGGGAGGTGGAAATGGTCGGCCCGAATGCTGATTTACATTCCGGTATTTTCGGAGGTGCTGTGGCAAATCCGATCAATGTATTGTGTAAGATGATCGGAGATATGATCGATGACAAAGGACATATCACTATTCCCGGATTTTATGACGACGTATTGGAAGTCAGTGCAGATGAGCGGGCCAAAATGGCCAAAGCTCCGTTTAATCTGGAAGCTTACCAAAAATCTTTAGGTATAAAAGCCGTACATGGCGAAGAAGGATTCTCTACCAACGAGCGAACCGGTATTCGTCCCACATTCGATGTATGTGGTATTTGGGGAGGTTATACCGGAGAAGGGGCAAAAACAGTACTGCCTTCTGTGGCCCATGCAAAAATCAGTTGCCGTTTGGTTCCCAATCAAAAACACGATAAAATTGCTAAATTGTTCCAGGAATATTTCGAATCCATTGCTCCGGAATATGTGAAAGTGAAAGTAAGCTATCTGCATGGCGGACCGTCTTATGTTTGTCCGATAGATTTACCTGCATATAAAGCTGCAGAAAAAGCATATGAAGAAGTTTATGGAAAGCAACCGATACCGGTGCGCTCGGGAGGTAGTATTCCAATTATCGCTACTTTTGAAGAAGTGCTGGGAATCAAATCTATTTTGATGGGCTTCGGACTGGGAGCCGATGCTATCCATTCACCTAATGAGAATTATCCGTTAGAGCAGTTCTTTAACGGCATTCGTACTATTCCGTTATTCTACAAGCATTTTGTAGAAGATGTGCATTAATCTTCTTCATACTACTTAAATTGGCGGACCTATGTTTCTCTGACTGGATTTTACTATCAGAATCGTAGGTCCGCTAATTTTTACCGGGGATTAGCCGATTCGCAAAAAATTGGCCGGATCGCATTTCTGATTTATCCTTATAGCGTGGTATAGACGAAAAAGCGGGTTCGTTTACCATTGGCAGGAATGGTCAGTTTTTGCAGATCCTGGGTTCCGGGATGATTGCCTGAGAACTTTAATTCGATATTGTTTTCACTGGCTTGTAGAGGAACACGGGCATAAGAAATCGAGTAGGGAAGGGTTTGCCAGTTGCGGGTATCTGCCTTCTCTGTAATTGCATTGGTCAGGCTGACGGCCAGACCGAGCCATTCATTTTGTTTGGAGGTTGCATATTTCAAGCCTTGTTTAATGCCTACCCGCAACAGCGAATTGGATAATTCCCTCAACATGCGGTCGTGCAGCGTTTTGAAGGCGATTTGATTGATGTCTTCGGCCATTTGTAAAGTATAGTTTTTCCCGTCATAGCTGATAACTCCTTGGGTGAAAGGACGCGGGCGTTCGACATATTTCGGGAATACGACCCGGACTACATCGATGTTCGCCAGGGAATTGCGGTCGTTTTCACTATATCCGTTTCCCCAGAAGAAAGGAAAGGTCAAACCGAGTTCTTCGTTGTGAAATACGATAACCCCGTCTCCTTTATCGATTTTGGTAAAAGTAATTCCCCATTCTGCTTTGACCGGCCCGAAACCGTTCAGCCAAAAAAATACTAATTGTCCGTTGGCCGGGAGCGGAGCCGGGGTATATTTCTGTTGGAATTCTTTTTCATACCCGGCTAACTCTTGGGTGAGTCCCGATTGATAGGCTGTACGCAGCAAGTCTTTTTCTAATTGTTCGGGAGCAGCTAACCCGAAATTTTTTAAATAGTCGGTTTGATAGGTGTTATAAGCATTCCGGTAGGCGATGAAAGCATTATTGTAATCTCCTGCAGCATCGTATATCAAGCCCATCAGTAATTGGGCAAATGCATCCCGTTGATAACGGTTTTTATGATCCGGGTATTTGTCATTTAATTGCTGTAGACGAATATTGATTTTACGTACTTCTACCAAAGCATCTTCCATATTATTCAACTGAAGGTAGTTCAGAGCCTTGTAAAAGTTAATCATGATCACTTCGAAATCTTCCGGGCGATAAGGACGGATTTCCGGATTCGAGATCAATACGGCAGCTTCTGTCAGCAGATTACGTTGTTGGTCTTCGGTCAGCTGTTCGGCGATTTCGAAAGCTTGATTACTCTTTTCGTAATGGCCTAACATAAATTCGACATAACCTTGATTCAGGTAATACAGTATTTTGTTTTTATCCCGGGCTTGTTTTTTATCCTTTTGCAGGAGTTTTTCAGCTTGCTCGAACTCGCCTTTACTTACAGCATCCTGAAATGCGGCTGTGCGTTGATACCAGGTGGCACAACTTGAAACGATCCAACAAAGGAATAGGACGATACAAAACCGGAATTTCATTATTTAGAGTTTTTGATTTGCGACTTACGATGTATAACGTTACAGCTAACTGTACGTAAGTGATCGATCGAAAACCGCAAATCTAAAATTAATATCTGGGTGGCCTTTCTCTTACAGGGCTCTGTCGCTAACTTGTTTTTTGATTTTCTTATCTCCCATCCAAACCACTTCGTTCGTTTCCAGGTTGGTCAGTTCCAGATCTACCTGATAATAGACAACCTGTTCTTTTTTGTAGCTGTCGACGATGCTATTGATGGTTCCTTGCAACATGAAATCGGCACCCAATTCCAGTCCCCATTTTTTAGCTGTCTCCGGCGAAGTATAACCTTGGTTTTGTTCGTCCCGTTCGGTACGTAATTCCTGCCGTTTTTCCCCGGCTTGTACAAGCCGGACACTTCCGTTTTTAATGATTGCTTTCTCTATGTCTTTGATGAAAGTCTCCGAATTGATGTGCTCATGGCTCTTGTTGGTAACTGTTCCGACAACAACTACCGGACGTTTATTGTTGTGCTGGCTCTCATAAACCGGCAACCAGCGAGCTCCAAGAAGATCGTCTATCATCTCGGCTGAAACCAGTTGTGAGTCCGTATCGTTCCAGCGACCGCTTAAATCGATGACTTCGTTCGTATTGACACGGGATACTTTACGTGTGGCACAACTGCTGAAGGCAATTGCCAGTGCGAATACTATCGTTACAGTGAAAATCTTTCTCATAATATATTTGTTTTAGTTTTTGATTTATCAATCAATTCTTATGCCAGAATGAGAGAATAAAATTTGTATATCTATTCTGCTAATGTTTTAGCGGCTCTGGCGAGCATAATTCCACTTTGGGAATCGATCCCTTCCATATATTCCTGGAGGGGAAGGGAACTAATCATCACTTGCTTACCCTTGCTGGAAGCGTGCAATAGATAAGTCTTACCTTCTTTTTTCCAGGCAAAACCCAAATGAGAGGTGTCCAACCCTTTTATATGCGTTGTGATCAGGATGATATCTCCATTTTTTATTTTATTACAAGCTTCATTAATCTTATCTTTTGGAATATAATAATACGTCCTTTGATTTATTGCTGTTTCAATGGTTTTGATCTTTTTAAGTAAGCTTGAGTCTTTTTGGAGTTGTGGATATTTCTGACTGTGTTCCGACATAAAGCAGATTTGCTTGGAATAAGGGATCCCGCCGGCAAATTGTGTAATATCGGTCAGCAAATGAGCTTGTTGCATTTCATATAACCAATCTGAAGAATAGTGTAAACGGGAAGTATAGTCGACGATCTCTGCATTCCGGTATCTGAGCCGGATAATATTTTGCACGAAAGCCTCTGTCGATTGTTGATTATATTGTTCCAAAAATGCCAAAGCAAGGACATTTTCCACGAACGTCACACAATCTAATTCGTGTAGATTGATAACCGGCAGTTCCTCCCGGGTGACGTTCAAAGTATTGCTTTGATAAGGAGTCCCTAAAAAAAAACGGGCGATAGAAGGGATTCTTTCATTTACAGGAAGATTGCCCAAGCGATGTTCTTCTGCATATTTCCAAAAAGAATTTAATACTTTCTGATCGGACGAAGAGAAGCGGTAAGCCTCACAACTGTAACTAGAAAGGAACAAAAATAAGAAAAGATGTAAAATTAGCCGGATCATATTTGAATAGTTCTTATCGGTATTTCTAACTACAAAGTTAGAATATTCTGCATTATCCCGGAACTACTTTCCCAATTAATTCTATCCATAAAAAGGGATTTTCATAATTGCAGAATAATTTTTAAGTTTGTGGTGAAATGGTAGTTAGAGCGGTAGATTTTAATTATATTACAAATAAATAATTTCTTTACACAAATGAAAAGAATCATTTTTGCCTTATGCTTATTGATTGCAGTGACGTCGTGTGTATCTAAAAAGAAGTATATGGTTGCTGAAAACGGTCGGTTGGCAGCTTTAAGCCGTGAACGGGTACTGAACAGAAATTTGGGACAACAGAAAGATGAGATTGCAAAATTGAAGCAACAGATCACTGACCTGATGAGTGATACGACTCGTTTAGGTCAAGCCATCCGCGATTATCGAAAATCATTGTATTCCAATCTGTCCGAACAGGAAAAACTGAATATGTTACTGAAGGAAAAAATGGAGAAACTGGCCGAACGGGAAGCTACCATCAATAAATTACAGGCCGAAGTCGATGCGCAAAACGCACGTCTTCAAAGTTTATTGAATAGTGTCAAGGATGCTTTACTTGGATTTAGCTCGGATGAATTGACCGTGACCGAAAAGAATGGGAAAATATATGTGGCTATGTCGGATAAGCTGTTGTTCGAGTCGGGGAGTGCACAGGTCAACAAACAGGGTAAAGAAGCGTTGGGTAAATTAGCGGAAGTGCTGAAAAAACAGCATGATATCGATGTTTTCATCGAGGGACATACCGATAACAAACCCATTAAAACCGTGCAATTTAAAGATAATTGGGATTTAAGTGTCGTACGTGCTACTTCTGTCGTACGTATTCTGACCAAAGATTATGGGGTGAATCCTTTACAGATTTTACCTTGCGGCCGGGGGGAGTTTATGCCGGTGGACAATAACGAAAGTGTAGAGGGACGGGCACACAACCGGCGTACCGAAATCATCATGGCGCCGAAATTGGATAAGCTGATGGATATATTGAAATAAAAGGTAAAAGGTATAAGGTGATATTTTTCAACCTTTTACCTTTTATTTTACACCTTCTATCTTTTCTATATTGCTGCAGTAAACTGCTCCAGAAAACGAATATCATTCTCAAAGAACAAGCGTAAATCTTTGATGCCGTATTTTAACATTGTGATACGCTCGATACCCATTCCAAGAGCAAAACCGGTATATTTTTCCTTATCGATTCCATTTAATTCCAATACGTTGGGATCGACCATTCCACAACCCAAAATTTCCAGCCAGCCGGTACCTTTACACACATTACATCCTTCTCCATGACACAACGAACAGGAAACATCCATTTCTGCCGAAGGTTCGGTAAATGGGAAGTAAGACGGTCTCAGCCGGATTCGGGTTTCCGGGCCGAAAAGTTCTTTGGCAAAATAAGTCAGCGTCTGTTTTAAATCTGCAAAAGAAACATTTTCATCGATATAAAGCGCTTCGATCTGATGGAAAATACAATGTGCACGAGCCGAAATAGCTTCATTACGGAACACTCTTCCCGGCGTCACTAACCGGATGGGTAAGGAATGAGTTTCCATGTCGCGAACCTGTACCGAAGAAGTATGGGTATGCAATACGATATCCGGATTTTTCTCGATAAAGAAGGTATCTTGCATATCCCGGGCCGGGTGTTCTTCCGGAAAATTCAAGGCTGAAAAATTATGCCAATCGTCTTCTATTTCCGGACCTTCTGATATCGTGAAACCTAGTTTATTAAAAATAGCCAGAATTTCATTCTTTACGATGGACAATGGATGACGGCTTCCTAGCTTGATCAGGTCTCCCGGTAAAGTGAGATCCACACCGGTTTTACCCTGATCGGAATTACAAAGCTTTTCCTTTAACTCATTCACTTTATCTAAGGCTGCTGTTTTCAATTCGTTCAAAGCTTTTCCGATTTCTTTTTTTTGATCTGCCGGTACATTTTTGAAATCATCGAATAAAGCGGCAATGGTACCTTTCTTACTCAAATGCTTAATCCTGAATTGCTCAACCTCTGCAGGTGTGGTAGCGGTGAAGCTCCCGATCTCTGATATAATCTGCTTAATCTTGTCTAACATGGTAAAGGCTTTTGATTATCAAAGTCACAAAACTACTTTAATTAATTGAGAATTAAAAATTGAAAATTGAAATTTAGAATAGAATTCAATTTTTCATGGGGATGAATCTTTTTACAATAGGATAACACAGACAGCCTGCGATGCCGCCTGAAACATCTGCGACCAAATCCCACACATCCCCGCTTCGGTTGAAAAAATTGGCTTGCAATATTTCAATTCCTCCTCCGTAGATCAGTGCCACCAGGATGGCGATCAGATAGATCCGGCTTAGTTTTAAGCAACTATATTCTTCGAGTGGAAAGATTAAAAGAATGGATAAAACGAAATACATACCGAAATGAACTACCTTATCCAGATGAGGGATATTCCAGTGTGGATCAGGGATGTCATCACTGGGCATCGCACAGAGAATAAAAATAATCACGACCCATAAAATATTGGCCAGAATAAAAATATGGCGAAGTTTACTGCTCATATACATTGGGGTTATTCGCTCAAAATTCTGACTTTTATTCTGACATCGGTGATAGGCCGGTCGTTTCCGTCTGTCGGAAGGGCGGCAATTTTATCGATTACCTCAAAACCTTCGATCACCTCTCCGAAAACAGTATATTCTTTATCCAAATGGTGTATACCTCCTTCGTTTATATAGGCATTCCGTTTTTCCTCCGGCATATAAATTTTGTTGGGATTGGCATTCCAGTCGAAAGCGATATCCTGTTTGATTTTCTCGGCAATTTCCCGGAATTCTTTTACTTTTTTCTGTTTTCGGAGGGTGTCCAGGATAGCTTTTTTCTCCGGAGTATAGTATTTTCGCTGAATAGCCCTTTTGATCGGAACATTTACTTGTTTTTCTATGATATCCAGTTCTTTGGGATCATACTTCCTACCCTGGACGATATAAAATTGGGAAATGTCCGATTCTTTGAAAAAATTAACCCGGTCGGGTTGGCGCGGTGCTGCTAATGCTCCTTTTTTGTGATAATGCTCCGGTTTGATTTCCGCATCGATAACGATCGGTTTACCGTACCCGATTGCAGCTCCCTTAATGGCTTTTTTACTATCCGACGAACCTCCCTGGATCACAAAATTTTTGATTACACGATAAAACAGACTGCCGTCATAGTGTCCGGCTTTGGCCAGACGGACGAAATTGTCCCGGTGGTTGGGGGTGTCGTTGTATAATTTTACAATCATGTTACCGAGATTCGTCTCGATAACCGCTTTTACTTCTTTTTCCTGAGCATATCCCATGTAAAAAAGACAGATTCCACATAATACACAAAAGAACTTTTTCATATTTTCTCCTTTCTTCATTTGGCAAGTTTATTCACCAGATATTTTACCGGGAAATAGGAGGCTGTATAGCCGATCGATAAGACGGCAAGCACGATGAGTAAAATATCTTCGAAAACAATTTTGACCGGATAGGCCGTGATGATATAGCTCCCGTCGCCGAGTGTGATCAATCCATATTTTTCCTGTAACAGACAGATGAGCGTCCCAAAGACGAGTCCAATGACTGCGCCGGCCATTGTGATAAGATTTCCTTCGGTTTTGAATACGGAAATGATTCTTTGATTTGTCATTCCCAGAGCTTTGTAAGTACCGAGGTCTTCTTTTTTATCCAGGATGAGCATCGAAATTGAACCGATAATGTTGAACGAAGCGATCAATAAGATAAACAGAAGAATCATAAAGACAGCCAGCTTTTCGGATTTCATCATAGCATAAAAGGCCTTGTTCAATTCGTATTTGTCTTCCAGACGATATGTTGTATCGGTGAAATCGGATAATTCTTTTTTTACTTCCGGGATCAGCTTACTGTCTTTCAGTTTAATTTCGATCTTCGAAATCTGATCGTTTATGCCGAAAAGACGTTGGGCGAATTCAAGATCTGTAAGTACATATTGACCTTCTATTTCTTGCTGGGAAGAAAAGAAAGCCGATGGGTACAGGTATGCTGTATTTAAAGCCGAAGCAGAAACTCCGGCATTTTTATCCGGATAATAAAATACCATAGGCGTTAGGAAATTGAGACCTATACCTAATTCTGCAGCCAGACCGTAACCGACAACCGATTTGTAGGTATCTCCGGTTTTGAGTTGAAAAGTACCTTGTATGATGTTATCCTCGAAATGGGTATTACGGGCATAGTCGTCGGCAACTCCTTTGATCGTTACCGGCGAAAGCTTGTCATCGTATTTTACGAGCGCTTTCTCTTCGACGATCTGATTGTAGTAGGCAACGGACGAATTATTGCGAAGTGCCTGATACAAAGAATCGTCGAAGTGGGAGAATTTACCTGTCAGAGGACTGATGACCAGATCGGGGGTGAAGCTGTCCGCACTCTTTTGTAATAACAGATCGATGCCATTGAAAACAGATAAGATGATTACCAATGCCGAAGTTCCGATAGCAACTCCAACGACACTGATGACCGAAATGATATTAATGGCATTCTGTTTCTTTTTGGAAAACAGATAGCGTTTGGCAATAAACAAAGACAGTTTCATTCCTGGATTGAATTGATGTCCGGTAACAAAGAGCGGTATCCGGATAGATGAATTATTTTAATAATTCGTCGATTTTGTCGATATAGTCCAGGCTGTCATCGACAAAGAAACGAAGTTCCGGCACGATGCGCATTTGTTTGCCGACTTTTTTCCCTAAAATAAACCGGATGCTTTTATTTTTTTCTTCCAGGCTTTTCATGACAGCCTCCACCCGTTCCGAAGGGAAAATACTGACATAAATCTTGGCATAAGAAAGGTCCGGACTGACCCGTACCGCTGTTACCGACAACATTGCTCCTTCTGTATATTCTTTACACTCCTGCTGAAACATCTCACTTAAATCTCTTTGAATCAGGCGTGCTACCTTATTTTGTCTTATCGAATCCATCGTATTTGAATTAAGTTGAAAAATTTTTCAACAAATATAGTATTTTTTCCTGATACTTTTATTACATTTGCATCCGCAAACGAGATGTAGCGCAGTTGGTAGCGCGCCACGTTCGGGACGTGGAGGCCGCTGGTTCAAGTCCAGTCATCTCGACAAAAAACAGGACGCACTGATTATCAGTGCGTTTTTTGTTTAAAGTTGATAAATCTACCCCTTAAACTATGATCCGGCCTTCATCGAAAATGAAAAATACCCGGTAGATATTTCCATGATACATAGTCCTTATTTCATAGAGGCTATCTCTGATAAATATGACGAATTTCGTACTAATTCTATTTCTGATCTGTAGAAGGTCAAGTAGATAATGAACCTTTTTAGGCTCGGTCGCTGACAGGGTTTTCATGAGATTGTCATAATAATCTCCGAATGCTATTATTTCCCTTTTCATACAGCAAATATAGTGAAAGGTAAGTGCAATGACAGATGACAACTTTCCGGCAAATCACCGGTTTTTACATGCTTCCAATGCCGACGTTTTACCGCCAGATCAAAGATTTTGCTATGTAAAGGGAAAAAATGTGTTTGGGTTTTGTTTTCAGGTAAAAATTGCTTAAATTAGCCTTAATCTTCTTATCCTTAAAATCATGCGTGGGTCTTGGGTATATAATTATTATTGCGATGAGAGCTGTCATCTTCAAAAAGATGGCAAACGGTTCATGGTATTGGGGTATATTGCGGCTCCCTTGCATAAAATAGAACAGATGAAGGGGGAGCTGAAAAGCTTGCGGGTGAAATATAAGAATACACTGGAAGTGAAATGGACTTATTTGAATGAGTGGAATTATCCGTTTTATGCGAAGTTGGTAGATTGGTTTTTCAAAAAAGGAGGGATACGATTCAGGGCGATTATCGTAGATAAAAGCCGGTATATTGCCGATAAATGTGATCATGATTACAATAAATTTTACTATCTGATGTATTATCAGTTGCTTTTTCATACTTTGGATCCGGTTTGGCATTATAATATTTATTTGGATATTAAAGATAATCTCAGCTCTTACCGGACTGAAAAGCTGAAAGACATACTGAATGTCAGGATGGAGATCATTGAAAAAATTCAGCATGTGCGTTCTCATGAACTGGATTTATTACAGCTGTGTGATTTATTTATCGGAGCCATTGCCTATAATCTGAATCAGACAGAGAAAGCGTCGGAAGCTAAAGTTCGATTCATAGAAAAGTTAAAAATCCGTACCCGGACGGATCTGGAAAGTACAACTTCAAAAAGAATTTCAAAATTCAACTTGTTTAGAATTCAGATTTGATATGCCCCTTAATCTGATCAAGACATATAATTCTCTTTTGGAATTGGATGCGTTCGATGAGGAGGAACGTAATGCATCGTTAATGGGCATTTTTAAAAGGGATTTTGTCGATTCGGGAAATTATTTCAGGCAAAAGAAGGTATTACCGACATTGTCACAAGGGAAAAATACTTTATCCATTTTTTTCAATCATTTGGTTACAATGGAAGATCGCTTGCATAGGGAGAGGATCTATGACCGGAATCGGGCGGTGAGGCTACATTGGATCAAATATCATCTCGAGGAAAGACAACCTGAACACTTGCAGGTGTTTTCCGTAAAAGACAAAGTAGCCATTCGTACTTACCTTTATGATGTACAGGAATCTTATGTTATCGTTCTGGAACCCCGGGGAGACAATCGGTATTATTTACTGACTGCCTATTATCTTTTGGGAAGAAACCGGTATAAAATTGAACATAAATTGAAACGTCGGCTGGCAAAAGTATATTGAGACGAAAAGCGATAAATACATCGATTTACCGCTTTCCGATTTCCTTCCTCCTTTGGAGGATGAACTTTCTACAAATATAAAATATTTATTGAATAAAGCCAATTCTTACCACCTGAATGTGAATCTTTTATAAATAGTACGAAAAGAAGGAGTGAGGTTTGGGAAAAAAATTATTTTTACGTATCAAATGACATGTTTTATATTTTGATATTTTAAGGAATGGGAAAGATGTCATTTTTATTTCTTCTGTTTTCATTTTTTTTCTCGGAGAATGGGGGAGTGAAGATTGAAAAACAATTGTTGTACGATCGGCATACCTTGGAGGATAATTATGAATACAGGAAGGTGGAACGGAGTTTTCAGTGGGATAAGATTGCAGGGATGATAGATTCTTTGTTGAATTTTGAAAATCAGGCTAAAGAGTTCGGAGCTTTGAGTAATTATAAAAACCGGAACGGCCGTGCTCCATTGTCGGATTCGAGTCGGAAAGACGCTTATCGGGCTATCGAAGATAAATACGGGGTGAAAAGAGATCAATCCGTTCCATTTTATAAAACAGGGAACTGGGAAGTTCCCGAACGATATGGGCGTGATGGAGCGTTAGTATCGGTCATCCGTGATAGTGCGGGTTTTTTGTTGGTGACACCTTCTTCTTTCGGTGGTGAGTGGTGGGTACCTGAAAAATATGTAGATCGTTTGGGTGGGGCCGACTTTCGGAAGTTGATATTTATCGACCGGACGAATCAAAACCTGGCTACTTTGGAGCAGGGGGATTCTACCTGGTTGGTCAGGAGTATGAACCCGATAACGACAGGATTGCATAGACCGCCCTATAAGAGAGAAACGCCTCCGGGAGTCTATGTCATTCGCCGTAAGCTGGAAGCGATGCCTTTTTTAAGGGACGGTTCCATTGAGCCCGGAGGATTTGCTCCATGGGCCAGCCGTTTTTCCGGAGGAGCCTACCTGCATGGAGTACCGGTAAATTATCCGGACTCCGTTGTTTTGGAGTATAGCGGTACGCTGGGGACAACTCCGCGTTCGCACATGTGTGTGAGAAATGCCACTTCTCATGCTAAATTCATTTACGATTGGGCCCCTATAAGTGAAGCATTGGTGATTGTATTTGATTAAAATAGGAAAAATGTATAAAGTAGTTATTCTAATTTTGAGTCTGGTGTGTGGGGTAAGAGTCGGAAAAGCTGTAGAAGCTTTACCGGAAACTACGGTGGCCTCTAGTTTTCAGTTGTATCAGGAATTGGGGTTGAGGGGAGAAGTGAATTTTCCTGCATTCGAACAGGCACTCAAAGGATTTTCCCGATATGCTTCCGGACAAGACCGCTTGTTGGTACTGATCGATTATACCAAACCTTCCACGGAGAAGCGGTTTTATATTTTAGATCTTTTGCAAAAAAAACTTTTACTGAGTACTTATGTGGCTCATGGCAGAGGAAGTGGGGATAATTATGCCGTGGCTTTTTCCAATAGGCCCGGTTCGTATCAAAGTTCCCTGGGATTTTTTCGTACCGGTGATACTTATATGGGAAAAAATGGTTACTCTTTATTTTTAGATGGTTTGGAAAAAGGAATTAACGATAAAGCGAGGGAACGTGCTATTGTTGTGCACGGGGCTAATTATGCAGATCCTGCTGTCTTGAAAGGCCAGCAGCGTCTCGGTCGCAGTCTGGGTTGTCCCGCCTTACCACCGGATATCAGTAAGCAGGTCATCGATACTATCAAAGGTGGGGTATTGCTCTATATTTACGGATTGAACAAAGCTTGAGGTATATTTACTCTTTTCCGAGGTCGTTTTCGCACTAGGATTCTAACCAGAAGGTCCGGAGGATCTTATCTCGACAGAATTTCCGATTCTTTCAGCAAGGCAAGAGGAATGCTGAACAACGGGAAACTATAATTATTCTGCTTTTAAGTCGTTCGAAATTTATAGAAATAGAATGAAACCGGGCAATGGTCCGGGATGAAAAGTGATGCGATGAGACGATAAAATTAAAGCTATTGTGCCGGATTGTCGGATATTGAGTTAACTTACTGTGTGTGAAATCGTAATAATTTTTAAGTCACACCTTTTAATTGTCGATTAATTCACTTAGATTTGCACGAATTTTAAAAACCTAATATTATCGATTTCAACGCATAGAAATGAGAAAATGGAGTATTGACGATTCAGCAGAACTGTACAATATCAACGGTTGGGGGCTGAACTATTTTTCGATTAACGAAAAAGGGCATGTTGCTGTAACACCTAAAACGGATGGACCTTCGATCGATCTGAAAGAATTGATGGAGGAGTTACAGGTTCGTGATGTGGAAGCCCCGGTACTTTTGCGATTCCCGGATATCCTGGATAATCGGATCGAGAAAATTTCTAATTGTTTTCAGGCTGCTGCTCGGGAATATGGCTATTCGGCTAAGAATTTCATTATCTATCCGATCAAGGTCAATCAAATGCGTCCTGTCGTTGAAGAGATTGTCAGTCATGGGAATAAATTCAATATCGGTTTGGAAGCAGGCTCGAAGCCAGAGTTGCATGCGGTACTTTCGATCGATATCGATGATGAGGCCATGATCATTTGTAATGGATATAAAGATGAAAGTTATATCGAACTGGCTTTGCTGGCTCAAAAAATGGGGAAACGGATTTTTTTGGTGGTGGAGAAATTGATGGAGCTGAAAACCATCGCTCGTTTGGCTAAGAAAATGAATGTGAAACCGAATATCGGAATCCGGATCAAGCTGGCTAGTTCAGGGAGTGGTAAATGGGAAGAATCAGGAGGAGATGTAAGTAAGTTCGGGGTAAATTCCAGTGAACTTTTGGACGCTCTCGATATTCTTGAAAAAAATAAGATGGCCGATTCTCTTCAGCTGATTCATTTTCATATAGGCAGTCAGGTGACCAATATCCGTCGTATAAAGACAGCTCTGAAAGAAGCTTCTCAGTTTTATGTGGAGTTGAAACGGATGGGATATAACATTAATTTTGTAGACATAGGAGGCGGATTGGGAGTAGATTATGACGGTACCCGTTCAGCGACATCGAATAGTATGAATTATTCTATTCAGGAATATGTCAATGATGCCGTTTCTTCTATTGTCGATGCTTGCGAAAAGAATGAATTGCCGCAGCCGAATATCATTACCGAGTCGGGACGTTCCTTGACGGCCCATCATTCGGTATTGGTTTTTGAAGCCTTGGCCAGTACCAGTCTTCCGGCTTTCGATGAAAATGAAGATTTGGCAGAAGATGCTCACGAGCTGGTGAAGGAACTATATGATTTGTGGGAAAATCTCAATCAGCCCCGTTTGTTGGAAACTTGGCACGATGCTTTGCAATGCCGTGAAGATGCTTTGAACTTATTTAATCTGGGCCTGATCGATTTGCGTACCCGTGCACAGGTAGAACGGCTTTTCTGGTCCGTTGCCCGTGAAGTATACGAGATGGCCGAAGCGACAAAACATGCTCCCGACGAGTTAAAAAAGATTGCGAAGATGTTACCGGATAAATATTTTTGTAATTTCTCACTTTTCCAATCCTTACCCGATTCCTGGGCGATCGACCAGATTTTTCCCATTATGCCGATTTCCCGGTTGAACGAACAGCCTACAAAGTCGGCTACAATTCAGGATATTACCTGTGATTCAGATGGGAAAATCAATAATTTTATTTCTACCCGTAATTTTTCCTATCACCTGCCGGTACATGAATTGAGCAATAAAGAACCCTATTATTTCGGAGTATTCCTGGTTGGAGCTTATCAGGAAATTTTAGGGGATTTGCATAATTTGTTCGGTGATACCAATGCTGTGCATATCAAAGTGAAAAACGGTGAATATGTGATCGATAAAATTATTGAAGGAGAAACAGTTGCTGACGTTCTCGAGTATGTGCAATTTACTCCTAAACGGATGGCTCGTACCGTTGAAGTATGGGCGACGACTTCTGTCAAAAAAGGGATCATTTCTCCTGAGGAGGGAAGGGAATTCTTATCCAATTACCGCTCCGGTTTGTATGGATATACTTATTTAGAATAATTAAGCCGCTTTCCAGCGGCTTTTTAATTAAATCGTAATATGAAGACAGAAAAAGAGAAAATGCAGGCAGGGGAGACTTATTATGCTTTCGATCCGGAGTTAATGAAGTTGCACCGTGACTGTTTGAAATGGGTGGAAGAATATAACCGGACTTATTTCCGGGATTATACTCAAGGAGGTGAATTACTTCGTAAATTTTTACCGAATGCCCATCCTTCTTTAGTGATACAGGCTCCTTTTTGGTGTGATTTCGGATTCAATATTTACGGAGGTGAGAATGGTTTTATTAATTATAACTGTACGATTCTCGATACGGCCCGGATTTATTTAGGGAAAAATATACTGATCGGCCCGAATGTACAATTATATGCTCCGATGCACCCGATCGATTATCGGGAACGCGCAACAGGAGCCGAACATGGCGAGCCCATTACAATCGGCGATGATTGTTGGATAGGAGGAGGAGCTGTGATTTGTCCCGGGGTGACGATCGGGGACCGTTGTATCGTTGCAGCAGGGGCTGTAGTAACTAAAGATGTGCCCGACGATTCAATGGTAGGAGGAAGTCCTGCCCGAATCATTCGGAAATTGGCCTGATAAAGGGGAAGTCTGGTTTGGAAGGGGAGCATTTACTAAACATGAAGATAAGGATTCGCTTTGTTGTAATCTTCTTTTTTTTCCGAAGTTCGCTTCATAATAGGTATATAATAGCAGGATGGTTATGATAATAATCACAATCCATAAATCTTTATGTTTTCTTTTTCCCTTAAACTGAAATCTCATATTTCTTAATTTTTATTTCCAATTAAAACGGACGTTTTTTTGGTGGTCGTTTGGGAAAAATTTTGGAACTTTTATGAATCTCTTAATAAGAGTTGATAGTCAGATGATTATAAAGTATAAAACAAAAAAAACACCCCTGAAAAGAGGTGGTATAATATAATGAATTTAAACGTCCGTTTATTTTTAATAGAACAGCTTGATTTTGTTTGTATAATGATGTAAAATTATATTTTAATTTCAGATGTACAAAATATTATTTTTTTCTTCTATAAAGTACCTTGGTATTTCTTACTTAAAAATGGTTCAGGAAAGCTTGAAAAAGCCTTGGTTCCAGAACTATAGGGAATAGGAAACCGTAGATCGCCCCGTAAAAATGGGCATTATGATTGATGTTGTCACTTCCCTGGCGGGCCATATATTGGCAGTAAGCTAAATAAAGAAGGCCGAACAGAATACCTGGAATGGGAATTACGGCAAAAAGCAGAATTTTGTCCCACGGATTCAGGAATATGGCTGTGAATAAAACGGCAGAAACCGCACCGGAAGCTCCGATAGAAGTGTACCATGCCGCATTACGGTAACGGATCACATCAGAGGCAGAAGCTACAACCATCCCTCCGAAATAGAGTAGTAAAAAAGCCCCTTCTCCGAATCCCAGATAACGGAATGTCTCTTCGATATACTTGCCGAATGACCAGAAAGTAAACATATTCACGAATAAATGCACCCAGTCTGCATGAACAAAACCATGCGAAATGATACGGTACCATTCCTTTGCATGTACAATCCGATAGGGTTTGAGTGAAAGTTTATCGAACAATAGTCTGTTGTTGAAACAAATAAAAGAGACCACAACGGTTATTCCGGTAATGAGATAGGTGATCATTGATCGGGGTTATTGCTTGAAACGTATACTCAGGATTTGATAAATCAGTTTTGAGGCCAGGAAATCCGGGGCTTTGTTGATATCGTTCGGACAAAGTTCGACAACATCGAGACCGACGATATTATGGCGTTCGTTGATTAGTTTGAGCAAAGTCAACACTGTCCGGTAGGTCAGTCCGTCGGGTTCGGGGGTACCTGTCGACGGCATATAAGCGGGGTCGAATACGTCCAGGTCGATTGTGACATACACATTATCGTGGAGTTTTTGAGACACCTCGTACATCCAGGTAGAATCGTCCGATTCTTTAATTTCATGGGCATAAAAAATACGGTCCGGATCGATATTGTGCTTTTCTTCGATGGCGCTGCTACGAATACCTACCTGAACGACACTTGGGGTAATTTCTTTGCCCCGGGCCATAACACAGGCATGATTGTAAGGCGAACCTTCGTATTCGTCCCGCATATCCGAATGAGCATCCAGTTGCAGGATAGAAAATGTATCGTAGTATTTGGCTATAGCCTTGAAAGCACCGATACTGACCGAGTGTTCCCCACCCAATAACACCGGGAACTTTTTATCTTTCAAGATAGCTTCCACGCGCTGTTCGACTTCCTGAGCCATAGCTTGGGGAGAAGAATCGGCCGTAACGGGTTCTAAAGTGGCGATACCGTGTTTATATACTTCCGAATCGGTTTCGATATCGTAAAATTCCATGTTGGGCGAAGCTTCGAGTATGGCACGTGGTCCCTTGTCTGCTCCTTTCAGCCAAGTACTTGTACCATCGTAAGGCACAGGAAGAATAGCTATTTCCGCCGTTTCGTAATCGGTGTATTGTTCTTCAAAGTCTCCGTAAAGTAATTTATCCATACCTAAATAGTTTATACTACAAATCTAGATTTATTTTGTGGGAAATAAGCGCTATACATGTGAAATATATTTAAAATAGTCAGAACGTTACCTGAAATCCTACACCCAGACTTTCTTTAAATTGTAAGCGTGGCCCTTTACTTCCATCTTTTTGAACGATTTTAGTATCGTTGTCATAGATCAGGTTTGTGGAAATATTGGCCGAAAACCATTTATTCACGGTCATATTTAATTGTACATCCCAACGGACATCCACGTTTTGCGGATCTTCCAGATAATTCGAGAAAAGATCGACTCGTGAATAGATCGTCATATTTTTCAGAAATTCGTATTTTACTTCTACCTTTAAGTTACCACCCATTTCTGAAAAAAGATGCTCGCCGGGATCAACACCGAATGAACCTTCGTCGGAAAGAATTTTACTACTGACAAAAGTTCCCCGCCAGGAAATGGCCGAAAAGGTAGCTGTTATCCAATTCTTTGGATTCCAGGTCAAACCTAGACCGGTAGTCAGGTATCCCGGAGACATAAAACGTGAAATATAAGTCCGGGGTTCTGTTTTATAATCATACCCTTTCGCAAATTGCGTGTTGAAGTTCAACAGAGCACTCAAATAAAGGCTTTTGGTCATTCCGTAGCCATAGGTCGACGAAAAATAAAGTTTGTCATTCGTTTTTTTCGTTCCGCTTGTTTCCGTTTGATTCAAGCCATAAGCCATTTCGATCCGGTTTTGCCACAAATGTTTATTCTTTTTATAATCGGCACTATAATTGAGTAATACATCGAAGCCGACCGCATTCTCGCCTCCTGAGGCCCAATTGCTTAAGCTAACCTGAGATAAATTTAATCCTCCGTTACCTCCGTATGTCCAGCTTGAATCCCGGCTAATGTGACCGGCAGCTGCTGCTGTCCAATTGAATAAAAAGGTAAATGCGCTGATAAATATTAAATTTTTCATAGTTCTGGTTTTTGATTTTTAAACTACAAAATTATACTTTATCAACAATAATTTACAAATTATTTTTGAAAATCGCTTACATTTTTCGGATTTGACCGGAGAGTTGTTTGATTGCCTCCAACGTATTTTCTTTGTCTACATGGCATACGATCCGGTTGCGCATGATCCAGTCCCCATTTACCATAGAAGAGCGTACATTTTTACTGTTCATGGCATAGACAATGGCTGAGTATTCATCATAAACAGGAAGCATATTGGAAGCATCTGCATGTATCAATATCAGGTCCGCTCTTTTTCCTATTTCGATCGAACCGGTTATTGTGTCGAGTCCCAAGGCTTTTGCTCCGTTGATGGTAGCCATCCGGAGGGCTGTCTGGGCTTTTACAGCCTCCGGGTTGTAATGGACGACTTTAGCGAGCAATGCGGCAAAACGCATTTCCTCTACTAAATCGAGGGTGTTGTTGCTCGCCGTTCCGTCTGTTCCTAAAGCGACAGTAATTCCTGCTTTCAGGTAAGTGTCTATATCTGCAACGCCACTGGCTAATTTTAGATTGCTTTTGGGACAATGGCCGATCGAAGTCCCGGTTCGGGCCAGGAGTTCGATCTCTTTCGGATTGAGCCATACGCAATGGGCTGCAATCACGTTCCGGTCGAGAAGCCCGATCGAATGGAGGTACTCGGCAGGTGGCATGCCTGTTCGGGCTGTGATGTCTTCGACTTCTTGCCGGGTTTCTGCGACATGAATCTGAAGAAGAGTACCGTACCGGTCTGCCAGTTGTTTGGATTGTTGGAGAGTGGCTTGGGAACAGGTATATGGGGCATGTACACAAACGGAAGGGTGAATGATAGAGTCTCCTTGCCATTTTCGGATCAAAGCTTCACATCGGGCAAGACCTTCGTCTACCGTTTGAAAGCTCGCTGTTGCAAAGTCGATCATCGATTCTCCCATAACTCCCCGGATACCGGCATTTTTAGCCTCCTCGGCTATGATATCTTCGAAAAAATACATGTCGTTGAAACAGGTCGTACCCGATTTGATCATTTCGATAAAAGCCAGCCGGGTAGCGATTCTGACATTTTCAGGAGTCACCAACCGGGCTTCTGCCGGAAAGATGTGTCCGGTAAGCCATTCATGCAGCGGAAGATCATCTGCAAAGCCCCTTAGCATAGTCATAGGAAGATGAGTATGTGTATTGATCAGCCCAGGTAATAAGAACATCCCTTCTGCGTCTGTGATTTCCGCATCGGTATCTTCTAAAGATTGAGTCGTGATGGCACTGATTTTTCCATTTTCGATCAGGATATTTCCGTTAGGGAGAATATCTAACCTTTCATTCATCGTGATAATACGGGCGTTCCGGATGATCTTTTTATTCATAGCTTTTGTTTTTACAAAAATAAGTAAAACTTTAGGATAGCGGTATTCGTTAATATCAAAAACGTCAGAAATAGGTAAAAGTTATAGAGCGAATGAAACGAATAGGATTTATTTTACTTTTGTTTACATCGAGTGTCGGTTTTGCACAGAAATATGCCGTGAAAACAAATCTGGCCTATTGGGCGACTACGACTTTGAATATCGGTGGAGAAATCGCTTTAGCTCCGCGAATGACATTAGATATGACGGCAAATTATAATCCCTTTCATTTCCGTGGGAATAAGAAGATTATGCATTGGGCGGTTCAGCCGGAATGGCGTTATTGGACTTGTCGCCGGTTTATGGGGCATTTTATCGGAGTACATGCACATGGAGGAAAATATAACGGTGGTTTAAAAAAATACCGTTATGACGGATGGGGTGTCGGTGGTGGTTTTTCTTATGGTTACCAATGGATCATCGGTAAACACTGGAACTTGGAAACAGAACTTGGAATCGGGTATGCTTACTTGAAGTACGATAAATATTTACGTAACCGATGCGGACGATTTATAGACACCGGACATCGCAACTATTGGGGACCGACAAAATTAAGTATTAGTTTCATGTATCTTTTTAAAAGCAGGCAGAAATGAAAAAAACGATCGGAATATTATTGGGATGCTTATGCATATTGTTGCTGGAGAGCGGTGTGAAACGGATTGAGAAGAAACCGGCTTTGACTATTACTCCTTCCCGCTTGCAACTATTTGTCGATCAACATACAGATCCATATACGATAAAAATAGTTTATACATTGAATATACCTCATGGGTTTATCCCTTCCTGTGCCCGTATGGTTTATCAACCTTATTTTCTGTCTGCCGGGCATCGCTATGATTTGACTCCTTTGGTCGTTAGCGGAAAAAACAATCTTCGGCAAGAAAAGCGGTTAACTGCCTTGACGGATAAACAACCGGATTATCCCGAAGCTCTTCGGCTTATATCGGAAGGAGAAGGAATGCAGGTCCGTTTGTCGGAAACAGTGCCTTTCGAATTATGGATGGCACAAGCTAAATTGAGGGCTGATGTGACGTTAGAGGCTTGTGACCGGGAGAAACATATTGAAGTTTTAACCCTGGCCGATGGAGTGATCTGGTTGCCTATGGGGCCGGGACCGGTTCGGGTGAAGTACGCAAAAGAAAGAGTGATGGTACAAAAAGTATCGGAATTCGAATTTTTCTTTCCTTCAGGACAATATATCTTCAACCGGGAATATGACGGCAACGCTTCGAGCATGAAACGAATGATGAAGTTGGTCGATTCATTTCGATCGGATTCAACGATGCGCCTGGAAAAACTAGTCATTGCCGGAAGTTCGTCTCCTATAGGTACGGCGACTTTCAATGCCTCGTTAGCCGAACAACGGGCCGAACAAATGAAACAGCGTTTAGTCGAACGGAAACAGATGGAGGCCCAAGAGATCGAGCTCGAATATATCGGTGAAAATTGGGCCGGATTGCGGCAATTGGTCGAACAGTCGAAATTGCCTGATAAAGCTGCCGTCTTGCGTATTCTCGACACTACAAAGGATGCTGCCCAACGCAAAGCTTCATTAAAGCAGCTCCCGCAATATGAATATTTGCGCATAAACTTATATCCCGATTTACAGGAAGTGAGGTGTATCTTCTATTATACTCAAAAAGAAGAGATCACGAAAGTGATCCCTGAATAATGAGAAGAGTTCGGCAGTTATGATTCGGGCTGTTGGGGAAAAATCAGACGGGAAGTGTCGTATCCTCGTTGCCGGGCCTTTTCCAGAATTTGGTTTAGGGTATTTTGGTCGAGATGAGGAGTACGGCTTAAAATCCACAGGTATTTGTCTGTGGAACTGCCGATCAGCGACCATTGGTAGTCCGGGTCCAACTCGAGAATGTTGTAATCGCTGTAAAACGACAGGAAGAAAGCGACCTGCAATTGACCGGGCTGACCGTTATGGGAAGGCCGTGCTTTCCCGATACTACATTTTTCTTTACCGTCGACAGCATCTTGATGACCACAATTCAGAACTTTGATTTTCCCATCCGGGCGTTTTGAATATTCTGCTGTGACATAATGCAGACCCCGTTCGAAACGATGATCGTAGCGGGCGATTTCATACCATTTACCAAGATAACGTTGTAAATTGAACTCTTTTACAGTGCTTTTGTCTATTGTTTTCATAGCCTTTTTCTCAGGTTTACGTAGAACAGGAAGGATGAGTTCTAACAAAACTCAGGACTTTTCGTATTATATCCAGTACTTTATGAACTTGTTATGGGTGAAATACAACAAGACGGTTTGCCTTTGCCACGGCGGAATTGGGCCATGGCAGTAATTGCTTTGGGGATGACGATGGCCGTGTTGGACGGGGCTATTGCGAACGTTGCTTTGCCTACGATTGCCGGAGATTTACATGTCAATCCATCCAGTTCTATCTGGGTAGTAAATGCTTTTCAGTTAGCAATGACCATCTCTTTACTGGCTTTTTCCTCTTTGGGTGATCTTTGGGGATATAAGCGGGTGTATGTGTTGGGCTTGAGTATGTTCACAGTGACTTCGCTGATATGTGCTCTTTCCGATTCGTTTATTACTTTGGTTATAGCCCGTGGTTTACAAGGTTTCAGTGCGGCAGCGATCACGAGTGTCAATACCGCTTTACTGAGGGTGATTTTTCCGGCCCGTTTTTTGGCCCGTGGAATGGGAATCAACGGGTTGATCATTGCTGTCGCTGCTGCTGCCGGCCCTACTGTTGCTGCCGGTATTTTAGCTATTGCCGATTGGCCCTGGTTGTTTGCCATCAATGTGCCCATAGGACTGGTTGCATTTGTATTGAGTTTGAAGTTTTTACCCCGGAATCCGGTAAAAGTAGAAGGACAACGTTTTGATGTAACGGGTGCGGTAATGAATGCCCTGACTTTTGGTTTGCTGATATGTGTAATCGATGGATTTGCTCACGATATTCATTGGTATATTCTGATTCCGGGTTTTGTTATCATGCTGATCATCGGCTGGTTTTTTATCAAACGTCAGAAAATGCAGACTTATCCTTTGCTTCCGGTCGATTTGCTGCGTAATAAGATCTTTTCCCTATCCTTGCTGACTTCCGTGTTTTCTTTTATAGCACAAATGCTGGCTTTGGTGTCTATTCCTTTCTTTTTTCAACGGGTATTACACCTGAGTGAAGTTGCGACGGGGTTATTGCTGACACCCTGGCCACTGGCCACTATGATTACAGCTCCGCTGGCCGGGCGTTTGATGGATCGTTACAATGCCGGTTTATTGGGGGGGATCGGATTGATGATATTCGGTACGGCTCTTTTGTTGTTGGCGATGATGCCTGCACATCCTTCACATATCGATATTATCTGGCGTATGTTTTTAGGAGGTATAGGTTTCGGTCTCTTTATTACCCCCAACAATAGTACGATTATTGCATCGGCTCCCAGAGAACGTAGCGGCGGAGCCAGTGGTATGCTGGGGATGGCCCGGCTCTTGGGACAGACTGTCGGTGCGGCTTTTGTGGCAGTCCTGTTTGCTATGTTTCCCGGACATGGGATGCGATATGCTTTGATTTTTGGAGCCGTTATCGCTGTTGTTTCGGCCGTTATCAGTAGTTTGAGACTCAGGAAGTAGAACCAGATCGGTATTTTTCATGGCTTTGGAGCGGTCTACAGCTCCGGCATGTAGAAGGATATGTTTCCCTTTCCAGTTGGATGGAATGATAAAATTCCGGCGATACCACAGGTCGGTTTCGTTTTTGCCGACGATACCCGAAAGTTCGGTTATTCCCTCCGACAGTGAGCGATGAGTTGCTGAAATAAGGGTAACATTTTGTCCGAACCGGCCAGGAGCATTTCGGGATGCCATTGGATACCTACGACAAAAGTGTGATCGGGCATTTCGACAGCTTCGATAACTCCATCAGGGGCTGTCGCTGTGATTTTCAGGTGACGTCCTAAATGGTTCAGGCATTGGTGATGAAAACTGTTGACTTCCAGTTGCTCTCCCCAAAGTCGGCCTAAAATAGAATCTTTTTCAATACTTACCGGGTGGAAAATATCCTCCCGTGGGCTGTATTGGCTGTGTAGCATAACCGGATGGCCGATGGCTGTGATATCCTGCCAAAGCGTACCGCCCAATACGACATTCAATAATTGTATTCCCCGGCAAATGGCTAATAGAGGCTTGTCTGTCCTTAGGATTTCTTCGGTCAACGCCCATTGTGCCCGATCGAGTCCGGTATGAAATTCCTCCAGGCAGGGATGAGGGAAGTCTCCGTATAAGATGGGGTTGATATCTCCTCCGCCCGAGAGAATAAAACCATCGCAGACTTCGGCATACCGGACAATGGAAGCCCGATCGGCTACCGGGGGAAGAAGCAGGGGAATGCCCCCTGCCTTAACGACTGCATCGATATAGTCTTTGTTGACGTATATCCTTTCCATCCCCAGAAATTTACCTTTATCTACGGTATGGAGATTTGTGCTGATACCAATAATCGGAGTCATTAATCGATCGGCTTGGTTTTGATAACGGTAATGCCGTTTTCTGTATACCGGTCTAAGATCCCGACTAAACTGATCAAATGGGGGGCTGCCATGTGAGCGTTCCAATCTTCGACAGTCTGCCAGGTTTCGTGAAACATGAAATCTTTCGGATCGTCTTTACTGACATGTAATTCATAATGCAAAGCCCCTTTTTCAGCTAATGTAGGCGCAATCAGATCTTCGAGAATTTTTTGCCATTCTTTTTCAGTATTTCCTTTGTTCCGGTTATAGGCGAACAATACCAACGAATCCGGGACTATCACGGGATTCGGAGCTTCCGAACGTTCCCAGCGTTGTAAAACCGGTTTTCGGTCTGTCAGTTCGTCTCTGCGGGCCCGAAAAGCTTGCAGATGTTCACTTTGGGTATGTTTTTTCCAAAGTTCTTCGTTTGCCCATATTTCATGAAAAATGAATTGACAGGGGTCTTCCCGATCTTCATACAAATGGTAACTGATAGCTCCTTCTTCCTGACGGGTCTTTTCGATGAGGTCGAGACAGGCTTTTTTTAATTCTCCGGCTTTCCCTTCGCGGGCATGGGAAATAGATACCAGAGTTAATTGTTCCGCAGTTTTTGACGTAAAATAGTTCATTGTAGCATTATTTTAAAAAATCCCTCACTTTTTTTTCTGCTTCCCGGAAGGCCTCTTCCAGCTTATCGTTGACGATGATCGTATCGAATTTGTCTGCGAAAGTCATTTCGTATTCTGCTTTTGCCAGGCGTTGTTCGATTTTTTCAGGAGCATCGGTCCCCCGGCCGGTCAAGCGTTGGCGTAGTACTTCTACAGATGGGGGCTGAATAAAGATCGATAACGCATTGTCTCCGAATTTCTTTTTGATATTTAGGCCGCCTACGACATCGACATCGAACAATACAGTATGACCTTTCGCCCAGATCCGGTCGATTTCACTGAGAAGCGTACCGTAGTAACATCCCGGATACACCTCTTCCCATTCCAAAAATTCTTTATTTTCAATTCGTTTCCTGAATTCATCTGCTGTAAAGAAATAATACTCTTTACCATGTATTTCTTTTCCCCGGGGAGCCCGGCAGGTTGCTGAAATAGAAAATTCCAACCCTAACCCCTTTTCCAATAAGTAATTTACAATTGTACTCTTACCCGCTCCACTCGGTGCTGAAAAAATAATTACTTTTCCCATACGATGATAGTTTATAAGGTTTATAAAGTTTGTAAAGTGGGATCAAAGTTTTTTTATAAAGTTCGATAACATTTTAGGTATTGTTTCGGTATCTGAGTTCGACGTTTGATTTTCGTTCATAGCCTTCGGTGATGTTATTCATAATCAAAGCAGTTGCTCTTTCGATTTGGTCTTTAAAACCGAAATCATGGCTTTTATCGAATAGCAAATAGATTTCTATACACAACTCTTTTGCCTTTTGCCATGCCAGACTATCTTCAAAACGTTCAATCTTCATGATTTATCCTTATTATGTTTAACACCAAGCGCCTGCAGGGTCCATGAACTTTAAAAATCTTATAAACTTTACGGACTTTAAAAACTTATAGGACATTCAAACTTTGCTCTTTTATCTTTTCCAGTTCGTCTTTCATTTTAACGACGAGTTTCTGGATGTCGTGGTCGTTGGCTTTAGAGCCCATGGTGTTGATCTCCCGACCGATTTCCTGAGCGATAAAACCGATTTTCCGGCCCGGAGCATCTTCATGTTCGATCGTTTCCAAAAAGTATTTACAGTGATTGGCCAACCTGACTTTCTCTTCTGTGATATCCAATTTTTCCAGGTAGTAGATAATTTCCTGTTCCAGCCGGTTTTCATCGATATTTTGAATATCCGTCCATTCATTGATTTTTTCCTGTAATTTCTGACGGATGACTTCTACACGTTTTACTTCAAATTGAGGTACCTGAGCAGACAGTTCCTGAATAAGTTCGATGCGGTGACATATATCTTTGATTAAAGCTTTTCCTTCCTGGATTCTGAATTTGTTGATTTCTTCCAAAGCTTTTTTTATTCCAGCTTCCAAAGCCTCCCATTCGGTATCTTCCAACTCTTCCGATTTGATTTGCAAGGTATCGGGGAAACGCATGACGGTTTGGAGAATCTTGTTTTTGTCGGCTTCGATGCCCAATTCGTTGGCGATGTCTAGTAATTGATTGAAGTATTGAGTTACTACAGGCTTATTAATGGTCACATCCTTATCGCTTTCTGTATTGTCAAAGTAGATACACATTTCTACTTTCCCCCGGTCTAATTGTTCTTTTACTATATTCCGGATTTCCATTTCTTTTTCTTTGTAAAGATTAGGCATCTTCAGATTCAAGTCCAGGGTTTTTGAATTCAGACTTTTAATTTCGATCACGACTTTCCTATTTCCGTTTTCGATGGTGATTTTTCCGAAACCGGTCATTGATTTTACCATAATATTGATTTTTGATTCTTCTGCAAAAATAACGATTTGTTTGTAAATATTCTTATTGCAGATTATTTCATTTTTCTTCGTATCTTTACACCCCAAAATAATAAAAGAGAAAAGATAGCAAAATCATAAATCAAGAATTGATTCATGGAAAACATCCGCAATTTCTGTATTATAGCGCATATTGATCACGGGAAGAGTACATTGGCCGATCGTTTGTTGGAATATACCGGGACGGTAACCGGTAAAGATTTACAGGCGCAGGTACTCGATGATATGGACCTCGAAAGGGAGCGTGGGATCACGATCAAGAGCCATGCCATTCAGATGGATTATCATTTTGAAGGGAAGAAATACGTTTTGAATCTGATCGATACTCCGGGACATGTCGATTTTTCGTATGAAGTATCGCGTTCTATTGCAGCATGTGAAGGAGCTTTACTGATCGTCGATGCTACTCAGGGAATACAGGCTCAGACGATTTCCAATCTTTACCTGGCCGTAGAGAACAACCTCGAAATTATTCCTGTATTGAATAAGATGGACATGCCGAATGCTATGCCGGAAGAGGTGAAAGATCAGATTGTGGAATTGATCGGATGTAAACGCGAGGATATTATCGAGGCCAGTGGAAAGACCGGGTTGGGGGTAGAGCAAATTTTGCAGGCGATTGTCGAGCGGGTACCGCATCCCGAAGGTTTTCCGAATCAGCCCTTACAGGCTTTGATCTTCGACTCCGAATTCAATTCTTTCCGGGGAATCATTACTTATTGCCGTATTGTAAACGGGAGTTTGCGCACCGGAGATGTGGTGAAATTCGTTAACACCGGGAAAGAATATACAGCCGACGAGATCGGTGTACTCCGTTTAAAACCCGAGCCACGGCAAGTGCTCGAGACCGGTGATGTGGGATATATTATTTCAGGTATCAAAACTTCCTCCGAGGTAAAAGTCGGAGATACGATCACTCATGTCGACGAACCTTGTGATGTTGCCATCGATGGTTTCGAAGAAGTGAAACCCATGGTATTTGCCGGGATTTATCCTATTGATTCGGAAGATTACGAAGATTTGAGGGCTTCGATAGAGAAATTGCAATTGAACGATGCATCGCTGACTTTCGAACCTGAATCTTCGGCAGCCTTGGGATTCGGTTTCCGTTGCGGATTTTTGGGAATGCTCCATATGGAGATCGTTCAGGAACGTCTGGACCGGGAATTCGATATGAATGTGATTACCACGGTTCCGAATGTGATGTATATCGCTCATACCACCAAAGGCGAGGTCTATGAGATGCACAATCCTTCGGATATGCCTTCTGCCAGCACGTTGGATTTTATAGAGGAACCGTTTATCCGTGCCCAGATTATTACTCCGGCCGATTATATCGGTCCGATTATGACCTTGTGTCTTGGGAAACGGGGGATTTTGATCAACCAGCAATATCATACCGGTAACCGGATAGAGATCACCTATGAAATGCCCTTAGGAGAGATTGTGTTCGATTTTTACGATAAATTGAAAAGTATAACGAAAGGATATGCTTCGTTCGATTATTATCAGATCGGATATCGGCGGGCAAATCTGGTGAAACTGGATATTTTATTAAACGGAGAGTCCGTCGATGCACTGTCGGCATTGATTCATTTCGATAATGCCTATGGTTTCGGGCGTCGCATTTGTGAGAAGCTCAAAGAACTGATACCGCGTCAACAGTTCGATATCGCCGTACAGGCAGCGATCGGAGCTAAAGTCATCGCCCGGGAGACAATCAAAGCAGTGCGTAAAGACGTGACGGCCAAATGTTATGGGGGGGATATTTCCCGGAAAAGAAAATTGCTGGAAAAGCAGAAAAAAGGAAAGAAGCGGATGAAACAGATCGGAAATGTCGAAGTTCCTCAAAAAGCTTTCCTGGCTGTGTTGAAGTTAGATTAAAGTGAAAGGAATGACAGGCTTATTCTTCGGGTCTTTTAACCCGATTCACAATGGTCATCTGAAGATCGCACAGTATTTGTTGTACAAAGGATATTGTCAGCGGATTTGGTTTGTCGTTTCGCCTCATAATCCGTTGAAAAGCGATCGTTCTTTATTGGATGAGCAAAAAAGATTGGAAATTGTGAAAGCTGCGATCCGTGGGGATGAAAGGATGCAGGCATGTGATGTCGAGTTCGGTTTGCCTAAGCCTTCCTACACTTATGCCACTTTGCAGCTGTTGAAAAAAAAATGGCCGGAGGAAGAGTTTGCTTTGATCATCGGAGAGGATAACCTGAGAGATTTTCATAAATGGCGGAATGCTAAAGAAATTGTGGAAAATTACCGTATATTGGTTTATCCTCGTAAAGGAGAGGGGGTATCCGCTTCGATGTGGGAAAATCTATTTCTGATAGACGCACCTCTTGCCGATGTTTCTTCGACGGAAATCCGGGAGATGCTCGGAGAAGGGCAGGATATTTCACCTTATGTGCCTCAGCCGGCTTTGCCTTTGATCCTGAATTATTATTCCGTAAAATGAAAATCCTGTTTTGTCTATTATTATGGGGGACAATCTCTTCAGGTGTTTATGCACAACGGGTGCTTCCTGCAAAAAGTAAAGAACAGAAGAGAACAGAAAAACAGATAGAAAAGAAAGAAAATTCTCTCCGGCAGAAAGATACCGAGTTGCGGTGGGATCCCCGCCGATTACCTTCAAAGAGTAAAGGTTTTCCGGAAATCTCTGCCTGGCATACCGGGACAGCAGGTATTGTCGCTTCGGATGCAGCAGAAATCAGTCTTTTTAATCCCACACGGATCGGTTTCTCAAAACGTACGGAAATCCTTTTTCGGATAGCTGAGGAACCTTTTTTACCTAATATCGGGTTGAAACACCGTTGGTGGGGGAACAGGCGTTTTGCCTGGGCTACAGCACATACGTTGTATTATTCTTATCCCGGTTTGAAGATATTGCAGTCGACCGGTTTTAAAGAACTGGTTCCGGATTCGGTACAGGTGGCCCAGGGGATGGCTATGCGGCATGAAATATTGTTTTCCTGGTTATTGAATCCGCAAGTATGGGGATGTCCCGATCCTTCGGCCGAAAAAATACTGACCCTGCATGCGGGCATAGAGGGTTATGTCGGGTTCGGGAATAACGAAGTAATGCCGTTCGATTATGCCCACACCTTGTATCATACTCAGTTGCTCGACGGTAAAGTGCTTTATTATGGAGGATTGCAGTTTGATTCTTATTGGGGACACCGGTTTCATTATAGTTTAAACGGCCTTTTTTATAGTGTTGATTTCACAAAAGCATATGCTGTAGAAGGAAATTTGCGTCTTACTTATTATGTGTCAAGGCACTTCGGGCTCTCAGCTGTTTGTAAAATTCCCTATATCAGGATAAATGAAAAATCCGGATGGACTTATGTTCCTTTACTCGATTTGACCTATCTGATACATCCCGGACGTACAGTGATCAGACATGGCTTATATAAAAACAAAAGACGACAAAGATAGATCAAAATGGAAAATGTATTGTTGCATAGTTGTTGTGCCCCTTGTTCGGCTGCTATCGTCGAATGGATGCTAGCTCAGGATATCCGTCCGACTTTGTATTATTTCAACCCCAATATCTTTCCACAGGAAGAATACGAAATCCGGAAATCCGAATGCAGTCGTTATGCACAAAAATTAGGTTTGGAGATTATCGACGGGGATTATGATCATACAGCCTGGTTGAGTGACGTGGCGGGCTTGGAGGATGAACCCGAACGGGGAAAGCGATGTCTGCAGTGTTTCAAAATACGGTTGCTGGCCACGGCAAAATTGGCTGATGAAAGAGGCTTTCGTTTGTTTACTACTACACTGGCCTCTTCGCGATGGAAGAGCCTTCAACAAATCACCGAAGCCGGGAAATGGGCTGCGGCTCGCTTTGAAGGTCTGGAATTTTGGGAAAAGAACTGGCGTAAAGGTGGTTTAAGCGAACGCCGTAAGATACTTTTGGCCGAAAATGGTTTTTATAATCAGCAATATTGTGGGTGTGAATTCTCCTTCAGAAAGCCCCAAAATAACGATTTACCTTAATATAGGGATACCAAAACAGGCGGAATACCTAGAATCGGGGATTTCCGGGTCTATTTAGCCGGCCTATCTTTGTGTCATCAGAATTTTGTCACGTTTTATTGATTAATAGTTGCGAAAGTCACAGGTAAAGCCGGCCTGTGACTTTTTTTGTCAGAAAAGCTCCGCTCCGAAAAGACATAAAAAAAAACACCGGCAGGATGCGACTGGCGGATCCTTCAAATAAAAACCCTGTATCTTTCGTATTGTGGCCACATCATACAATACTTCCGCATACACCATTTTTATCTCCGGTGTTTTTAACAGTACAGTAAATATATATGTGCAGGTGTCCCACTCTAAATCCTCGAGAGTAAAGACGTTTGCTGTTACTGGCAGGTCTTCTGACTTGCTTCTCTCCGGACGCCTTCCCGTCGTACATATTGCAGACAGTGGCAGGAGTATTGTCCGGATCTGGTTATGAAGCTTACAGCAGCGGGACTGTCCGGGATTTTCACCCGATTCCCTTTTATTTCTTGTACCGGATGATAACAAGAAAACCAGTATGGAACAAAGATAACAAAAAAATGAAATGCTAATCCAAGTTTTTTTATTATTTTAATATTTCCGGAATGGGTTGGCCTATACAACCATTAGGGGCTTGTATGTGCAATAATGCTGCTATAGTCGGGGCTATGTCTGTCAGCCCGACAAGGCGCCGGGTTGCTCCTTGCCGGATTCCCCAACCCATGAAAAGCAGGGGAACATGAGTGTCATAAGAATGCCATGTCCCGTGAGTAGTTCCCTGCGGGGTAGGCGTCCCGCTTTCATACCAGCCTGGTTTGACGATGATTTGTATTGCTCCGCTGCGTTCCCGGCAATATCCGTTGATGATTTTTTCTCTGATACCTGTAGGGAGTGTAGAAATTGCGACTTTTTCCATATCTACGGCATAGGCTATGCCTTCCAGATTGTTTAGATAATCCAGGACGGCCGACTTTACGGTTTCATACGCTAGCCTGAACCGGGAAATAAGCTGACGGTCCAGATGGACCTGATAGTTATCCAGGCTATAAACCAGGCCTTGAACGGCGAAACGATTGTTCAAGGTACTGTCCAACCGATGTAAGACCTTTTGATATAACCAGCTGTCGGAAGGGATCCGGTGGGATTGTAAAAAGCCGACATTATGGGCTGCTGCATGATCGGCTGTCAGAAAAACGGTATAATGATCCCGGCCGATTTTCTCGTCGAGAAACTCAAAGAACAGACCGAGATCCTGATCTAACCGGAGATAGGTGTCTTCGGTCTCGATGGCATTCGTACCGAATTGATGACCGATATAATCTGTAGCCGAAAGACTGACAGCAAGAAAATCGGTTTCTTCACGCTGGCCCATTTCCTCTTTTTCGACAGCTGTTTTCGCCATTTCCAAAGTGAAGGTATTTCCGTAAGGAGTTTGGCGGATCATACTATATCCATTTGTCTTCAATAATTTGGAAGTCGGAATAGGAAAAACAGGTTTTTCTCCTTTTATGAATGGGGCTTCATAAGGAGTATCGTCTTTTGTACTTTGTTTATATGTCCCGATAGGATACAACGTATTCCAGTCTTGTTGCAATAGTTGGGAGGCTCGGTCCCGGGCATTGAAATCTTCGACCCAGCGGGGTAATTTATCGGTGTAATAACTACTTGTAATCCATTTGCCGGAATCGTAGTCGAACCAGTAAGCGGCATTTGCCGTGTGTCCTGCCGGTAGAATAGCGGCCCGGTCTTTGAGAGCGATCCCGATAACTTTAGAATGGAAATTTGTACCCAGACGTAATTCGTCGGTGATTGTCGTTACCCATAAATTCCGGGGTGACATCCGGCCGGCTTGTGAGTCGCTACCGACACATTCGACTGTCGGATCGGCTGTACAGTATAACTTTTTCTTTTCCTTTTCAATATAGAAATCATTGGCTGCAATACCGGTCACCGAGGGAACAGAACCGGTGTAAATGCAGGTATGCCCGACGGCTGTGAAAGCCGGTAAATAATTCAATTGAGTGTTTTCACATGTAAACCCTTCTTTCAGCAAGCGTTTGAATCCACGGTCTCCATAACGGTCGTAATAACGGTAGAGGTAATCCCAGCGCATTTGGTCGACTACGATGCCTACTACTAATTTGGGACGCGGAAGAGAAGATTCGGCCGGTTCTGCCCCGAGGGACAGCGAAGTGAGAATGAGGATCAAACCATAAAAAAACTTTATTTTCATAACAGTAAATGTGAATTTTATTTGCAGCAAGATTACCCGAAAATTGTTTCAAACAGATTACGATTTTGCTACAATCGGATGTATTGTTCGGATTCCGGGTTGCATAAACAAGGGGGTTTTTCTAATTTTGCCATTCCAAAATTTAATTCTTCCCTTATGACGAACGCTGATACCGATATTCAGGAACTTTCTAATTTTTTACTTGATTTCGCTACGACTTTGATGGGTGTGGGGAGCCATACTTCGCGGGTAGTAAGGAATGTAAATCGCATTGCCGAGTCGTTCGGTTATGGGGTGGATATGACTATTTTTCAGCGTAATATAACCATGACCGTAAAACATGCCGACGATTATTCTATCCGGCGCACTTATGTAAGGCGTATCCCGGCTTTGGCATTGAATTTCAGGACGATATCCGATTTGAGCTCGTTGAGTTGGGAAGCCTATGATCATGATTTGCCTTTGGACGAATTGAAAAAACGTTATGCCGTAATTACGACGCAACCCCGTATGTCGCGTTGGGTAGTGTTGATTTTGGTGGCTTTTGCCAATGCTGCTTTTTGCCGTTTGTTCGGTGGAGACTGGATCGCTATGGGATTAGTGTGGATGGCTACTTTGACCGGTTTTTTTGTCAGGCAGGAATTGACGGTCCGTAAGGTCAATCATATGTTGATATTTATTGTTTGTTCATTTGTGGCTTCTCTGGTTGCGGCGCTCGGTGTGTATTCTGATTGGGGTACCACTCAGGATGTCGCTTTAGGTACGAGTGTACTTTTTTTAATCCCCGGAGTTCCTTTAATCAATTCTATCCTGGATATCCTGGAAGGGCATGTCCTGATCGGTTTTTCCAGGGCGATCAATGCCGCTATCTTGATTATATGTATTGCCTTAGGGTTGTCGATGACTTTGCTGATCCTGGGAAAAGAAGTGTTGTAATTTAGAAATGATAAATATGAATACTGAATTTGGGTTGTCGGTCTTGTTCGACGGTTTTTTAGCTGCAATTGCCGCTATCGGTTTTGCTGTGATTTCGAATCCTCCGAAAAAAGCGGTCTTTATAGCAGCTTTATTGGCAGCGGTTGGGCATGCTTGTCGCTACTACCTTCTCCATCAGACTCCTTTGGATCTTACTTCTTCTACCCTGATCGCTGCTTTTACGATTGGGATGGGAAGCATGTGGTTCGCCAAATTGATTCATTGTCCGGCCGAGGTATTCTCTTTCCCTTCTCTCTTGCCTATGATTCCGGGTATGTATGCTTATAAAACAATTTTAGCTCTGATTCGTTTTATGAAAAATGACGACCCGCTGGTGTTGCAACAGTTGATCGTAGAAATTTTCCGGAATGGCTTGACGGCTTTATTCGTACTGTTTGCTTTGGTCATCGGAGTTTCGCTGCCCTTGTTTATATTTTATAAACAATCTTTTATGATGACCCGCCTTTTGCATCGGAAAAAGTCGGCTTGAAGAAACAAATTTAAATCGAAAAATATGTCACACGACCATCATGACCACCGATCCCTTGGGATTACTTCGCTGAATAAAGCTTTTGTCATAGGTATTGTTTTAAATGCCGGATTTGTCGTTGCCGAATTTATTGCCGGTTTTTGGTATAATTCATTGGGATTGATTTCGGATGCCGGGCATAATCTGGGAGATGTGTTCAGTTTGGTATTGGCCATGCTGGCTTTTCGTCTGGCTAAAGTGAGTCCGACTTTGAGATATACTTACGGTTATAAGAAAAGTACGATTCTGGTTTCTCTGCTGAATGCAGTTATTTTGTTGGTCGCTGTCGGATTTATTTTGGGGGAGAGTATAGATAAATTATTCCATCCTCGTCCGGTAGATGGAGATGCCGTGGCGTGGGTAGCCGGAGTCGGAGTGTTGGTCAATGCGCTGACTGCCTGGTTGTTTGTGAAAGACAAAGAAAAAGATCTGAATGTAAAAGGGGCCTATTTGCATATGGCTGCCGACGCATTGGTTTCTGTCGGGGTAGTTGTCTCGGGAATTGTTATTCAGCATACCGGCTGGTATATGATGGACCCGTTGACCGGCATACTGATCGCTCTTTTTATCGTCTATTCCACCTGGGGATTATTGCGCGATAGTCTTCGTTTGTCGTTGGACGGGGTGCCTCAGGGAATCAGCTATGACCGGATCGGGCAGATTATTTCAACTACTCCCGGGGTGGATAGTTTCCATCACATGCATATCTGGGGGTTGAGTACGACAGAAATTGCTCTGACTGCGCATATCGTCGTTGCAGATATGGTAGAAATGGAACAGATAAAAAGTGAACTAAAATGCCGGTTACAGAAGGCCGGCATCGGACATGCTACTTTAGAATTGGAGCTGCCCGGACAACCTTGTCAAAAGGAACCCTGTCATTAAATCTATTTTTGCTGGCAGGAAATATAAAAATGCTTAATTTTGTCGATGAAATGGTGATTAAACGCTGAATCGATATGGCTAATTTTCTGAAATCTTTATTCTTCGGAGAAACAGATGAATCCGAAGAGACTAAATTGAACCGCAATTTCGATGTATTGAAATACGATGGTATCAAAGCATTGAAGATCGGTAAGAATACTTATGCTATCCGTTGTTTCAATGAAGCATTGAAATTGAAAGAGGATGTGGAAGTACTCGAACATTTGGTCGGGGCCTATAACCGCGAAGATCGGATGGAAGAAGCGATAGAAACGGCAGGACGTTTGGTCGATATCGAGCCTGATAATATTCCTGTCTTGTTAATGAGGGCCAACCTGAATTTTATGGCTGAAAAATATGAAGCGGCCATTGCCGATTGTAACCGGGTAATTGCTTTGGATGCAACCAATGCTTCGGCTTATTATCTGGCTGCGAAGGCTAAAAAAGCTGCTGGCGATGTATTGGGAACGATCGTCTCTTTGTCTCAGGCGATTACGATAAAGGAGGATTTTGCCGAAGCATTGTTGCTGAGGGCAGAGATGATGCTGTCTACTCGGGATTATAAAGATGGATTACAGGATATCGAAAAGGTGATCGGTTTGATGCCCGAAGAAGAAAACGCTTTTTTGATCCGGGGGCGTCTGCATGAAGCTTTGGGTGACGATCAGGCTGCAGAGCAGGATTATGAAGTGGTGACCGGGCTGAATCCTTTTAACGAACAAGCGTATCTGCAACTGGGAACGCTTTATATTGCCCGTGAACAACCGGATAAGGCCATCGAACTATTCGATGAAGCGATAGAATTGAAACCGGAATTTGCGCGTGCTTACAGTGAACGGGGACGGGCAAAACTGATGAAAGGAGATAAAAACGGTTCTGTCGAAGATTTGAAAAAAGCACTCGAACTGAATCCCGAAGGAGAAGAAGCACAGAAAATAAACGGAAAGTTTTCTAACTTCGAAGACATGTATTCGAATCGGATTTTATAAGCTCGAACATTTTCTTTCTTTTTTCGTAAGGAATAGAAAAAACGAAAGAATATGAAAACGAGATTAATAGTTGTATTACTTGGATTTTTGGGTTCGGGTATGTTCGTTGCTTGCCGGGACGATGCTTCGGATAAAGATGACGATAGGCCGGGGAAAGCGGTAGAATTGGCTTTTCAGGCTAAATATCCGGGTGCTACCGGTGTAGAATGGGAATCTAAAGGAGTTTTCCGGGAGGCCGACTTTACCTTGAACGGACGTGAATATGAAGCCTGGTTCAATACCTCCGGGATCTGGTTGCAGGCAGAATATGCGGTCACTTATACCTCGGTTCCTGCTGCGATAAAAGATTTTATTGCCAATAGCATTGATTATCCTCCTACTTTATGGACGCCGGATGCGGCTACAGAAGTGCTCGAACGGAAAAATTATCCCGATTGGTATGCGGTGGAATTGGAGAACGGGGCGAATGAGGTGACGATTTGGGCTGATGCCGAAGCTTATCTGCACCGGGCAGTCGTTGAAGATTATAGTGGAAACGATATTCCTCAGACGATTCTTACTTTTGTTACTCAAAATTATAGGCAGGCTTTACTGACTGAAGTCGGGAAATGGTCCGACGGGGCATATCAGGCGAATATGCTGGACGGCAACGAAGCTAAACAAATCTATTTCGATCGCTCGATGAACTGGCAGTATACAGAATGGCCGGTATTGTTTTCCGAAGTCCCTGCGGTGGTGAAAGAAGTCCTGAATAGTACCGCTTATGAAAACTATACCGTACGGAGCGTCGACTATCGGCAATTCCCTCAGGGAGATCGGTATCATTTTGTTTTGACCCCTAAACAACAACCGGGACTCGATATGGCTTTGGATATAGATTTGCAAGGGAATATTATTACGCAATAGAAGAAATAGATTTCCTATTCTCACGGTCTTTCGTTACTTTTGCCGGACATTAAAAAATAGGATGATGGAAGACCGGATACAGCGTGCCGTCGAATTATTCCGGCAAGGCTACAATTGTTCACAGTCGGTATGTGCTGCTTTTGCAGACGAGTATGGTTATACTTTCGAACAGGCATTACGGATGTCGGCTTCGTTCGGTGGAGGGATCGGTCGGATGAGAATGACTTGCGGTGCTGCTTGCGGAATGTTTATATTGGCAGGCCTCGAAACAGGTTGTGTAGAGGGAAAAGATAGGGAAGGGAAAGAAGCGAATTATAGACTGGTACAACAATTGGCAGAGAAATTTGTGAAGCGTAACGGTTCGTTGATCTGCGGTGAATTGTTGGGGGTGACTCCCTCAAGAATCGGGTTCGATCCGGTGCCTGAAGCCCGGACACCCGAATATTATAAAAAACGTCCTTGTCTCAAAACAGTGGAAGAAGCAGCCCGAATTTGGGTGGAATATCTACAAAATGAAAAATCAAAAGTAAAAGACGAAGAATAAAATATCAATGCTGAAAAATATTAACTCGATTAATTTTTGGATTTTTATTTTGGAAAACTTTTAAATGTTTGATTGCTTGATGATTTGAATTTTGTTTTGTAGTTATATGTTGATTATCAATAGTTTGAATGTGCCGGATTCTAGATTAAAAGATTTGTATTGGAAAACTTTGATAATCTGTTACTTTGAAAAAATGTCAGAAAAGTTTCTGAAAATATTTTTCTCTTCGTAAAAAACTTTCTATTTTTGTCTTGATTTCGGTTCTTATCCTAGCGTAGGGATGAGATGAAAAGGGAATCGGGTGAGAATCCCGGACAGTCCCGCTGCTGTAAGCTCCGTAGAGCGGTTTAAACCCGAGAAGAACCACTGCCGTTATTGGCGGGAAGGTTGTTTAAACCGGGAGTAAGTCAGAAGACCTGCCGTAATTATTGTTTTCTGAGGCTTTCGAGGAAAGGCCGGAAAGAAGGATTCGCTTGTCTTTTTTTTGTCCTCTCCTTGCCTTATGAGTTATCGGTTTATGATTAAAAAGTAAAATAATGATTCAGACTGTATTGAAAAGAGATGGCCGTGTAGTTGGCTTTAATGAGGAGAAAATCGTTGCTGCAGTGAGAAGAGCGATGCTGCATACCGATAAAGGAGAAGATATGCAATTGGCACATGAAATTGCCGATCGTATCGCTTGCCGGGGACAGGAGCAGATGAGTGTCGAAGATATTCAAAACTGTGTGGAAATCGAATTGATGAAGAGCCGCCGTAAAGATGTGGCTCAATTATATATTGCTTACCGGAATCAGCGTAGTGTGGCCCGTAAAGCGAAAACCCGGGATATCTTTTTGGAAATCATAGAGACGAAATCGAATGAGGTGACCCGGGAAAATGCCAATATGAATGCGGATACGCCTGCCGGGATGATGATGAAATTTTCCAGTGAAACGACAAAGCCGTTTGTCGACGATTATTTGTTGGTAGAAGAAGTAAAAAATGCCGTTCGGCAAGGATATCTGCACATACACGATAAAGATTATTATCCGACCAAAAGTCTCACCTGCGTACAGCATCCCTTGGATAAGATCCTGAAAAACGGATTCTATGTCGGTCATGGTGAATCCCGTCCGGCAAAACGGATCGAGACGGCTAGCATCCTCGGTTGCATTTCGCTCGAGACGGCTCAGAATGAAATGCATGGCGGACAGGCGATTCCGGCTTTTGATTTTTATCTGGCACCTTATGTGCGGAATAGTTTTATCGAAGAGGTGAAAGTATTGGAAGAGATTACCGGTGAAGATTACAAACACCTGTACCATTTTCCCATCAAAGATTATGTCCGGATTGAGCTGGACGGTTTGAGCGGGGATGAGCGGGTTTTACAACATGCGATCAACCGGACGGTAAGTCGTGTACATCAGTCTATGGAGGCTTTTATCCATAATATGAATACCATTCATAGCCGGGGAGGCAATCAGGTTGTTTTCAGTTCTGTCAATTACGGTACGGATACTTCTGCCGAAGGCCGTTGTATTATTCGGGAAATGCTGACCTCTACCTATCGGGGAGTGGGAAGCGGAGGTACGGCTATCTTTCCGATTCAGATCTGGAAAAAGAAACGGGGCGTGAATTATTTACCTCAGGATCCCAATTACGACTTATATGTTTTTGCTTGTAAAGTCAGTGCCCGGCGTTTTTTTCCCAACTTCATCAACCTGGACGCTACTTTTAACCGGCATGAATTGTGGAAAGCCGACGATCCGGAGCGTTTTCGCTATGAGACGGCTACCATGGGATGCCGGACCCGGGTTTTTGAAAACCGCTTCGGAGAGAAGACTTCCATCGGTAGGGGAAATCTTTCTTTCTCGACGATAAACATTGTACGTCTGGCTATCGAATGTATGGATATTTCCGAACGGGAAGAAAGAATCCGGACATTTTTCTCGAAATTGGACGAACTCCTTGAGTTGACGGCTTTGCAATTACATCGTCGGTTTGAGTTTCAGAAAACTGCCCGGGCAAAGCAATTCCCTCTCTTAATGAGTTCTCTGTGGGTAGGAGCGGAGAAGTTGAAACCTGAAGATACGATAGAGAGTGTTATAAATCAAGGGACACTGGGGATCGGTTTTATCGGTTTGGCCGAATGTTTGGTCGCGTTGACAGGTAAGCACCATGCAGAAGATCCGGCTGCACAGCAGTTAGGGATCCGAATTATAACCCGTTTCCGGGATAAAGCGAATGAATTTTCGGAGCGCTGGCAGCACAATTATAGTGTATTGGCTACTCCTGCCGAAGGATTGAGCGGGAGATTCACTCAGAAGGATAAAAAGAGTTTCGGAATCATCCCGGGAGTGACCGACCGGGAATATTACACGAACTCGAATCATGTGCCTGTCTATTATCGATGCAGTGCCCGGCATAAAGCAGAAATAGAAGCTCCTTACCATGATCTGACCCGCGGAGGGCATATCTTCTATGTAGAGATCGATGGAGATGCAACCCACAATCCGGATGCGATTATGTCGGTGGTAGACATGATGGACCGCTATAATATGGGGTATTGTTCTGTCAATCACAACCGTAACCGCTGTATGGATTGTGGACATGAAGACGCGACCGACGGTTTGGAAGAATGCCCCAATTGCGGAGGACATCATATCGATCGCCTGCAACGGATTACCGGATATCTGGTCGGTACGACAAATCGCTGGAATCAGGCGAAACTGGCTGAATTGAATGATCGGGTCAGACATAATTAGTTTAGCGATGAACCTGTTTTTATTGGATATTATCGAAGATACCGTGGTAGATGGTCCGGGATTCCGGACCTCTCTCTATGCGGCAGGATGCCGGCATCATTGCCCCGGTTGTCATAATCCCCAATCCTGGGAACGTGAGCATGGGCATGCGGTCGGAGTAGAAGAGGTGGCCGAACGCTTGCTGACCGATCCTTTTTCAAATATTACTTTTAGTGGGGGAGACCCTTTGGAGCAAGTCGAAGCATTTACTGAATTGGCTAAGTTGATTAAAAACAAAAGCAAAAAGAATATTTGGTGTTATACCGGTTATCGCTACGAAGAGGTGTGCCGGTCTGCCCGGTTGGCACAAATCTTGCCTTATATCGATGTTTTGGTAGATGGACGTTTTAATCAGCATTTGCGGGATACCGATTTGCTTTTCAGGGGAAGTAGCAATCAACGGCTGATCGATGTTCCTGAATCCCTCTTGAAAGGGAAAATACAACTTTACGATTACTCACCTTATCCTGTTATTGCCGTATAGGGCTTCAATCGTTTTCAATGCGATTTCCTGTTTTTGTATAAATATGCTCTTTCTTGTATAAATATGCCTGTGTCTTGTTGTTTAATAGATTGATATACAGATATAAACAAAACATGTTGAAAATATTTTATGCCAAGAAAATGCCGAAAACAATTCGTAATTTTGGCAGCGTTAAATCATAAATCAAAATCATAAATCTAAAGTCAATATGGGATTTGTTACGAAAGAGAAATTTCTCTCTAAAGATTTTTTTATAACCTATGCCTGGTTGTTGGGCGGATGTTTTGTTTTTGCCCTGGGGGCGGTGATGTTTGCTGAGCCTTATGGGTTTGCTCCCGGAGGAACTTACGGATTGTCTATGGTATTTCACCATTTGTGGGGGTGGGAGACTGAAATTGCAGCCCTGTGTATGGACGTTCCTTTACTCTTGTTGGGAATTTACTTTTTGGGAGGTATGTTCGGGGTAAAAACCATTATCTGTACGTTCGCTATTCCGGCATTTATGCGTCTCATCCACTATTTATACGGCTATGATGCCTTGTTGGAGCCCGGTATTACGGATCGTACGTTACTGAACGAACAGTTGTTGTCCGCTATTTTCGGAGGAATTGTTTATGGTATCGGGATCGGTATGATCTTTAAGGCACGGGCAACTTCCGGAGGATCCGATATCATTTCTATGATTTTGAATAAATATACCCACATATCGCTTGGAACTTTGGTGATTATTGTCGACTGTACCATTACGTTGTCGACGGTTGTTGCTTTCGGTGACTGGCGTTTACCGATGTATTCCTGGATTATCGTATTTATCGAAGGAAAAGTGATCGATCTGGTAATCGACGGTGCTGCTGTACATAAGACCCTGATGATTGTCACTGATAAGTTAGATCCGGTGAAGGATGTCATTATCAAGGATATCAACCGGGGAGCAACCTTATTGCCGGCTGTCGGTATGTATCGGGGAGAAAGCCGCAATATGATCTACACCATCCTCACACGTCGTGAAATGATGATTTTACGGCATCGGATTGCAGAAATCGACCCCGAAGCCTTTATCAACGTAATCGATTCGAAAGAAATTCTGGGACGCGGCTTTAAACCGCTGAAAGAAAGTTGAAACTATTTTACTGCCACTTAGGCAGATTGTCGGTTGTGGTTAAGAAAGAGAATTTTTGAATAGGGTCTGTGCAGTTGCTTTGCGCAGACCCTATTGAGTTTTCGGATTAATACATATCGGTAATATCCCAGACAAAAGCCCGGATACCGTTTTCTTTGTTTACTTCATCCAACGCTTTGACGTATTTCAGAATCAGGGGCACCATTTCTTCTTCGACGATGGTAATGGTGGCGGAGTTCATTTCCGGCCAGGTATGAGATCCCATACGAGGTTCTCCGGTTTCTGTTCCTGCTCCGTTAACCAGAGGCCATTGTGTAAATCCTTTGATCTGTAATTGATCGAGGAGAAAAGCTACTCGCTCTGTCAGGGCTTGGTTGTATGTTATGAATACTGCTTTCTTCATATTTGATTTTGATTTTTGATTTACAATTTCAGACTTTAATATCGGTCTGAAACTGTAAATCTGCATTATCGATTACTTTTTGGGTAGATCTTTTTCAGGATCGAAGTCTTTCATAAATTTAAATTCTTTGGCCAGTGCCTTTTTCTTGTCACGGCTACCGCTTTTGTCCATAGCAGCGTATACGGCCGGGACGATGATCATCGTAATGATGGTGGAGAAAACCATACCACCGATTACTGCGATACCCATAGGCCGCCAGGTTTCGGAACCTTCACCTGCACTGATCGCCATCGGTACCATACCCAGAATCGTAGTCAAAGAGGTCATCAATACCGGACGCAGACGGGAACGACAAGCTTGTGCAATAGCATCGTACAAGCGAATACCTCTTTCACGCATCAGGTTGATAAAGTCGATCAACACAATACCGTTCTTCGTCACGATACCGACCAACATAATAGCACCCAAGGCAGCCACGATACTCAAGGTGGTGTTCGTGAGCAACAGGGCCAGAATTACTCCTGTGAATGCAAACGGAATGGCCAACATGATAATGAACGGCATCTTGAAAGATTCGAACTGAGCGGCCATCACAATGTATACCAACATCAGGGACAACAGTAACAGCCAGATCAAAGAACTGAAGGATTCCTGCTGGTCTTCGTAGTTACCACCGATGTAAAGACTGACATCCTGAGGTACATCTTCCAGATTGTCGATAATCTGTTGTGATGCCTGTGCGATATCTCCCAAAGCTACGCCAGCTGCCGGAGTGATAGACACTTTCAGGATACGCTGTTTACTTTTACGCTCGATATTTGGCGGTGAGAAGTACTCTTTGATTTCACCCAATTCTTTCAGACGTATTTTTTCGCCGTGGCCGTCTATGATCAGGATATTTTCGATCTCCGTCAGAGAAGAACGGTATTTCTCATCCAGGCGGACGATGATGTCGTATTCTTCTCCGTCTTCTTTGAATTTACTGTTACGGAAACCGTAGATCCGGTTACGGACATAAGAACCGACTTCTGAAGTGGTCAAACCATGACGAGCCAGTTTATCCTGATCTAAAGCAATCTGGAGTTCGGCTTTATCGTCGTCCCGGCTGATTTTGATATCTTCGGCTCCCGGGATCTGACGGGCTTTCACTGCGATATCCTGAGCCAAACGGGTGGTTGTGTTGAAATCGTGACCCATAATTTCGATATCGACAGAGTTGCTACCCATAGAACCACCGCTGGATGAGGTACTGACTGTATATTGCAGTACATCCGGGAAACTCTTCAAGATAGAACGAACCTGGTCGGCAATGACGAAAATACTCCGTTCACGGTCTTTAATATCTACGGTACGTAAACGCATATTCAGGATATTGTTACCGGTACTGTTCATCATAGAAGCGAAGGAAGCTTCTTCTTCACTACCGTACGACAAGTTGATGATCGTAATTTCCGGTATATCTGCCCGGATCATTGAGTCGATCTGTAAAGCGACTCTTTTCGTCTCTTCTACCCGTTGACCGGATTGCATTTTTGCATATACAGTCATATTGCTCTGGTCGTTCTGCGGCATAAAGTCGGTTTTGATAAAACGCGTAAGGCTGCAAGACCCCAGGAAGATGGCAGTCATGAAACAAATGACGAATGTTTTATGATGCAGTACCCAACGGATCAGTCTTTCATAACCTGAATCCAGCCTATCCAATTGCCGGGATACGAAATTGTAAAAGCTGAACTTGCTGTTACTGGTCTTTTCCTGTATCCGCATTAATTGTGAACAAAGCATAGGAGTCAGAGAAATAGCCGTCAGTGTCGAGGTACATACGGTGATACAAACGATCCATCCCAACTGTTTGAACAAGATTCCGGTCATTCCGGTTACCAGGGTCAGCGGGAAGAACACAGCTACGGTTACCAGTGTGGTGACGATTACAGACAACCATACTTCATTCGTTCCGTATTTGGCTGCTTCACGTGGCCGGCTTCCCCGGTCGATATGTTTCGTTATGTTTTCCAACACTACGATGGCATCGTCTACCACCATACCGATTGCAATAGAGAGGGAGGACAGTGAAATTACGTTCAGAGACTCACCCGTTGCAAACAAATAGATGAAGGCGACAATCAGTGAGATCGGGATGGTCAGAGCAATGATAAAGGTGGCCCTCCATCGTCCTAAGAACAGAAATACGACCAATACCACAAAGATCAAAGCGTACATCAATGTTTCCTGCAGGTTGTTGATCGACTTTACGATAAAGTCCGAGTTATCCGAAATGATTTGGAAGTTGATGTCCGAAGGCAATTCTTTCATTGCCAATTCCAGTTGCTTTTTCGCTTCTTTAGCTACGGCAACGGCATTGGCGTCGGTTTGTTTGGTGATCATCAGTACACCACCGCGTCCCCGGTTGATCGTTTGTTCCAGTGTGATGTCTTTGATCGTATCCCGCACGACAGCAACATCATGCAAATAGATGGTTTTATTGTTTTGAGTGCCGAGTACGATATTTTTGATCTGGTCGCTTTCCTCGAATTCACCCTCTATACGCAAAGCATAGTCCATCAGCCCCATTTTCACATTACCGGAAGAAACATCCTTATTTTCTGCCAGGATTTTGTTACCGATCTGTTCGAGAGTCAGGTTGTAAGCATCCAGTTTATTCGGGTCTAAATCGACATAAACCACACGTTCCGGTGCTCCGGCAACGATCACAGAAGCTACACCGTCTACCCGGTTCAAACGGGTGATCAGTTTGTCATCCAGAATCTTGTCTATACCGGGATAAGATTGGTCGGCCGTGACGGCATAAATCAGGATCGGCATCATAGACGTGTTGAAACGCATAATGGTCGGTCGGTCGATATCGTCCGGCAAATTTTGCATTGCTTTATCGACAGCGTCACGTACGTCGTTGGATGCTTCGTCCAGGTTGGCTTCCCATTCGAATTCCAGAGAGATTACCCCTAAGTTGTCATAAGACGTAGAAGTCATCTCTTTCAGATTGTCTACTGAGTTCAATTGATCCTCCAGGATTTTGGTTACATTCTCCTCAATATCCGAGGCATTCGCTCCCGGATAAGTTGCCATCACAGTGAGGTAGGGCGGGTCCATCTTGGGGTACTGATCCACCGGTAACTGTATATAAGAGGCAACACCTAATACCATAATGGCGATAAATACCATTAATGTGGAAATAGGCTTGTTGACCGCTGTATTGTATATACTCATATTCTTACTATTTATTTGATGTATTTATCTATTGAGTGATAGTAATGGGTGAACCGTCGATAACACGTCCCTGACCGACAACGATCAATTCGTCTCCTTCCTGGATTTCGTCGCTGATCAATTCGATCTTATCTTCAAAACGCTTCCCTAAATTCACGGATACTCTTTTGGCTTTACCGTCTTTGTTGATGAATACGTAGCGGTCATTCGCACCCTGAAGTTTCAACACAGCGATAGCAGGAACAACGACGGTTTCGGTATTTCCGATAAAGAAATTGATGGTTCCGTACATACCGGGACGTAATGCTTCGTCATCGTTCGGAATCTTCACTTCAACGGTGAAAGTTCTCGAAGCCGGATCGATCGTCGGATAAACGATACTTACCTGTCCTTCGAATATCCGGTCGGGGTAAAGGCTGCTTTTCAACTCTACTTTCGTGCCTTTCTTTACCGATAAGAAATATTGTTCGGAAAGATTTACGTAGGCTTTCAGGGGATTGATTTTTTCAATTGCAATGATCGATGGTTTGGAAGCACCACCGAAAGCAGCTCCTGTATATACTTCGCCGTTTTCGAAATATTTTCCGGTCACTACTCCGTTGAAAGGAGCCAACATCCGGGTATTTTCTTTCAGGAAGTCTACGTTCGATTTAGCTACCTCATATTGGGTCACTGCAGCGTCATAGGCTTGCTTACTGATACTCTGAGTTTCATTCAGCATTTTAGCCCGGTTGTATTCGGTTTCCAGATTTTTTAACTGAACTTCGGCTTGTTGCAGATTCGTCCGGTCCATTTCGACTAATAATTGTCCTTTTTTAATCCGGTCCCCAACTTCTACATAGATTTTTTCAATACGTCCGGTAGCTGCAGGTGCATAATACACTTGTTCGTCTGCCTGTAAATTTGCTGTGTAGTCCAGGGTACGGGCAATGTTTTCTTTTTCCAGTTTTTGAATTTTCACCGGGATAGCTTCAACTACGCTGGTATCTTTGTCAGAATCTTTCTTTCCTGAACAACCGGCTAATACAGCAATCGCGAGGGTAGATAAAATTACGTTCTTTATCATTGTTTTCAATATTTAATTTGTTTCTTTTTCAATTACAGAGCTAAAAGATCGCTTTCCGACTATTCACTCCTGATTATTTTAGCTCGTTATACAGTTTCTCTAGTTGAGTTTGTGCCTGTAATAAAGTTAAACAAGCCGAAGTATAGTTGTTTTCTGCGGTCAGGTAATTATTGTTGGCTTGTGTCAGATCTAAACTGGATACGGCTCCGGCATTATATTTATACTGATAGTTTTCAAGCACTTTCCGGGCAACCTGAATATTCTCGCTTTGCAGGTTGTAATCTTCCAAAGCATTTTTCAGGGCGAATTTATATTGCTCTTCCTGTAAGTTCAATTGATCCGCCAATAAACTCTTGTTCAGCGTGGTTTGTTCCAGCGTGATTTTTTCCTGATCGAGCTGCGCTTTACGTTGCAAACCTGAGAAGATAGGGATACTCATCGTAATGGTAGCTGAATGTTTCGGACTGAAATCCAAGCTAGGTTTCAGGATTTTATAGGTGTAACCGTAGTTTGCAGAGATTGTCGGAGAATAAGCCCATTTTTTCAATCCTACCATTTTCTTTTGTAATTCCTCCTGGGTCTCCATGAGTTTGTATTGGGCATTCTGGTTGATATCGAATTCCTGGCCGGCCAGTTTCAGGAAATTACCGACTTCCAGAAAATTATCCAGTTGATCGGCCAGGGTGATCGGTGTTCCGGCTTGTAAACCCAGTTGTAGGCGCAATAAATTGTAGTTTACGTCTACTGTTCGCTGCATAGCCAGAAGGCTGTTTTTCAACTGTCCGACAGTGATGCGGATCTGGTCGACGTCTGTCGGCTCGGCAGTACCTGCTGCCAGCATATTTTCGGTATGACGCTGTATCTGGCTCATATTTTCCAGGTTCTGCTTTACGATTTCCATCAGGCGTTCGCTCACCAGGATGGTATAATACGAATTATAAACCGTTTCTTTAATATCCAATTCAGTTACATCCACTTGCTGAGAAGCAATCAGTTTTGCAATCTTACTGGTTTGTATTCCCAATATCCATTCACCACTGAATAGCAGTTGGTTAACGGTAACCCCGACGCTCGACTGGTCTTTCAGTACGGTAGACGATTCCGATCCAGGGAAACTCATCTTATATCTGAAATTGGTGCTATAGTTCAGATCGCCGTTGATTTGAGGTAAACCTTGAGAAATGGCTTCTGTCACCATTTTATTTCTCAATTCGATATTCATTTGGGATGCCTGTAGTTCTTTGTTGTGCTCTACGGCAAAATTTACCGCTTGTTCTAGCGTCAGACGCTGGGGATCATTCGGTGTGGTCTGGGCTTGCAGCAAACACGGAATGAGAATCGCAACAAAAATGATTAATACTCCTCTTTTCATTCTCTTTAATTATTAGATTTTTGATTTTGATTATACACGTTTATATCCCGAAATTCAGCTAAACAGCATAGCTCCTGGGAAAGTTAGATCTGTTCTTTTTCATGGCTTAGTTGTTTTTCATGAGGTTTATTATAAAGTAAATGTTCCAATTCATGCATCCCTTGGGGAGTCGCGAAACTGCGGATAATATTTTCTACAATCGTAGAGACGATCGTAGAAATCGGATATTTCAATTCACTGATCATTTCCGGCTCACCGATGAGAGACATTTGCTTTACAAACAGGTAGACCTGGATCTCACGATTGATATCAGGCCGGAAATAACCATCCCGTATCCCTTTGTCGATTACTTCGTTAAATAAATTTTGGATAAAAATCTGATCTTTGTTATTTACTCGTTGATAAACATCCGGATGGTATTTCTTTAAATCGAATAAATTCGCCGGCATCCTGCTGTTGAAGCTCCGGATGATATGGTCTCTGATCGTCAACATGATCTCTACAGAATTGCGTTGTTTCAGTTCTTCGATATCCTTCTGTGTACGGTAATTATTTCTACGGTGCATCATGATCTGTTCGACGAGATCATCTTTATTACTGAAATATTGGTATAAAGTTTTTTTCGAGATCTTGAGATGCGAGCAGATATCGTCCATTGAAGTACTTCTTAAGCCATATTTTAAAAATAACTCAGAAATATTTTCTAATAGTTCTTCTCTTGTCCGATTAAATTCGCTTTCTGTCATGATAAAATTAAATTTGCACATGAAAACGTTTTGAATATATATCGTTTCCATGGGACGCAAAAGTACAAATATTGTGCCAAAGCGTGATTGTAATGTAGTTAAAATACTGTGAAATATAATAAATAGAAAAACCTTTTACTTTTTACCTTTTACCTTTTATCTTTTTCCTTTTTACCTCTTACCTTTGTACTATGATTGATCAAGCGACGATACAGAAGATTTTCGATGCTGCAGATATTTACGAAGTGATTTCCGACTTTGTAAGTCTGAAGAAGAGAGGGGTGAATTATGTGGGCTGTTGTCCTTTTCATAATGAAAAAACAGGTTCTTTTACGGTCTCCCCGTCGAAGGGTATTTATAAATGCTTCGGATGCGGGAAAGGCGGGAATGCGGTGAATTTCATTATGGAACACGAACAATTGTCTTATGTCGAGGCTCTGCGTTGGCTGGCGGCTAAATATAATATTATCATCGAAGAAAAAGAGCTCTCGGAACACGAAAAGCAAGAGAAGAGCGAGCGGGAAAGTATGCTGATCGTGACCAATTATGCCGAAGAATTTTTCGTACAGCAATTGTTGCATACCGATGAAGGGAAATCGGTGGGGTTGGGGTATTTTCGTCGTCGGGGATTGGATGATCGGACGATCGAGAAATTCGGTTTGGGGTATTGTCCCGAAGCTTGGGACGGTTTCACGAAAGCAGCTTTAGAAAAAGGATATAAAAAAGAGTTTTTGGTAAAAACGGGACTGACCATAGAATCGGAACGCGGACTGTTCGATCGTTTCCGTGCCAGGGTGATGTTCCCGATTCGTGATTTGGCCGGTAAGATCATTGCTTTCGGTGGCCGGATTATGACCAACGATAAGAAAAGTGCCAAATACCTCAACTCTCCGGAGTCTGAGATTTACCACAAGAGCCGTACGCTGTACGGGATCTATTTTGCCAAGAAAAGTATTGTACAGCACAATCGTTGTTATTTGGTAGAGGGATATCTCGATGTGATCTCTTTTCACCAAAAGGGGATAGAAAATACCGTGGCTTCTTCGGGTACTTCTCTGACGATCGAACAAATCCGTCTGATCCGCCGTTTGACCCCGAATGTAACGATCATCTATGACGGTGATGCTGCGGGAATAAAAGCGTCTCTACGCGGGATCGACCTGGTACTCGAAGAGGGATTGAATGTCCGTGTCGTGTCCTTGCCCGACGGCGAGGACCCCGATTCCTATGCGCAGGCACATACTGCCGAAGAAGTGTTGGAGTATATCTCCGGGCATGAAACGGATTTTATTCATTTCAAGACAAAATTATTGTTGACACAAGCGGGTACTGATCCGATAGAAAGAGCGAAGTTGATTACAGATATCGTCAGGAGTATTTCGTTGATTCCCGATACGATCACCCGTTCGGTATATGTTCAGGAGACAGCGAACCAAATGAAGGTGGAAGAAAAGCTCCTTTACAATGAGATCGCCCGTATCCGGAAAGAAAAAGTCGGTGATCCGACCCCTTTGCCCTATAAATCACCTACTCAACAGCCCCCCCGGGTGACTCTGACTCCGGTCAAGACTGTTCAGGTGACGCCTTGTGATACCGAAGAAATGGTGTTGGTGCGTTATTTGTTACTCTTCGGAGGACAGGAGCTTTACGAAGAAGAGCGTGATGGGATGCCTTATTCGGTTACTGTCGGGGAATATATCATTCACGAACTGGCTGAGGACGAACTGGAAATGTTGAATCCCTGTTTGAAAGAGATTCAGAAGGAATATCAGAAAAACTACCGTACCCCCGGATTCATCCCTTCCAAATATTTTGTCGGAAACCCGGATGTGGCGATTTGTGAACTTGTCGCGGATATTCTGAGCGAACCCTATGAATTGAGCAAGCTTTGGACCATGAAAGGTGCCTCGATGCGAACCGAAGAGATGATGCTCGACGAACTATTGCCTAAAATTGTGGATAATTATAAGATGCGCCGGGTAGAAATCCTTTGCCGCGAGGCTGACGAGAAGATTCTGGAATTTCAAAATGCAGGCGATATGGAACGGCTTGTCGAATGGATTAAGAAAAAGAATGCCATGATTAAAGTCCGCTCCAGAATCAATGAGAAATTGAAAAGGACCATATAATACGGACGGCCAGGTATTTTTTCGATTTATCTTAATTTATCTTAATTTAGCCGATTTTTTGGAAAATCCATAAGAAATCAATATCTTTGTCGCAATTCATTACAAAAAGATAGTCAGGTAGTTTGAATGGTTAAAAAACGAACGATTAAAACAGTTATGTTTTGAATCTCTTTTCTTTTTCTGACTATTTTATAATCTTCATCTAATCAATCTTTTCAAAATTTATTCATAAACCTTTCCGACTATTTTTCATTACAAATTTAATCGTTCGTTTTTTTTGTAAACATATTGCCGATGAATTGTATTCTCAATTCAAATTTCAATATGTATAGTGTTTTATCATCTTATCTATTATTTCAAACGACAGTTTTCTTTTCAGTTTGTTTTTTCTCCCGGCTGGTAGAGCTTCTTTTCCTGTTTGGACGTAAAAGAGTCTCCCGGTGGCGTCGCCGTGGGTTGCTACACGCGTAGGGTAACAGACCGGGCGTGAACCGGTATCCAATCCGGTGGGGAAACCCCCGAAGGCAACGCCGCTACGATGGTTCGGGAGCGGGAGTTCGATTCTCCCGGTAGCGACAAAATATCGCTAGCAATTAAGTTGTTAAAAAAAGTCGTATTTTTCTTGCTGCTGTTAGCGGTGTATAAAAAAATGTTACAGATTTAACGCCGCTGTTGGCGGCTTAACATAAATAGCTGTGGATTTCGTGCCGCTGATAGCGGGAGAAAATTCTCGGCTGTTTTTTTCTTCCCGCTGACAGTGGGAAGAAAAAAATTCGAATAGATGATACGCCGCTGACAGCGGCACAATAAATGTGGAGGAAACGAAGGGGGTGAATGTCTAACAATAAAAACCTAAGCCTATGATTACTTCTACAAATTTAAGTATGTTACGTAACCTGGAACATTTTCAGGTGATGTCGAATGTTCTCGCTTACCTGAAAGCAGAGAATCTGGAAGACCTGAAACTTGCACCTGTTGCAGAGACGTTTGAAGCTAAAATGAAAGTGTACGATGATGCACTTGTTCTTGAACGCGGCAATGTCTTGTCCGGAAGGCTGAATCAGGCAGACCTTGAGCGTGATCTCGCTTTGCGTTCCTTAGTCAGTATTATCAAAGTGTACGTTTCTTTTCCCGAAGCAGCGCAATCCGATGCGGCTTCGGAATTGCTTCATTTGATAGAAAAATATGGGAAACAGATCGACAAATTGCCTTATTTGCAGGAATCGGGCGTACTGTCCAATCTGTTTCAGGACCTGGAATCGGAAGAAAGCAAGGGAGCGATCGCCTTATTGCATCTGGAGGAGTGGGTAACGAAGCTGAAGGAAGCGGCCGTTCGCTTTGATGAGCTGTTTATCAGCCGGGAGTCGGATAATTCGACGAAATTGTCGGGTCAAGTGAAGGGAGCGCGTCAGGCAGTCCAAAGTGAGTTTGAACGCCTGTCCGTTCTGGTGAATGCGTATGAAATCGTGTACGGAGAGGAAGCCTATGCCGGCTTGTCGTCCAGAATCAACGAGGCGGTGTACTATGCCCGCCAGCAGGCCACCCGCCGTAGTCCGAGGGGTAAGGGAGAGGAGAAAACGGTAACGGAATAGTCATGGAACTGGTTTTAGAGCGTCGTTATCTGAAACCGTCGTACACAATCGGGTGCCTGTCTGTCTGCGGCACCCGTTTTTGTGATACGCTGGAGGACCGGGTACGCGATTTGAAGCAGGAGCCGAAAGTCCCCGGAGCGACGGCCATTCCGGCTGGCCGTTACGAAGTGATCGTCAACCGTTCGCCGCGATTCGGCCGCGATCTGCCTCGTTTGCTGGATGTTCCCGGTTTTGAAGGAATCCTGATCCACCGGGGCAATACGGCGAAGGACACCGCCGGCTGTATCCTGGTAGGTGAAAACCGGTTGCCTGGCCAGGTGCTCAACTCCACGCCCTACGAACTGCGTCTGACGTCCCTGATCCGCGAAGCGCAGGAAAAGGGCGAGAAGATCCATATAACCATTACCGATCCTTGAAATCCGAGTCGTATGAAACGTTTACTGAGCCGTATGGTGGTCATTGCCGCAGTAGCCGGTTTGATCGTTTTGCTGTGGGTCATGTACCGCAGCGAATCCCGCGACCGTCGCCGTCTGGAAGCCAACCAGCGCAGCCTGCTCACGGATGTGGAGTACTACCGTACGCGCGACAGTTTGAGTGCCGCCGGGGTAGAGCGACTGACGCTGACCAACCGGGAGTTCCGCCGTCATGCGGAAGAGCTGGAACGTACGGTGGAGGATCTGCAGTTGAAAGTGCGCCGCCTGCAATCGGCTTCCCGTACAGCCGTCACGACGGCCTATCCGGTAGAGGCGCGGTTGTGCGATACGGTGATCGTTCGTGATACTTTGGCTGTAGCCGATACGCTGAGCCGGTTGCATTATGTGAATCCGTGGGTAACGCTCGACGGAGTTGTTGCCGGAGACCTGTTCCGTGGCCGCATCGAAAGCCGCGATACGCTGATTCAGGTGGTTCACCGCATTCCCCGGAAGTTTTGGTTTATCCGCTGGGGCACGAAAGCCGTCCGCCAGGAGGTGACTACGCGTAATCCTTACAGCCGGATTACTTATACGGAATACATTGAATTGAAACGCCGGAAAAGAAAATAACGATGTTGGAAAGTATGGCGCCCTTATTAATCGGTGCGGTAGTAGGCTGTCTGATCTTTTATTTCATCCGCCGCTACAATAAATTTACGCCTTCGATGCTGGTGGCGACCATCGCCGCCATTCTCGGAGGTGACGGGATCTCCTCGCTCGCCACGATGGGCGAACGCTTCGGCAACCGTGATTTCCACCTGTGGTATCTCGCAGGGGTTGCCGTGGGCTTCTTTCTCTACGGAGTCTATGTTTTGCTGGTGGCTATCCTTTTCCACCGTGGCAAGATTCGTGACAAAGGAGAATTTGACCGCATGCCTCCGGGGGAAACGGATGAAAACGAATGAAGCGGATAATATCTCTGCTTACCAAAGTGGTTATCTGACTATAAAAATTATGACCAAGGGTTTAAAAACTACACACTTTGTATTCCGAATGAAGAGGTGAAATACGGTTTTATGAATTTCCTGATTCCTTTCTATGCTTTGGTCACGGACGACCGTGCGGGTTTTTACATCGAACGTTTTATCCGCGAGCTGGAAGCAGGTGATGTAGATGCCTTTATGGTGCGCCTGAAAGCTTTCCGGAAAGGCGTTTGGTAAGTTTGTCATTTTGTTGGTTTTCTGTAGTGAATTTCTTATTTTTGCTACCCATAGCATGATTTTTATGAAAACAACCAAGGAATATCTGGAACTTTTGCGGGCTTATAAAGCTTTGAAGGCCATTCAATACGGAATTCTTCGTATCGGTATTTTCGGTTCGGTATCCCGGGGAGAGCAAACCCCGCAGAGTGACGTAGACATTTTTGTTGAACTTAAAAAACCAAGCCTGTTTATTCTTGTGCATATCAAAGACGAATTACAGGAGCTTTTAGGATGTAACGTTGATATTGTCCGATTGAGACAAAATATGGATACTATTTTACGTGACAGTATTACAGAGGAGGGAATTTATGCATAAACACAAGCTACTTATCCCCATACTAGAGAAAATTGAACAATCAGTCGAACGTATCCTACAGAAATCAGAATCAATAGATTCTTATCAGTTTTATTACCTGACTCCTGCGGGAACCGAGCGTCTTGAAAGTACTTGTATGCTTTTGATTGCCATTGGCGAAAGCATTAAAGGAATTGATAAAATAACCAATAAGGAATTACTTCCTCTATATCCCGAAATAGATTGGAAAGGTGTTATGGGTATACGTGATATTATTGCTCATCACTATTTTGATTTAGACGCTGAGATTGTCTATGATGTTGTAAAAAACGATCTTCCGGAGATGTTAATAACTATTCGGAAAATGATAGTTGATCTGAGATCATAATTTTTTATTTATTTCTGCCAGTTAGATTTGGCTTTATTGATTAAAATTATAGGAAAACAACTTGATTAAATAGATTATTATCCGGAAATGCACTGCGCTTTCCGGATTTTTTCATTGTATTATTTAAATTGAAATGAAGTTCATTTTTGTAATATTAAATTATTTTCAAATTATGGTGAATAAAGTGTTATTACTTGATACTTCTGTAGCAACTCTTAATATTGGAGATGAAATTATTCTGGATTCAATACGGGAAAATTTCCCGGAATTATTTGAAAACAATTATATCTATTCTTTACCTACCCATACATTACATTTTTCCTTGTTACAAAAATTATTGTATCGTAAGAAAATAAGAGCATATTCTACTGCTGATTATAAAATTTTATGTGGGACAAATGCTCTGTATACCAATATGCTGAGGCCACTTCCTAGCTGGAATATTAATATTTTCAATTCCTCTCTTGTAAAAAATACAATATGTTTAGGTGTTGGAATAGGGCTTAATAGTACATCTGTAAATTGGTATACTCGTTGGCTTTATTCTAAAGTGCTATCTAAAAAATATATACATAGTGTAAGAGATGAGGCTGCTAAAATTTTTTTAGAGAAATTAGGGTATCAGGTATATAATACAGGTTGCCCCACTCTTTGGGGGATGACTTCGGAATTGTGTAAAAGAATACCTGATTCAAAATCTGATTCTGTAGTTTTCACTTTAACTTCTTATCAGGCTGACCGAACGAGGGATAAGGCTATGGTGGAGATATTATCAAAAAATTACAGTCATTTATATTTTTGGCCTCAAACTATCGATGATTTAGGTTATTTGAAAAGTTTGACGAATGATTTACCTACTATAATATCTCCGAATTTACTTTCTTATGATAGGTTTTTAGATACTGAAATTGACTATGTCGGGAATCGATTACATGGGGGGATACGAGCGTTACAACATGCTAAAAGAACAATTATAATATCGATAGATTACCGGGCTGAAAATATGGCTAAGAATTACAGTTTACCTATTATAAAACGTGAAAATATTTTAGAAGAATTAGAGAGTAAAATTAATTCTGAATGGAGTATCAGAATAAAAGGGATAGATTTTAATTTAATAAAACAGTGGAAAAACCAATTTATTTCCCAGTCTTAATTTAAATGAACAAATACAAATCACTGTTTTCCGATACACTGGTATTCGGACTTGGCAACTTTACCACTAAGCTTATTTATTTCTTTTTGATGCCTATTTATACGTTGTCATTGACGACGGAAGAGTTCGGGCTTGCAGATTTGCTCAATAATTCACTACAATTGGTGATGCCTGTGTTGACATTGAGTATCACTGATGCTGTTTTTCGTTTTGTATTGGATAAAGATAGTAATCATCGTTCCTTGTTTTGCAATGGCTTGCAGATATTGGGGTATAGTTATATTATGGTAATATTCATTACTACTGTTGTTTGTTTTTTTTATCCCGATAGTTATTGGTGGTTTTTTACCGTTTTATATGTTTCAGAATCGTTAAAGACTCTTTTTGCACAATTCGCAAGGGGATTGGGTAAGGTGAAGGAATTTGCATTCAATGGAATTTTGGGTGCGATATTTTTGTTAGGAAGTACCTTCCTGTTTTTGCGAATTTTCCGCTTGGGCGTTAACGGTTATTTGCTGGCCTTTATTGTTGCCAATGTCGTGTCGGTTATGTATTTGTATTACAAAGTCAATATCAAATCGTATATAGAATTTTCTCAGTGTAACAAATTCCTGTTGCGGAATATGATTATATATAGCCTGCCTTTGATTCCCAATATGCTGTCGTGGTGGGTGACTAATATTTCGTCCCGTTACATTATTGCCGGATATTGCGGACTAGGTATAGCCGGGTTGTTTGCAGGTGCAAGTAAGATTCCCGCGTTGATAAATGTGGTGTCTTCAGTGTTTCAGCAAGCATGGCAATTTGCTTCGGTGAAAGAATATCAGGAATCGACGAAATCGGAGTTTTATTCCCGGGTATTTCATTATTATTCGTTTTTTGTGACGATGAGCAGTGCGGTGATCCTGGCTATTTTGCCTTACGTGTCACGTTTTATACTGAAAGGCGAATTTTATGAGGCATGGATTTATACACCGCTCTTGCTATTTTCAGCTACATTGGGATGTTATTCTATTTTTTTTGGAACATTTTATACTGTTGTCAAGGATAATAAGAAAGCGATGTATACCACTATGCTGGGAGCTACCGTTAATATCTTATTGTGTTTTTTGTTGATCCCCCAGATCGGTATTACAGGGGCTTTAATTGCCAATGTGGCCAGCTATGCCGTGATTGTCGGGATGCGTATCCGGGATTCAAAGCGATATGTTTCTCTCACCATTGACCGTGTTGTTGCCATAGATATTGTACTTATATTCTGCCAGTCGATAGTGCTTTCTGTTCCTTTTAACGGACATTTGTTTATTGCTGCAACCATTCCTTTTCTGCTGGGTTTGATACACTGGAATGATTTTAAAGGAACACTTTCTTTTTTAAGAAGATTAATGAGTCGTAGATAAACAATAAAAACTCGTTATTTATAGAATATGCTCCATTACCTATCGTTATCGTCATTTTTATTAATACTTCCTTTTTGCACCACGCTATGGGCAGAAATTACGAACCAGAAAAACTATGAGAAAACAGGTTATTGGCTTTGTGTGCTCGTACTGATGTGTCTTGGAGCTTTTAGAGCCGAAACGATAGGTAATGACACACACGAATACCTTCGTATTTTCCAAGAAATAGCCCAGGATCCCTTCCGGGAAACACGATATGAAGCAGGGTATGTATTTCTTAACTATATTGTATCGCTTTTTAGTTCCGATCCTCAAAGTATACTTGTCGTTACGAGTTGTATCACTCTATTTAGTTTCGGCCGGTTTATTTGGAAGTATAGCAGATCTCCCTGGCTTTCTCTTTTTATATTTTTCACTTATGGATTTTTTACGTTTTCGATAACTGCGGTACGCCAAAGTTTGGCGATTGCTATTCTTTTGTTTGGTTATGACTATATATTGCAAGGAAAAAAACTGAAATTTGTTTTGACCGTATTGGTCGCCACCACCTTTCATACCACGGCAATTTTCTTTATCTTCAGTTATTTCTGTCGTATCGTCAAACCCACTGTAAGAACTATAGTTTTGTTTTTCGGAATCGGTGTTGTTTGTTCATATTTATTTTCTGTTCTTTTAGAGTTTGCATTTGGATTGTTTGCCATGTATGCACATTATGACAACGGTATATATTTTGGAGATACACGCCTGGCAAGTATTTTATATGTTGTTATTTCTTCGCTTATTCTTTTCTTCAGTTATTATCTTTTAGCCCGGAAAAGAGTTATCCGACAATTGCCCGGCTTGCAATTGAGGAATAATAATTATATGCTGATATTAGTGTTGTTTGCTGTGACAATTTATATTGTTTCATTAAAATTGAACATATTAGATCGAATAGCCATTTACTATAATGTGTTTTCTATCATTCTGCTGCCTAATGCTATTTATTGGCTGAATAAAGGGAATAGGATGCTATTTTATTCATTGGTGATTTTATTGTTCTTTGCCTACTCCGCAGTCATAATAACATTTCGTCCGGAGTGGGGAACGATCTATCCCTATTCATTTTGTTGGTGAAATTTTTGATTAGTTGAATTATATGGATAAAATTTATTTTTTCTATTCTCTTGAAAGATGGTTCTATTTGCATTATCTGACTATTATTGCGATTCTGGTACGTGCTTTTATCCGAATAGTGTTTTCTGCCGATATCCCTTATAAAATGAAAATAGGTAAAGGGACTAAGATGCCTCATGATGCCTTGGGTTCGTTGTTTCATCCTGATGTAGTCATCGGTAATAATTGTGTAATCTTACATGGGGTTACCATGGGAGGCAGATCTGGTCATGAAGCTCTTCCGGTGATTAAAGATAAAGTTTGGATAGGAGCTCATGCAATTATTCTGGGACCTATAACAATTGGAGAAAATAGTATAATCGGTGCCGGTAGTGTTGTGGTTAAAGATGTTCCGGCAAATAGTGTTGTAGCCGGAAATCCTGCAAAAGTGATTAAAACGATAAATACGTAATATAAATGAAAATACTGCATGTTGTCAATGTGGGTATACTAGCCAACGGTATCGGTGCAGTGATATTACCTTTGCAGAATGAGCAGGCCCGGTTGGGGCATATTGTCAAGGTGGCCACTGTACGTTATTTGAAAGAAGCGATCCCACCGCTTTTTGAAGTTCATACCGTAAAAGAGTTTTCGAAATTAATCGATGAGTTTTCTCCCGACGTAGTGATATTTCACTCCTTGTATATGATCGAATATATTTCTTTCTCAAAATATCTTTCTAAATGCGGTATACCTTATTTGGTAGAACTGCACGGTGCTTTGTCAAAAGAAAATTATAAAAAAGGGAAGTTTAAAAAATATATTGCTAATCTTTTATTTTTCAATAAGTTCTTAAAAGGAGCAAAATCTGTTATCTATCTTAATCAGGGGGAATATTCCAATTCGTTAGTCAAGAGTATAAATCCCCGGTCGGTTATTATCCCTAACGGGTGTTATTTGCCTCCCGAAGTAAAGCAGTTCGGTCAAATATTGCCTGAGCGGTTGGAGGTACTTTTTCTTGGAAGAATAGATATGTATCACAAGGCTCTCGATGTTTTGTTGGATGCATTGAGTTTGCTTGAAAAAAGAGGCTATGCTGATAAAGTTCATTTTCTTTTTCATGGGACCGGGGCAGAAAAAGATCTAATTACTTTCAAATCTGCTATAAATAAATTTAGTACAATTGCCGATTTTGAAGGACCGGTTTATGGTAAGGAGAAGGAAATGACTTTTCAAAAATCACATATTTTTATTTTAAACAGCAGAAGTGAGGGAATGCCTATGGGGATTTTGGAGGCCTTGTCTTATGGCCTTCCGTGCATCGTCAGTCCGCAAACAAATATGGCTGAAATCATACACGATAACGATGCTGGGTGGATTACCGGGGTGAGTCCCGAAGAGATAGCCGATACAGTGGTGAGAGCTTATCAGGACTACCAAAGGGATTTTTCCGGGTATGCCCAGCGGGCTTACCATTTGGCGGAACAATTTTCATGGCAAAAGATTGCAATAGAGTCGAGTGATTGTTATGCATCTGTCGTTACTAAAAATAATTCTGAATGCTTAAAATAGTAGGAGATGTCAATTTCTCGGACGGGTATTTCGATTTGGGGATTGGAGTTGGGACGAGAATAAGAAATGGAGCTGATCCATTTTGTCATTTGGATAGGAGGCCGGGTGATTTTTGGATTGGAAATTTTGAATGTGTATGTGCGTCTCTTGCTATCGGTAAACCTTTTATCATTAGTCCGAAGGAGTTAGATCACGTAAAACTTTTGGATTTATTCGGTGTGGCTAATAATCACGTGATGCAATATGGAGAGGATGCATACCGTGAAATGTTGGGTTATTTGGATAAAAAAGATATTTTATATGCAGGTAGTGATGAGCATAGAAGTGTGAACTTTGAGTACCAGGGAAAGAAGATCGGCGTGCTTGCTTTTAGCCAGCGACCTGATAATTTTACCCGCTTGCCATTGTATTGGTCGTTACCGGAATATGATGAGATAAAAACGGAGATTGCACGGCTGTCCGGTTGTGATTTTAAAATTGCCTATATCCATTGGGGGAATGAATTCATTAACTATCCCTATAATGATCAAAAACAGTTTGCACATTTTTTAGTTGATAGCGGGATAGATTTGGTTATAGGAATGCATCCTCATGTTATGCAAGGATTTGAGATATATCATGGTAAACATATTTTTTATTCTCTTGGGAATTTTGTGTTTTATATGCCTTGGCTACCGACTAAATATTCCATTATCGTGAATGTAGACTTTGAAACGGATAAACTGATAACGATAGAGTATGTCAGAATCGGGAATGATAATTTTCCTAGGATAGTTTCAAATGTTCCTCAGGAATATTCAATGGAATATCTCAATGGCCTTCTTGCAATTGACGAAGAGAATGAAAAATATTATGCTAAAGTTGCCCGGTGCTATAAACAGTATCGTAAGATCAATCGTCGTACTATTATGCGTGATTTTCTTCATATGGAGAATAAATATAGGATCAGTATAATCAAGGATTTTATTAACAGAAGATTTAAGTAAAGAAAATATGAATATTTCTACCAACAAAACGTGTTCGATCATATTTGCTCCTTTAATTAAAATCTGCGAGTATCTTGGTAAATATCATCCTGTTTTTTTAGTGAAGCTTAGATATTTTGGCAAATTCAAAAAATGGCCTGATCTTAAAAATCCAAAGGATTTGAATGAAAAAATATTATGGCTGAAATTGTTTTCGGATACGACGATGTGGACGGAATTAGCTGATAAATATAAAGTGCGTAGCTATGTGGAGGGATTAGGTTTAGGCGATTATTTGGTGAAATTGTATGGGCGTTGGACCGATGTGAATGATATTGATTTTGATTCTTTGCCGAATTCTTTAATTTTTAAAGCTAATAATGGCGATGGAAAAGGTACTAATCTTATTATCCGAGATTTAAAAAAAGAGAATCAAGAAGAGTTGCGTAAAGTGCTGCGGAAATGGTTACAACGTAAAAATATCGGGGCATTATCTGCAGAACCTCAATATAAAAATATTCCGCCTTGTATTATTGCGGAAGAACTTTTGCCAATTCCGAAGGATTGTCATTCATTAATCGATTATAAGATTTGGTGTATCGGAGGAGAGCCTAAATGTGTTTGGATATGCAGCGATAGGGATAAAGACGGGGGTGGCGCCGATGTGATGACTTATGATCTAGAATGGAATGCTCATCCTGAATTTTCTGTGTTTACATCAGAGTATCGCTATGGGAAATTACTCCCTAAGCCTGAAAATTTTAAAGAAATGCTTGATGTTGCGGGTCGTTTATCTGCAGAGTTTCCACAGGTTCGTGTGGACCTTTATAATATTGAGGGTAAGATATATTTTGGTGAACTGACATTTACTTCTCAGGGGGGAATGATGGATTATTATTCACCGAAATTTTTACTTGAAATGGGGAAACAGATAAAATTGTCTTAAGGTATGTAAAATACCATGTATCTGGAGAATTTAGAATATTCCGTTGAGAATTCGGCTTTACTTTGAAAATCGTATACTCAAAATCAAAAAATATTTATGAATATAGCAATTGTAGGCACGGGCTATGTAGGCCTGGTGTCGGGTGCTTGTTTTTCGGAAATGGGCATTGATGTGACCTGTGTGGATATCGACGAGAAGAAGATTCAGCGTTTGCTGGAGGGTGAAATCCCGATTTATGAACCGGGGCTTGACGATTTGGTAAAACGGAATGTGGAAGCCGGTCGTTTGCATTTCACTACTGATTTGACGGCTTGCCTCGATGAGGTGGAGGTGGTTTTCTCGGCTGTAGGTACGCCTCCGGATGAGGACGGGAGTGCGGATCTCAGGTATGTGCTCGACGTGGCCCGTACTTTTGGACGTAACATCAAGAAATATACGATTCTGGTTACTAAATCCACGGTTCCCGTAGGGACTGCAGTCAAGGTGAAGGCGGTTATCCGGGAAGAACTGGATCGCCGCGGGGAGCAGGTGGATTTTGAGGTGGCATCGAATCCTGAATTTCTGAAAGAAGGCGCAGCTATTAAAGATTTTATGTCGCCGGACCGGGTGGTGGTGGGCGTAGAAAGTGAACGGGCCAAAAATGTAATGGCTAAACTTTATCGGCCTTTCCTGACGAATAATTTCCGTGTTTATTTTATGGATATTCCATCGGCCGAGATGACGAAATATGCGGCCAATGCGATGCTTGCCACGCGTATCTCGTTTATGAACGATATTGCCAATTTGTGCGATAAAGTGGGAGCTGATGTAAATATGGTGCGCAAAGGAATCGGGACGGATAGCCGTATCGGCAATAAATTCCTGTATGCCGGATGCGGTTACGGAGGTTCCTGTTTCCCGAAAGATGTAAAGGCACTTGCCCATACCGGACGGGAATACGGTTATGTCATGGGTGTGATAGAAGCGGTGGAAGCCGTTAACGAGCAGCAGAAGAGCATAGTATATGACAAACTGAAACAGCAACTCGGAGATTTACGAAGTAAAACGGTTGCTCTTTGGGGATTGGCCTTCAAACCCGAGACGGACGACATGCGGGAAGCGCCGGCACTTGTGGTCATCGATAAACTCATTCAGGACGGTGCCGTAGTTAAAGTATATGATCCCATAGCGATGCCGGAATGTAAACGGCGCATAGGGGACAGGGTGGTCTACTGCAAGGATATGTATGATGCGGTGATCGATGCCGATGCATTGGCGCTTATCACGGAATGGAAACTGTTCCGTATGCCTTCCTGGACGGTGATGAAAAAAGTGATGCACTCTCCTCATATTGTCGATGGCCGAAATATATACGATCGTCAGGAAGTGGAGCAGGAAGGTTTTGTCTATTCTGCTATCGGCCGATAATTGTTTTTTCTGTAAATATTCAATAAACTCATTATGCAAGATTATGGATTGGTGTCTGTCATCACTCCTTCATACAATTGTGCCCGGTTCATTGGTGCAACCATAGAATCTGTCCAGGCTCAGACTTATCCGAACTGGGAGTTAATTATTGTCGACGACTGTTCAACCGATCACTCGCGGGAGGTAATAGAGAAGTATATCGGTGAAGATCCCCGGATAAAATTAGTTGTATTGGAGCGGAACTCCGGTGCTGCCGTGACTCGGACGAAAGCGATGCAGTTGGCCCAGGGACGATACATGGCATTTTTGGATAGTGATGATTTGTGGGTGCCCGATAAGTTGGAACGACAACTGGAGTTCATGAATAAATATCATCATGCTTTTTCCTGTACAGCCTATGAACAAATAGATGAGAACGGTAATTCCTTGAATCGTATTATTCATACCAAGCGAAAAGTGGATTATAACCGTTTGTTGTTGGATTGTCCTGTCGGAAATTCAACGGTGATGTATGATGTGGCTGTTATGGGAAAATTTGAAGTACCTGATATCCGGAAAAGAAATGATGATGCCTTGTGGCTGAAAATGTTGAAGAGAGAGAAATATATATGGGGGATACCGGATGTGCTCATGCAGTATCGGATTCGCCCCGGTTCCATATCTATCGATAAGTTGAGTTTGATAAAATATCATTGGTATCTGTATCGGGAAGTAGAACATTTAAGTGTGTTGCGTTCCGTGTTTCATATCGGATATTGGTGCTTTCTGAAAGTATTTCACATTAAATAATCCATTTCAATGAAAATTCCTTTTTCCTTACCTGTTATCGATGCGGAAGTGATAGCGGAGATGCAGGATACGCTGACCCGTACCGGTTGGCTGACGACTGGTCCCAAAGCGAGGGCTTTGGAGGATGAAATCCGGCAGTTTACGGGTGGCGAGGCTGTGTTATGTGTAAATTCATGGACTTCCGGAGCGATGCTGATGTTGCGGTGGCTGGGAGTCGGAGCCGGGGATGAAGTGATTGTTCCCGCTTATACTTATAGTGCCACCGCTTTGTGTGCTATGAATATGGGTGCGAAAGTGATCATGGTGGACGTAAAGGATGATTTTACTATCGATCCGGATCGGTTGAAAGCCGTAATCACTGAACATACGAAAGTGATATTGCCGGTGGATATCGGCGGATATCCCTGTGATTACGATGCCATACGAAAGGTTTTGGATGATCCGGAAGTGAAGGCTTTGTATCGGCCGGAATCGGAGAAACAAAGGCAATTGGGTCGGATTATGCTCTTGGCGGATGCGGCTCATTCCCTGGGGGCTTTTTATAAAGGCAAGGCTTCCGGAACTGTTGCCGATGTCACCGTTTTTTCCCTGCATTCTGTAAAGAATATCACGACCGGGGAAGGGGGGGCGATTGTGTTGAATTTGCCGCAGCCTTTTGACAATACCGAAGAGTTGACTTTCCTGAGGGCTTTGGCATTGAATGGTCAGAACAAGAGCGCTTTCGAGAAAAATCAGGTAGGTGCCTGGCGGTATGATATTATCGATCAGGGATTGAAAGTGAATATGCCGGATTTGTGCGCGACGGTCGGACTGGCACAGATGCGGCGGTATAAATCTACTCTTCTGCCTGAACGGAAAGAGATTTTTGAATTTTATGTCCGGGAATTTTCAAAATGCGACTGGGCGATTATTCCTCCTTACCATAATCAGGATACAGAAAGTTCCTACCATTTGTTTTTGCTTAGGGTGAAAGATTTCGATGAGGCAAAACGGGATGCCATGATTCAATATATCAGTGAAAAGGGTGTCGGGGTAAATGTACATTACATACCGATGGCTATGCTGACTTTGTTCAAGAACCGGGGATATA
>ERZ1673748.198-NODE-198-length-100345-cov-12.219344_pt1 | contig 100345 bp, 82 predicted proteins | sample MGYA00580196_ERZ1673748 | MGnify/ENA primary metagenome ERZ1673748 (study PRJEB41218, sample SAMN15661796) | gut metagenome | host: Homo sapiens | place: Canada: London | collected 2015-08-20/2019-03-30 | study: EMG produced TPA metagenomics assembly of...
AGCAGTAATCTGAAAAAGGAAACGCTGGTAGAAAGAATAAGGTATCAGGGATAGCAAGTATTGCTGGGATATCCTCAGTATCATAACAGGAATTAAAAGCACTTGGCTTCAAAAAGTTTTGTACTTTTGACAAAATGCAACCGATTTTTCATCAATTATAATAAATTTGATTAAGCAGCCTGTGTGTAATGAAGCATACAGGCTGCTTGCATTTTATAACTCTAATGAATCTTCTGCATCTACCCACATCTGTAAATTGCCCTCAAGATATAATCTCGCATATTCAAGTGGTTCATCGACTGCAAGTGAAGTCAATGCACAGTCTGATCCGGGTGTGGTTTTTAAATTCTTTTCGGCTTCCCAGCAGTCAATGCGAAGCATATAGCCAACATTTGTATAAATGTCAATGACCGCGAATTTGCCAAGCTGTGGCAGCGCATCAACCGCAAAACCTTTTACACCGTTTCCTTTGACACGCAGGAGCTGATCGACCGTTCGGTGCGGGCGCTGGACGCCCACCTGAATACTTCCAAGGTGTATGTCAAAACCGAATACGGCGAGCAGACCGCCAGGCTGACCTCCCGCGAGCAACTGGAGCAGGGGCAGGCGTTTGTCAAAAGACACAACGATCAGGACGCCGCTGACCGCGTGGCACTGGGCAATGTGCGCTACGACCTTGTGGGCAAGTTGGTGGAGGAAACCGGCTTGACCCGCGCCACGATTGCCGCCATTTTGCAGGGCATTGCCCCGCTTGTGTTTGCCCAATATAAGCAGAACCCGGAGGATTTTATCATCAAGGCGGGGAAAATCATCAACAACCAAAAGGCGGATATGATCATTGAGCATATCACCTACAACAGGCTGGAGGAATCGTACAGCGCCGACATCTTTATGCTGGCAAACCTGCACGGCAGACAGGGCGTAAACGCCATGCCCGCCGACCGCAGTCTGTACAATTATGTGATTTACGATTCCGACAACGAGCGCCGCTTTGCCCACGAGCTGGATGTTTGCGACAAAATTGCCGTGTATGTCAAGCTGCCCGGCAGTTTTTTCATCAGCACGCCGGTAGGCAAGTACAACCCAGACTGGGCGATTGCCTTCCACGAGGGAACGGTCAAGCATATCTATTTTATTGCCGAAACCAAAGGCACGACCCTGCTTGACCGCAATGAGCTGCGCGGCGTTGAGGGCCTAAAGATCCAATGCGCCAAAGCCCACTTTGCCGCCATCAGCAACGACAGCGTCGTCTACGATGTGGTGGACAGCTACGATAAGCTGATGCAGGTGGTTATGGAATAAGCGGTAAGAAGTTTTGCAAGAAAAATTGCATTTGGTTGCCTTATCGTATATAATTGATGAAAAAGCGAAAGGCGGTTTTGTATATGGCACCAATTACTCGTGAACAGGCATTGGAAAATGCTTTGGCTTCTTCGCGCATCGAGGGGTATGAAGTCACCGAACAGACCCGTGCTGACTGCCGCCGCCTGATGGACGGCAAAGTAGATGCCCGCACCTTGGCTGCTGAAATTCTGGCACGGCGCAGGGCGCAGCGAGGGTAAAATGCTATGGCAAACTATGCAGTGGATTCTTTGCAGGACGGGTGCTATCCGGGCACTGTGGTGTTAATAAATATACTTGGCATTCAAAATCAGTCCGACTTGGATGCCGTGGAAGGTACGATCGTTCCGACTAAGGCTACTTTATGGGAAGAAAAACCTTTAGTCGGAAGTTGCTATGCGCTATTGCTTAACAACTGATGGATTACAGCAGGGAGCTTGCAAATGGATGAATGTACACATCTTATGCGGGATTATCTATGCAAAAATCCCACTGCCATAAATTGGGACTATTATGCAATGTCAGAAGATGATTTGTCGCAAGCATTACATCAGTTGAAATCTTTTGACCGCCCGGATATGTATGCAATCCTAAAAGACAAAATTATTATCATCGAACATTTTGAATTTGATGCATCCGTATGCTCCCGTAAAGGTATGAAGGGTATAAAAGAGGAGCGGTTGCTCGACCATCGCATTTCTTCCGCACCAATCGGCAACGAATTTCATGTAGGTAAAGGAGACTATCCTATATCACTGGCAAATTGGCAGGCAAATTTTGACATGACATTCGATTCTCGCTATAACAAAATTCCTGCCTATAAGGAAGCTATTCGAAACAAAGGGAGAGACTTTTTCGACAAACCAATTGTTGTGGGTTTCTTTATTGAGAATCAGTATTCTCCGATTGTGTATAATCATGGAATGTCAAAAGAGCATGAAGAATTGTACTATTTTGAAACAGTTCAATTTGCAAGTAAAGTTTCTGCATCTCCTGATTTGGATTTTATCCTTTTTGGTAGTTACTGTAATGGGAGGCCACAAATATTTTATATCGATCGTGAAAGCTATAAGCATATCGGTGAATCTACTGATTTAGAAAATGCCGATTTACATTTGTCGCCGCTAAATAAAAACGAAATCACCGTATACGGAAAATTTTAACTGTCCAAATTCAACGCAATCACCTAAATCACCAATCATTTTTGTGGTGGATAATAAAGGCGCGCCATGCGAAAAGCTGTTTTAATTGGAAATGGAGTTATATCCCAGCTAATACCCGCGCATCGCAATTCAGAGATGATAACTCGTTTTAAGTCTTATAACAATGGGATTATACGAGCAGGTGGATTATGACTTTAGCGGCCCACTTCAGCCACAAGACCTTTTTGGCAGAGAATATGTGACTATGGGTGGGGTTATTGACCACCATTTGACCACTACTGTGCAATCACATATCAAAATGCCGAAAAAGCCCGTTGTGACAACCAACAATGGGCTTTTTCTTGTTTTGGCGGCAAATATGCACAACCAACAAATTTACGTTTCAGCGTCTGTTTACGCCGTCCTGCCGTAGTTCTCCGACGCCAGGTGCCGGGGGTTCGAATTCCTTCGGGCGCACTTAAAAAGAGGCTGTTGCACAAGGAAAAAATCCAAGTGCAGCAGCCTCCTGTGTTGATGAAGGAGAAACGAAGGGAATATCCAGTTACAGGTTCAGTTCAAACTGTTCCACAGTAATGGTTGCCTGACCGTCTGCAGCAAAGGTGATGCCATCGGCGGATTGCGGGGTGTAGATCCACGCTGTCATCGTCTGCTCGCCATCGTTGACAAAGACCTCCACGCTGTTTTTATCCAGCAGGATGCGAAGCTTGAGTGCGCCGTTTTGGCTGCGCACCTTGCAGCTGCGGGTATGAACAATATCGGCGCGGGAACCGGCACAGCTGCGATCCAGCGTCAGCAGCGAGGTGTAGGGGTCATAGGTCAGGCGGGTGTGATACGCTGCATCGGCTGCCAGCTTAACGGTAAAGCTGCGGTATTCGCCCGCTGCCACGGTGACGGTCAGGTCGGCAATGCGCCCGCCGATGCCGGCCAGCACAGTTTCATTCTGTACAGTCACATCTTCGTGCAGAGTGCGCTTACCGTGGGCGGCATCCAGCTCCCGAATCGGGGTCTGCACAATGCGTCCGTCCTTCAGATGCAGCTCGCGCGGGCAGATGGTCTGCCCGAACCACTTGCATCCCTGCGGCTTATCCTCGGTGTCAGACCAGGTTTGCAGCCACGCCGTCATCAGGCGGCGCCCATCGGGTGCCTGTGTGGTTTGGGTGGCGTAAAAGTCGATGCCACCGTCCACCAGCTGCACCTGTTCGCGGGTAAAGGTATGGGTTTTCTCATCATAACTGCCGACAAATGCGATCACATTGTGTCCGTTGTGGAACTCACCGGACGGACGCATTTCCATCGGTCCGACCATCAGTACATGCTTGCCGTCCAGCGGAAAAAAGTCCGGGCACTCCCACATTTTGCCGTACATGTTGTTGTTGCGCGCCAGCACGGTAACAAAGTGCCAGTCGAAACCGTCCTTGCTTTGGAACAGTACGGCTGCACCGCTGCCGTCCTCGGTCAGGGCAACGGTCACGGCAGAGTAGGTGCCGTCAGCTTCGCGCCAGATCTTCGGGTCACGGAAGTCGAATTTGCTGTATCCTTCAGGCAAATCTTTCTGGGTCAGCACCGGGTTGCAGGCAGGTTTTTCGTAATCCAATCCATCGCCCACAGCAACGCTCTGGGTCTGAATATCCCGCATTTCACCATTCGGCTGTTTTTCAGAAACCACGCTGGTGTACATTAAGAGCTGACGGCCGTCGTCCATTTCGGTGGCCGAGCCGGAGAAGCAGCCGGGGCCGTTATCAGACGGAGAATCCGGAGCAATGGCGCAGGGCAGATACTCCCAATGCAGCAAGTCTGTGCTGACCGCGTGTCCCCAGTGCATCGGACCCCAGTGTGTTGCGTAGGGGTTATACTGGTAAAACAGGTGGTATTTTCCATGATAGAAGGAAAAGCCGTTCGGGTCATTCATCCAGCCTACATAAGGGGTCAAGTGGTAGGCAGGGCGCTCTGCCGCAGAAATGGCAGCGCTGTGCTCTTCCTCGTAATCGCGTGCTTTCTGCAAAATTGTATTGCTCATGGATTCCTCCTGGTGAAACTTATTGCTTTGCGTAATAGGCGTCAAGATACTTCTGCATAATTGCCAGATAGTCAGACAATCCGTAGGCTTCCAGTTTGTCGAGGTACTCATTCCACTCAGCATCGGTAGTACCGTTCATGATCCAGTTTGCCTTCTGGGTGTTCATGTAGGTTTGGAGATCTGCCTGAAGGTTGGAAACCTGCTCGGTGTCCTCGGTGCTCATAAAAACATTAGGGTAAACATACTTTTTGTTCATATCCGGGGTGTAAATATCCTTGATCCAGTCCAAACGGTACTGTGCATCGTCCGGGCAGGTGACATAAACGCCGTAGTAATCATCCAGAACTGCCAGAGGACCGCCGACGCACTGTGCTTCGCGGACTTCAACGGGAGACGCATCGCCGAGGGGGGCGTGCTTCAGCATCGGCTCTCCCTTATCGTTCGTGGACATTTCAAAGATATTGAAACCGGTTTCATCGCCGTAGGTACCCCAGTTGTTCTGGGGAGACTGCAGAGGTGCATACATCTGGTCGAGCCAGGCACAAACCAGCGCGGGGTTCGATGCCTTGGCGGTGACAACACACTTGCCGCGCCCAAAGCCGCTGGTGAAGGAGCCGTTCTGCGGGGTGATATTGCGGGTATCGGCAGTCAGTGCGGGCAGGGGTTCCCAATCGGTCAGGTTGTCGATGTTGGCAACATCCCAGCTAAAGCAGACGCCGTAACGACCGGCCTTGCCTTTAGAAACATAGGTGGACCATTCCTGCGTAAAGCATTCGGGGTCAATGAGGTTTTCAGAATACAGCTTGTGCAGCCAGTCAAGACCTTCACGGTAGCCCTGCTGAGTGGCCGCGCAGATAACCTTCAGGTCATCCGTGACGGCAATATGGCGGTCCTTATCGGCATCACCATAGCCCTCACCAAAGCCGTTGATCAGGATGCTGGGATCCTGGTCACCGTTGTTGACAATGCAGGACATCGGGATGATATCACCCTCAATGCCAAACTCGCTCTTGATGGCATCTGCGTTGTCGCGGAAAGCGATCAGTACCTGCTCAAATTCATCTACCGTCGTCGGCATCTCCAGACCCAGGAAATCCAGCCACTTCTTGTTGATGAAGCTCATATTTCCCACCGTTTGGATCGCCGTCTTTTCAGAGCCCAGCTGCTCGATCCACGGCAACGCCCAGATATGTCCCTCGGAATCTGTACACATGGTACGGTACTCCGGGTACATCTCAAAAACCTTCTTGAGATTGGGCATATTGTTGTCGATGTAGTCCTCCAGATTGACAATAACGCCCTGATCTGCGTAGCGCAGCAGGTCACTGTCGCTGAAATCTGCCGTAAAGACAAAATCCGTCAGAGTGCTGGGGTTGGACATATTCAGGGTGATTTTATCGCTCCACTGGTCAGCCTGAATAGCCGTCCAGTCGATATGTACATTGGTGGCTTCCTCAAGACGTTTGAAAATGGTACGGTTGTTCGGATCGGATTCACTGCCGACCGGATAGCTTGTCATACCGGTAAAGGTTACCTGCTCCGCCAGAGGAAACGAAACGGTACCGGTAACATCTACATTGGCACCCGAATCTTTTCCGCCTCCGGCACCGCCGCCGCAGGCGGCCAGCATCATAACAGCGCTCGCCAAAGCGCCCATTTTGAGGAAATTGCAGCGTGAAATCAATTTTTTCATTGCGTTTTTCTCCTTTTTTAATATTGCGGCCGGGAAATCCCGGTCTAGTTTTCCTAATGATCAGCCCTTGACGGAGCCCGCCATAATGCCTGCATCAAAATACTTTTGGAAGAAGGGATACATGACCAGCAGCGGCAGGCTGGAAATGATAATGGTTGCATACTTGAGCAACTCTGCCATTTTTGCGCGTTCAGCCGTGCTTTGAATATCGGCAATCATACCGGATTCGGGCTGGCTTTGGATCAGGATAGAGCGCAGCACCAACTGCAGGGGCTGTTTGGAGGCACTGTTCAGGTAGATCATCGCGTCAAAATAGCTGTTCCACATAGCGACAAACTGCCAAAGAGCAAGCACCGCCACTACCGGCATACAAACCGGCAGCAAGATATTAAAGAAGTAGCGCATTTCGCTGGCACCATCCACATCGGCTGCCTCACGAAGCTCACGCGGGATCCCCTGATAGTAGGTACGGGCAATGATCATATTCCAGACGCTGAATGCACCCGGCAGGATAACCGCCCACATGGAATCCAGCAGACCGATATTGTTGATGAGCAGGTAGGTAGGGATCAGACCGCCGTTGAAAAACATCGTGATAACGAATAAGGTGTTGAAAAATTTCTTTCCCTTGAAGTCCGGCAGCGACATCGGATAGGCTGCCAGCATCGTGACGGCAACGGAAATGACGGTAAATATAACCGAATAAAGAACAGCGTTTTTGAAGCCGACCCATATCTGTTTGTCCGAGATGACGCGCTCATAGGCATCCAGGCTCCATTTGCTGAAGTCAAAGGAAATGCCCTTGTTTTGCAATGTGACGGGATCCATGAACGAAGCGATCACAATGTAAACCATCGGCACAATAATGGCGATGAGAAACACAGCCAACAGTGCATAGCCGCAGTAGAGGATGGCTTTGTCTTGTTTGGTATAGATCTGCATTCCAGACTTTTTCTTAGACATAGCGGGCACCTCCTTACAAGCCTTGCCCATCGTTCATCTTGGCAACGACTTTGTTTACAGCGATAAGCAATATGACATTGATAACTGTGTTGAACAGACCGACTGCCGTTGAAAAGCTGTAATCACCGTCTAACAGACCTTTTTTATATACATAGGTGGCGATGATTTCTGCCGAATCCAGGTTCAGATCCGTTTGCAGGGCGTAGGCTTTTTCAAAGCCGATGCTCATAATGTTGCCTGCCTGCAGGATGAACTGAATCACGACCATATCCTTGATGGCGGGCCATTCAACGGTTCGTATTTGCTGAATCAGGTTCGCGCCGTCCAGCATGGCGGCTTCTTTCAGCTCCTGGCTGGCGTTGGAAAGCGCGGCTGTGTACATAATGGAGGACCAACCCGCGCCCTGCCAGATTCCGCTGATGATGTAAATCGGGCGGAAAGCCTCCGGCAATGTCATAAAGTTGATGCCGGTATGAAACAGCCCATTTACAGGACCTGTGACAGACAGCAGAACGCGCACGATACCGCACAGCACGATTACGGAAATAAAGTTGGGCATATACAGGACAAGCTGTACCTTCTGCTTGATCTTATTGCTTTTAATGCGGTTGAGCAGGAAGGCCAACAAAATCGGAATGGGGAAGCCCCACAGCAAGCCATAGACGCTCAGTTTCAAGGTGTTGATCAAATACCGCATGAAATCCGGCGAGGACAGGAACCGCGAAAAGTTCTTGAACCCGACCCATTCGCTGCCCCAGATGCCCTTGAACGGGTTGTATTTTTGGAAGGCGATCAGTACGCCGCCCATAGGAATGTAGCGGAATACAAGGGTCAGCAATACAGCCGGCATCAGAAATAGCAGGTAGAGCTGCCAATGACGCTTAATGTACACCCATGTATTATGCAGTTTACGGTCAACCGCCATGACCGCGCTTTGGGGTGCAACTGACTTTGGTTTCATGAATCATTCTCCTCCTTTTTGATTTCATTGTACCGTTTCTTCTTTGTTTTACATTTGCATAACATGTTCTGCTCAGACCCCCTTGAATGGTGCATTTGTAAAACCCTGTGATTTATTTATACCATCACCAATCGCAAAAGTCAATGGCGTTTTCCTCGTTTTTAAGCGAATTACGGTACATTCGTGCAGCTGCACAAAAACCAGTGCGCGCGAATGTGCAATATGCTGATTTGCGTTTTTACATTTGACTAATTTGTGCATATGCACTATACTGGTATCAGAAACACAGGAATTTCCCGGACGGAGATACCTACAGAATATAGTAAAGTACATTGCTTACTTATAGAGTGTACAGAATCGAGGCAGGCCATGTCTACCAAAGTCACCATTCAGGATATTGCCAACGAGCTTCAGCTTTCCCGCAATACGGTTTCCAAGGCCATCAATAACACCGGCGTTCTGGCCGATGCCACACGGGAGAAGATCCTGCGCAAGGCTGCCGAAATGGGATACAAGCAATTTTCCTACCTTCCGGTATTTGATGGGAACAGCAACGCCGGGGATGCTTCCATTCTCCCCGTCGATAAGCGGGAAATTGCCATACTGACAACCCGTTTTTTGAATAACTCCCACTTTGCCGCAATGATGTTGGATCGCTTTCAATCAGAACTTCAGCATCTTCACGCCTGTATGACGATCCACCGCATTTCGCCCGCTGAGCTGGCTGCAAAGGAGCTGCCGTCTTCCTTAAACACAGAGCACACGGCAGGCATCATCTGCTTTGAAGTATTTGACTATGATTACGCCCAGATGCTTTGTACGCTGGGCATTCCGCTTCTTTTTGTGGACACACCCGTGACGGAAATGCGCCCTCCGCTGCAGGCTGATCGGCTGTATATGGAAAACCGTATTGAAATTCAGAACATGATGGCGCAGATGGCACAGCGCGGACGAAAACGTATCGCATTTGCCGGGGATAAAGAGCACTGCCAGTCTTTTCATGAACGTTACCTGGCTTACAAAGATGCAGCCGAGCATTTTGGTATGGCAACCGACTGGCCGACCTGCGCAACGCAAAAAGCACAGCCAAACTATTCGGAGTATCTGTATCAGTCGCTGCGCGGTTGCCCGGCCATGCCGGACGCCTTTATCTGCGCCAATGATTTTATAGCAATGGATCTTATCAACGCCTTGCATCGGCTTGGCTATTCCGTTCCGGATGACATCTGGATTTGCGGATTTGATGACAGCCAAGAGGCATCGTATTTTTCACCTCGGCTGACATCCATTCATATTCACGGGCAAATCATGGGGTATGCCGCCGCCAATCTGCTTATAACTCGTATTGAGGAGCCCTCGCTGAATTATCGGACTGTTTATACGGAAACGAATCTGATCCTGCGTGAATCCACAGGAGATTGAGAGGTACAGTATGCGTGACCTGTGGGACAAGCCGTGGTTTTCTTTGCTGACAAAGCTGACATACAGCGCCTATCTGAACATTTTGTGGCTTATATGCAGCCTGCCGATTTTTACGATTGGTGCTTCTACTACGGCGCTGTTTTACTGCACATTGAAAATGGCTGAGGATCGTGATGAGGGTCTTACCCGTATGTTCTTCCGTGCGTTTCGCAGCAATTTCAAGCCAGCCACAAAGCTGTGGCTTATCCTGCTGGCACTTGGCTGCTTTTTGGGCGTCGATGGCTTCGTGTTGAGCCGCCTTTGGAACACCAGTGCATTCTGGACGATTTTGACAGCGCTGGTGATTGGTGCTGCCGTGCTGTACGCCATTGTACTGCTCTACGCATTTCCCCTGCTGGCACGTTTTGAAAACACAACGCTTGGCATTTTAAGGACCTCCTTTGCCGTCGGAGTTCGCTATTTGTTCTGCACCCTGCTGATGGCGTTCATCTACGCTGTCATGGGGTGGATCACAGTTTGCGTATTCGCGCCCGCCTTTCTTTTGGGAATGGGCTTGTGTGCCATGCTATGTTCTTTCCTCTTGGTAAAAATCATTCATCTTATCGGCGGAGATCCCGATGCGGCAGATGAGGAATCGCACGATGAAGAGCGCTGATCTTGCCACCCTGCGCGCTCTGCATGGGCGCAAAAGATGGGAGCACATTTGGGCATACTACAAACTCCCCATCATTGGAATTTTAATCGTTTTGTACATTTTCGGATATGCTGCTTATCGGCATTTCACCAAAAAAGAAGCTGTACTGTACGTTAGCCTTGTGAACATTTCAGCCGGTTCTGATTTGACCGGGCAGCTTACTGACGGCTTTGCCCAATATGCGCATCTGACAAAAAAGCAGCAGGTCAATCTGCTGACCGGGCTGATTATAAATGAAACTGCCAATGCAGATGAACAATATGTCTATGCCTCGGAGCTGAAGCTGCTGGCTGCTGTCAGCGCACAGCAATTAGATGTTATTCTAATGGACACCGCTGCGCGAGATCAACTGCAAGACGAAGAGTATTTTCTTGATCTGCGTACACTGGATGCAGATTTCAGCAGCTTGGATGAATTGTCTGCCGATGGCGTAACGCTGGATATTTCCGACACGCCCCTCATAGCACAAGCCGGTTTCGAGGAATCCGTTTACCTCGGTGTCATTGCAAATGCACCGCACCCGGAGCGCGCAGCTGCCTATATTCGTTATCTTTTGAAGTAGTAAAGCTGCTTCTTTTTGTTCGATACATTCAGCAAGGAGAGATACACATGGATATTGTAACGATTGGTGAAGTTTTGATCGACCTGACCCAGACCGGCAGGGATGAACGCGGCATTCCGCAGTTTGCGGCAAACCCCGGCGGCGCTCCCGCCAATTTGGCGGTTGCCGCCGCCAAGTTGGGCGCACAGACTACCTTTATCGGCAAGGTGGGCGAGGATGCCTTTGGCCGCTATCTGACCGAGGTTTTGCAGGAAAACAAGGTAGACACCCGCTATATGGTCACCGATGCCGACCACCCCACCACCATGGCCGTTGTTTCGGTGGATGCCTCCGGTGAGCGGGATTTCAGCTTTTACCGCAGTGCCAACGCTGATGTGATGCTGAGCAAAGAGGACATCCCGGAGGAAGCCCTGAAAGCAGCCAAAATCGTGCATTTCGGCTCGGTCAGCCTGACCGCCGACCCCGCCCGCACCGCCACGCTGGACGCCGCCGCCCGTGCCAAAAAGCTGGGGGCAATCATCACCTACGACCCCAACTACCGCGCCAACCTTTGGCACAGCGAGGAAGAAGCGATTGCACAAATGAAAGCTCCCCTGCCGCTGGTGGATATCCTGAAGGTTTCGGACGAGGAGCTGCCCCTGCTGACCGGCACCACCGACTGCGAAAACGGCACGGCGCAGCTGGCACAAAACGGCATTCGGCTGATTTTTGTCACCTTGGGTGCAAACGGTGTGTTCTACCGCTTTGGAGAGAAAACCGGTCTTGTAGCCGGTGTTCCCTGCAAGGTGGGTGACACCAACGGTGCGGGCGACACCTTCTTTGGGGCAGCGCTGTCCAAGCTGTGCAAGGAGGATTTGAACACCCTGACGGCGGACAAATTGGAAGGCATTCTGGCTTTTGCCAACAAAGCGGCCAGCATCACCACCAGCCGCCGCGGTGCCATCCCCGCCATGCCCACCCTGACAGAAGTGGAGGGCTGACCCATGGCGCAGGAGTTTTCCGCACGATTTGCCCGCCATAAAGACGAGCTGGAATGGCTGTTCATGGAATTGTACAACAACCGGGAAGGGTTGGAGGTTCTTGAACGGGAGATGGCAGACGCCTACGACGCCCGCAGCGCCGAGCTGAAGGCGCTGGACAAAGCCCGTGCCGCCGACCCGAACTGGTACAAGCGGGGCAATATGTTCGGCATGACGATGTACACCGACCTGTTTGCCGGAAATTTGAAAGAATTGGCAAAGAAGCTGCCCTATTTCAAGGAGCAAAAGCTGACCTATCTGCACCTGATGCCTTTACTGCAGATGCCGCACCCGCACAACGATGGCGGCTATGCGGTGGAGGATTTCGATACCGTAGACCCGGCTCTCGGCACGAATCAAGACCTCGAAAATCTGACCCGTGAACTGCGCAAGGCCGGCATCAGCCTGTGTCTGGATTTTGTTATGAACCATACTGCCAGCACCCACCGCTGGGCGATGGCGGCCAAGGCGGGCGACCCGTGGTTTCAAGCCTACTACCACCTGTTTGATGACCGCACCATCCCGGACCAGTACGAGCAGACCGTGCCGCAGGTATTTCCCAACACCGCGCCCGGCAACTTTACCTGGTGCGAGGAGATGCACAAGTGGGTGCTGACCACCTTCCACGACTACCAGTGGGATCTGAATTACGCAAACCCGGCGGTGTTCGTGGACATGACCAAAAGTATTCTGCATCTGGCAAATCTGGGTGTGGAGGTGTTCCGCATTGACGCTGTGCCTTACATTTGGAAGCAGCTTGGCACGACCTGCCGCAATTTACCGCAGGTACATACCATTGTGCGGATGCTGCGCATGGTGCTGGAATGTGTCTGCCCCGCGGTCATCCTCAAGGGCGAAGTGGTCATGGCGCCCAAGGAACTGGCGGCGTACTTTGGCACACCCGAAAAGCCGGAATGCCACATGCTTTACAATGTGTCCACCATGGTCAACCTGTGGGCTGCCTTGGCAAGCCGTGACACCCGCCTGCTGAAGGCACAGCTGGACGCCCTGCACGCCCTGCCGGGCAACTGCTGGTTTGTAAACTATCTTCGCTGCCACGATGATATTGGCTGGGGGCTGGATGAAGCGGCTGAGAACCGTTTTGATATTGACCCCCAAAAGCACAAGGAGTATCTCTACCATTTTTATGCGGGCGATTTCCCCGGAAGCTGGGCAAAGGGCGAGCTGTACAACTACGACCCCGCCACCGGCGATGCCCGCAGCTGCGGCACCACCGCCAGCCTGTGCGGAGTGGAGCAGGCACTGGAATCGGGCGATGTGATCGCGCTGGACTACGCGGTCCGCCGCGACCTGATGCTGCATAGCGTCATGGCATTTTTGCAGGGATTTCCGATGCTGAACTCCGGCGACGAGATTGCCCAGCTCAACGGCTGGGATTATAAGTCCGACCCCAATCGGGCAGACGACAGCCGCAACCTGCACCGCAGTGCGTTTAACTGGCAAAACGCAAAACAGCGCACCCAAAAGGGTACGCTGCCGAACAAGCTGTGGCAGGGCATGGAAGAACTGCGCAAAATGCGAGCAGACGAGTGTTTTGCCCCGGATGCGTGGGTAACCACATGGGACACCCACAACCCCGGCGTCCTGGCACTGGTACGCAAGCACGGCGAGGAAACGCTGGTGGGACTGTTCAACTTTACCGAGTACCCTGCCGGGGCCGGTCTTGACGCTTTGGGCGGCAGCTACCGTTCCGCAGACGGTCAGCCCGTCTGGCTGGCAGATGTAGAACTGGAACCGTATCAGGCACTGCTCGTGAAGAATGTATAAGCCTTGAGGCAGACAGATATCCCCGTTCGGCTGCACCATCCATGCAGGTGGTTATGGAATGATTGTCAGGCATTTTACGTTTATGCCTTTTACGCTAGGGCGGGCGTGGGAGTGAATCCGTTCTGATTCACTTTGGCAGTCCTCGTGCGTATTTCGTACAATCTTTCAGAATTGGTCTAATTAGAAGTTTTCTTCCTTTCCGTGTTGTATCGTTATTCTGTGTAACCCATTTGCATGCACTTTCCGGCGAGAAAAAAGAGCCTGGAGAACCTTACCGATTTGGTAAGGCCCTCCGGGCTCTTTTTACTCCAGTCAGTATCCGTCGGTCAATAGTAAGCGCAAATTGCTTACGAGACGTGCACAATTCACAGCGGCAATCCGCCTATGACGGATTCCATCAGCAGGGCTTGCTCATCATCCAAACCTGCAATCAGTTATCTGCGGCGCTCGTAAAGTGATATTCTCTCCCTCACTTCCCGCTTTCAGGGAAGATGATTTTGTTGACAAAGAAGAAAATGACCATAGACACGCCGCCGTTCAAAACCGTCGTGCCGATGTTATAAATAAAGTCCGGCACAAGCAGACCGGCCACGGCCACCCACACGCAGTTGATGGAGTTGACGATGCAGGTGATGACGCAGAACGCCAGCACATACCACGCGATTTGCTCGCCTAAATTGCCCTTGCTGCGGAACACGAAATTGCGCTGGATCGGGAAGTTGATGCACTCGCCAATGACCATGGCGATCATATACGCGCAAAAGTACGGCAGCCCGCCGTGGGCGGCATCGTAGCCGAGGATGTTCCACTTGAAGGTTTCCCCAAACAGGGTCACATCCACGCCGGGCCAGCCGAAATCCACCACCGGCAGACTGCTGAACGCAGCGGGCAAAAATTGCAGCAGCAGATACTTGAACACGGTAATCAGATTCGACACGATGACGAACAGACCGCCCTCGCGCACCCACTTGGCTGCGGCGGGGTGTTTAGCCGCAAAATTATTCCAAAACTGCATAATGCAACCTCCATCAAGCGCCGCGCAGACGCTTTTCCATCTGCGCATTCAGCACCACATTCTTAATCGCTTCATAAATCACCCGCACAAGACCCAGGATCCAGAAGCCCTGCAATTCCATGACAATGCCGTCCACCATGCCCATGCTGATGGCGCCGTTCGTCATCTTTGCCAAGGCGCGAAGGGGCATATTGTACTGGAACAAGATGTTCAGGTCCGGCTTGCCGCGTTTATAGCTGACATCCAGCAGGATCGTCAGCACAAGCCAGACAAGCCAGCCCAGCGGGCTGCGTGCGTGGTTCAGTTCGGCCAAGGTCAGATTGCGGTCAATTTTGGTTTTTCCGTTCGGGATGGGATGCCCCAACAGCTTTTCAAAGTCCGCATCGGAAACGTGCAGCACATCGCCCTTATAATAGCAATCCAAGTCCCTATCCTCATACGGATGCACGGTAACCGTTCCATGCACGGAGATTTTCTCGCACAGCCGGATGTCCTCCACGCTTGCGCCGACAAGCAGCTCATACTCGCCGCCCTCGATTTCCCAGCGGTTAGCCTTGACATTCCAGAAACGGAACGCCTTATCGTCCAGCGTAATGGTGATGCGCTGTTTCTCACCGGGGGCAAGCGTTACGCGGGCAAAGCCTTTCAGTTCCTTTGCAGGGCGGAAAAGCTCACCATTCTTTTTAGCAATATACAGCTGCACAATTTCCGTTCCTGCCACACTGCCGGTGTTCGTTACGGTAAGGCTGACCCCCTGTTCATCGGCGACCATATCGCTGTACGCAAACGTCGTGTAGCTCATGCCATAGCCAAACGGGAAGCGCACAGCTTTTTCCGCCGTGGTAAAGTAGCGGTAGCCGATGTACAGCCCCTCGCGGTACTCCACGGTCTTGCGGCGGGTGGCAAAGTCGGCGGCGCTGGGTACGTCGGCGTAGGTCAACGGCCATGTTTCTGCCAACTTGCCGCAGGGGTTGACCTTGCCGGTCAGTGCATCCGCAACGGCGCCCGCCCCCGCCTGACCGCCTAAGGCGGCGTACAACAGGGCATGGCAGTTGTCCAGCCACGGCGTTTCGACTACGCTGCCGCTGTACAATACCACGACAATTTTCGGGTTGACAGCCGCCACAGCCTGCAGCAGATCCACCTGATTTTGCGCAAGGCGCAGATTGCTGCGGTCAAGACCCTCACTCTCGGCGATTTCATCCAGACCCATGCACAAAATAACTGTATCCGCCTGTGTCGCCAGTTCGCAGGCGGATTTCTGCAAAGCAGCATCCGGCTTACCGTGGCGGTCAAAGCCCTGCTGATACCCGATGACGTTCAACTCGGAGTCGATCAGCTTATCCAGCAGCACATCCACCTGTGTCGAGTTCACCATGCTAGAGCCTGCGCCCTGATAGCGCGGATTTTTGGCAAAGTCGCCGATGACAGCCACCTTGCTACCCGCCGCCAACGGCAGCAAAGAGCCCTCGTTTTTCAGCAGCACAAGGCTTTCCGCGGCGGCGCGGCGGGCAAGCGCATGATGGGCTGCCGCATCAAACTCACGTGGGGCAGCGTCCAGCGCAGCCTTGGTATCAAACACCAGCGGCAGCAGCTCTGACAAGCGGGCGTCGATGTCGGATTCAGAGATTTTCCCGCTTTCCACCGCCGCCAGCAGTTCGCGCACGCTGTCCCCGCCGGGCGCGGGCATTTCCAGCGTGGAGCCGTTTTTCACACCCAGCGCGTGGTCGTTGCTTCCGCCCCAGTCGGTGATGACCGCGCCGTCAAAGCCCCACTCACCGCGCAAAATCTCCATGAGCAGGTGCTTATTCTCGTTGGCATACGTACCGTTCACAAGATTGTAGGACGACATAATGCTGCGGGGATGCCCTTCTTTGACGGCAATTTCAAACCCGGTCAGGTAAATTTCCCGCAGGGTGCGCTCGTCCACGATGGAATCCGAAGCCATACGCCGCGTTTCCTGACTGTTGACGGCAAAGTGCTTCGGGCAGGCGGCTACGCCCTTGGACTGGATGCCGCGAATATATCCCGCCGCCAGCTTGCCCGCGAGATACGGATCCTCGGAGAAATACTCAAAGCTGCGCCCGCACAGCGGGTTGCGCTTCATGTTAAGCCCCGGTCCCAACACCACCGACACTTCCTGCGCAGCGGCTTCCTCGCCCAAGGCTGCGCCGATTTCCTCGCCCAGCGCGGCATCCCAGCTGTTTGCAACAGCCGACGCCGTGGGGAAGCAGGTGGCGGGAACACTGGGGTTCAGCCCCAAGTGGTCGCTCTCCCCCGCCTGCTTGCGCAAGCCGTGGGGACCGTCCGACAGCCAGATCTGCGGGATGCCGTGTTCGGGCATACCCCGCGTTTTGAAGGTCTCCGCGCCGGAAAGCAGCGCGCATTTTTCTTCCAAGGTCAATTTTTTCAGCAAAAGTTCTGTATTTTGCATATAGCTTTCCCTTCTCATAAGAAAAGCCGCATCCAACGCCTGCAAGCAGACATCAGACGCGGCTTTCATTCAGCAAGTACCGTTAGGGCAATACCGCATAATTCTAAGTGCCGATACGGCGAGCGAGGTGCGGCAGATGCTAAGCCAAAAGCGCAGATAATACTTTGTGTATTATCGAGCATTTTGGCAACGCAGATGCCGTGCCGCAGCCGCCGGAGCGGTGCTTAAGCCGTAAGGCGGGAATTGTGCGGTATTGCCTTAGGTTTTATCAGGGGCAATGGACGCTTACTCTGCCGCCAGCGTGACCACAGCCTCGTTGATGGAGTAGGTGGTGCTGGAGCCCCAGCCGGAGACGATTTCGTCGTGGGCGGGGATGGTCAGCTGCTTGCTGCCGTCCTCACCCTCGGTGATGGGCACCGTCAGGGCATCGCTGCCGTTCAGGGTCATGGTAAGGGCATCGTCCTGCGCATCCACCAGCGTGCCGGTGATGGAGGCAGAGCCGTCGGCGGCAGTCAGCGTGCAGACCTTGTGGGAGTAATCCACCAGCAGCACGGCATCCGTTGCGGTGGGCGTTTCGCCCTGCACCAGCTCATAGCTGCCCGTGTACTGCTCGGTGACCAGATCCTCGACCTGCACTTCAAACGTAGCGGTCGCACCCAGGAAGGAGGCCGTCACGGTCTTGGTGCCTGTGGTGTCGCTGTCGTAACCGGTGAAGGTCAAGCGACCGCCCCAGATGGACTCCTCCGCACCGTTGGCGCGGGTAGCCGTCACAACCAGCTCACCCGGGTTGAAGGTGTCGCCCGTGTAGAAGGTGCGCAGGTTGGAGGCATCGATCGTCAGGCTCTTGGCAGGGGCATAGGGCTGACCGTAGATGTTGATGTTACGGGTGAACGCACCGCCATAAACGCCATAGCTCAGGCTGGCTTCCATGCTGTATGCGCCGTGGTCGGTGTCAAAGATGAAGACATCCGCATCTGCGCCGCCATCCACATCGGTGGGGCGCACAGTGCCGTCGGCGTCCTGATTGCCCAGCAGATGAATGACGAAGTTCTTCTCGCCGTTTTCATCGTAGTTGTACCAGTAGCCGTAAACATGGGAGATAGAGTCGCCGCCCACGGAGGTGCTGGGACCGCTGAAGGAACCCCACATCGAACCGTCGGTGTAGCAGTACATATCCAGACAGGCCGGATCCACGACGGTGCTGAAGCCCTCGGTGTACTGACCCTCGAAGAAGTAGGCGACTTCCCCGTTCGGCTCCTTGGCTTCCCAAGTTTCCTGCGGGATGGCAATCAGGTCATCCAGCGTCTTGGAGACATACTCGTTATCGTTGTAGTTCATAACGGGACCATCGGCAGAAGTCTGCGCCGCATCGGGGGCAACCTCCGCACTGTCGGCCGAGGGCAGGCTGCTGCTCTGCAGGGAGAAACCGCCCACGCAGACCGCAGCGACCACGACCACCGCACCGGCGGCAGCAAACTGCTTGCCGGTGGCTTTTGCCTCGCCGGTTTTCGTCTGCTTGCAGAAGCAGGCAATCACGCTGAGCAGGCAGGCAATGAAAGTGCCGACCATATAAAACACGCACAGACCGGCGTTGCCGCCCGCAAAGGTGACATGGTTGATGACATCGGCAAAGACGAAATACAACTGCACAACGACAAGATACAGGGCAATGTTATAAATGACCGCCTGAATCAGCGCGCTGAACGGAACGGAAACAAAGAAGAAAACGAGCGAAGCGGCAGCACCGACCAGCAGCACCACGCCGGCCATCGTGCCGGAGTGACCCAGAGGGGCGGCCGTGGCCTGTGTGAGCAGGAATACAATGCCGGTGATCAGCGCGACCAGCGCTGCGGCAAGGCAGAACCAGCTGCCCAGCCCTTTATTTTTCAAGCCTTTATTCATCAGGTTCCACCTCCATCAATTCTTTTTGGCGGCACGATTCTTCCGCTTTTCCTCGGAGAAAACGTCCGTGTAGGTATGCAGCACATACATCACGACAGCGGCAACGGCCAGTGCGCAGAACACGACATCGAGGGCGCGCAGGGTCGTCTGCCACCACGGGGCTGCGTCGGAAACGACAACGTCCTCCGCGCCGGAGCCGCCCATAGAGGACTGCAGCATGATGTAGTACAGATAATGGTTGGAGTCGATGACCTTCTGCAGCAGGTCGCCGTCATCGGTGCTGGTGATCAGCTTCTCGATTTCGGTCGGGCGGGCGGTATCCAAGCAGAAGATGTTGTTGCCCGCCATCAGCATTTCGGGGGCGGAGGAATACTCGGACGCAGTCAGAGCATCGTCAATGATGTAGCCGCCGTAGTTCCACTCATCGCGCAGGATGTGCTGGATGCCCTGGTTGGCGGCAGCGTACATAACGCCGATACGGTTGTAAGCGGTCATAACGCCGAGAGAATCGCCCTCAGCCAGAGAACCCTCAAAGGCGCGCATATAGATCTCGCGGATGGCCTGCTCGTTCGCAAAGGTGGAAATGCCCTGACGACCGGCTTCCTGCTCGTTCAGGAAGAAGTGCTTGACCGTACCGATCAGACCCTTGTTGCGCATACCGTGGGAAACGGCCTTGGCAGCATAGTAGCTGAGAACGCCGTCTTCGGAGAAATACTCAGAAGTACGACCGGAGTAGGGAGAACGCAGGGTGTCCGCGCCGGGCGCGTAGGCGATGGGGATAGACGCATACAGCGCATCCTCGCCGTACATCTCGCCAAAGCGGGTCTGCACATCGTGGTTCCAGGTTGCGCCGACGATGGGCAGCGTAGCCCAGCCGGTGCAGTTGCGGCGGTCGCCGTACTTAAACTGACCGTTCATGCCCTCGGGACCATCGACGATGGTGCAGCCGGGCTTGTTGACCGCCTTGACAGCCTTGATGCCCTTGGAGTCGCCCATGTTGATGAGCAGATCGCTCAGCGTCAGCTGAGAAAGGAAGTCGTTCCACTTCGGGTCGTCGAAGGCGACGCCGATCATATCGCTGAAGTTGATCTTCTCATCCAGCTCCACGCCGAGGTTGAAGTCGGAAACGCTCTTGGCGTCGGCCGCCTTGACGTAGGTCTGCATATTCAGACCGTTGTACAGCTTATCGTTGACCGTCAGGGTCTCCAGCGTGGTGGGGTAGGTCGTATCCCACGCGCTGCGGGACAGGTAGGTAATTTTTTCGTCGTCGTTCGCCCAGTAGTTCACATCGGCGTCGTCGAAGGTATTCGTGACTTCCACATCGCTGTTGTAACGGGAGTTGCGGTACTTTTGGGTATCGACCTCGGTGTTGGGGGCGGTCCAGGTGGCCACGGCGGCGGTGTTGCCGGTGACGACATTGCCGTCCTGGTCGATCAGCTTGCCCGCAACGGCGTCACCGCACTTGGCGGCCAGCACATTGTTCAGTGCCTCATGTGCGCCGTTGCCGACGGCGAAGTAGTAATCGCCCGCATCGAGGATGTAGCCCTTCGCGCCCTTGGCGTCATAGGACGCGAGGAAGTAGCCGGGCACATCAACCGTGACAGTCTCGGATGCACCTGCGGCCACGTCGATTTTGTCATAGCCCAGCAGCTGGATCGAGGACTTTTCGACGTTGTTCTGCTTGTCGTAGTCGGTGTAGGGGGACTGTCCGTACAGCTCCACCGTAGCCTTGCCGTCCCTGTCGCCGGTATTGTTCACCGTGACGGTCGCCGTAAAGGTGTCGGTGTCGCTGTTGTAGTCCAGTTTGTCAAGGCTGTACTCATAGTTCGTGTAGGACAGACCGTAGCCGAAGGGGAAGCAGACCTCCTCGGCGTAGTTCCAGCCGTCGGTCGAGGCTTTGGTGCCAACCGCGGAATCGGCGTTGCCCTGGCCGAGGATGGTGTCCTCGTAGCGGGTCTCGTAGTAGCGGTAGCCGACGTAGATGCCCTCGTTATAGCTGACAAAGCTGTCGCCTGCCGCGCGGGGCGTTTTGCTGCCGTAGTTGTAGGCGTGCAGACCGAAGTTCTCGGCGCTGGGCGCGGACAGGGAGTTGGCGGCAAAGGTGGCGGTGGTGTGACCGGAGGGGTTGACCTCACCGGTCACAACGCGGATGGCGCCGGGCATACCGTAGAAGCCGGGGTTGCCGACCCACAGCACAGCGTCAACATTGTACTCGTCCAGCCAGTCCATCTCCATCGCAAAGACGGAGTTCAGCAGGACGACGGTTTTCTTGAATTTGCCGGAGTCCTTGATTTTCTGGAAGATTGCCTTCTCGTTGTCGTCCAGCTCCAGCATACGCTTGCCCTTGTCGTTGACCATCGCAAGGTCGTTGCCCTCGGTGGCAAAGCGGGACAGCGTAACAAACGCGACATCGCCGTAGGACGCAAACGAGTCGGTAACGCTGCCGGTGAACAGCGCCGGGTCATATTCTCCCACGCTGGAAACGCTTCTTTCTTTCGGCGCTTCGGCGGAAGCGTAGGCGTCCAGCACGGTTTGGTTCACGTTGAAGCCGGCATCCTGCAGGGCGTCAACGGGGGTTTTCTGGTAATCCGGGTTCGTGGAGGAACCGCCTGCCGTGCTGCGGAACACCGGGTCGATGCTGCCGCGGCCAAAGACCGTGACGTTGCGCTCAGACTCGGAAAGCGGCAGGGCATTGTTGCGGTTGTAGAGCAGCACGCTGCCCTCTTCTTCTTCCTGCTCACAGAACTGATAAGCGGCTTCGATGTACTTTTCGTAGCTTGCGTCAGACAGGGTGCCGTCAGCGGAGAACTCCGTGCCGCCGTAAGATGCGTCACCGCCTTCGATGCCGAGTGCGTGGTTGACTTCGCCTTCCTGCTGGAACGCAATAGTCGTTCCGGTCAGGACAAGGTTGGCCACCAGCACAGCCGCGCCGGACAAGCCCAGCCAACGGCGGGACTTGCTTGAGGTTTCCTTTTGTGCCATAGGTTTTTCTCCTTCCTAAACTGTCACAGATGAATGATACGATGCGCTTGCTGCCAAGGGCTGCGCACTTCCCCTTTTGCAGAAACCGTTCATATCTTTTTCACAAAGCTATCATAAAGGGAAGCGTTGACCGGGTCAATGGAGTTGGCGCAAACGTCAAAAAACACGGCACAAATGACACAAAAGCAAAGCGACTGCCGAAAGGCAGTCGCTTTTGGGTTATGCAGTTTCTTTTTGGCTTTTCCCGCAGGGGAAGGTGACCACCAGGTAAAAAATCGAGTCCTCCACAAAGCAGTCTGCCGTGCCGCCGTACAGCTCGGCAATGCTTTTGATGCTTTTTATGCCGTAGCCATGCTCCTCGGTATCCTGCTTGGTTGTGACGATAGCGCCGTCCCGCAGCGTCGGCGGTGCGGGGGTGTAGTTCTGCACGCGGATGACCGCCATGTCACGGCAGCGGCTTATGTCCAGTGTGATGACCCGCTTAGACGCATCGTTTACCTGCGTCAGGCACTCAATGGCATTGTCCAGCGCATTGCCCAGCAGGGAGTAAATGTGGTAGTGCTTCATATTCTCCAGACAGCTGCCGTCTGCCGAGCAGACCAGCTGAATCCCTGCCTGCCCGCAGAGTGCCGACTTTTGGGTCAGTGTGATGTCCAGCGCCTTATTCCCGGTGAGATAGCGCAGGTTCAGGTTGTCCATCTCTTCTTCCAAACGGGCGCATTCCTCATCTGTGGCGCGGGAATACTGCTGTTTCAGGTCATGGTAGCGGATGTTGATTTTTTCCATGTCTTTTTTTGCCTGCTCATACTGCTGCTTGTCACATTCCAGCAGCTGCGCCAGCGTTTCATTCTCTTGTTCCAGACTCTTGATGCTGCAATTTGAAAATTCCAGCGCCAGAATCGTGATGGCAAACAGGATGCAGAACGCATTCAGCGCCAGATAGGCGGTCAGGTAGGACTCTGCGCTGCTGTCCAGGACATCCTCCAGCACAACACTCAGGTAGACCGCGGCAATCAGGAAAAAGCCGGAGTAAAGCACGGTCTTGACATTGTCAAACAGCAGGCGCCCGCGCCGGATGCGCAGGGTGAACAGCAGGTAGATGACCAGACAGACCACAAGGTTGCTGAAAAGCAGAATGACAAAGGTATCGAGCCTGTCCGTGCGCCCATGCTGAAGCAGCCAAATAATGGGCATATAGGCCAGCTTACTGGCAATGTGCTGCACCGCGTAGGCACAGGTTGTATAAAACAGGGCGTGCAGCGGGCTGCAGTCAAAGCTGAACCATATCAGACCAAACAGCAGCGTCGTATACAGCAGCAGTTTTGCCCACTGCGGCAGAAATGTCAGGGTGTCCGTCAGTGCGAGAAAGCCCCATACACCCGCCGCCAACCGCGGAACGAAGCAGCTGCGGCGCTGCCCCCACGGGACAAACAGGCAGGCGCATAGAATCATGCCCAGCTGGACTTGCTGGATCAGTATCCAATTTATGACCGGCACGGGTCTTCCCACTCCTTTTTTGCCATATATCGGGAGAATGCTTCGGTGAAGGCGTCCTTGTAGGTGCGCCCGATGGGCAGTGCCGCCCCGCCGATATAGACATTCATACGGCTTACCGCCGTGATACAGCGCAGGTTCACAAGATAACTGGCGCTGCATCGCACAAAGCCGTAGGGCGTCAGCTGCGCCGCGATTTCCTGCATCGAACCGCGGTTTTTGATGATCTCGGTTTTACCGTCCCCGCCGCACAGGTTGTACAGCAGGTCGTGCTGGCGCACCTCCACATAGGCGATTTCCGCTGCATCCAGCAGCCGCGTCACGGTGCCGTCCTTGACGACAATGTGCGGCGGCGCCGTCTTTTGACCGGCGCGCTTTTGCAGCACCTTCAGCGCCCGCGTCAGATACATATGGAAGGAGTACCATTGTATCGGCTTTACAATAAAGCCCAGCGCGCCGACACTGTACCCGTTCAGCGCGAATTGCTGCAAATTCGTGCAGAAAATGAGGATGACGTCTTGATCTGTCTCCCGGATTTTTTCGGCCAGTTCCATGCCGGACATCTGTGGCATATCAATGTCCAGATATAAAATGTCAAAATCACGGTCTTGCGCCGCCAGATAGACTGCCGCACAGTCGAACTCCTGTACGTTCAGTTCTGTGCCGTTCTCCGCGCCAAACCGCGCCAGTGCCTGTTTCAGTTGGTCTCTTTCTTGTTTTTCATCGTCCACAATGCCGATTCGGATCATCGTGCGTTCCTCCCCCCGCGCAAAGATCTATATAAATATGATATACCCCCGAACGCAGCCGCGTCAACCTTTTACGAGCGAATCCTCCAATTTTTCCAAGATATTTTCGGAATACTGCGTGCTGCGCATGGAAGATTCTTGACCACTACGGTGGCAAAGGAATAAAAACGCAGCAGATACACCGGCAAAATAACAGCACAGCCCCCGCCAGAAACTCATAGATCTTGGCGGGGGCTGTACTATTTTTATAAGCAGGTAATGCTTAGACTTAAATCAGGCCCATCAGGCTGGGCAGGCCCAGAGACAGAGCCGGGATGTAGGTGACGGCCAGCAGGGCGGCAACCAGTGCCGCAAAGTAGGGGATCAGCTTGGACGTGACCTGCTCGATGGAGACATGACCGATGCCGCAGCCGACGAACAGAACCGAGCCGACCGGCGGGGTGATGTTGCCCAGGCACATATTGAAGATCAGCATAACGCCGAACTGGATCTCCGTCATGCCAAAGCTGGTGGCGATGGGCAGGAAAATCGGGGTGAAAATCAGGATGGCCGGGGTGATGTCCATGAACATGCCGATGACCAGCAGGATGATGTTCATGAGCAGGAAGATGATGTACTTGTTTTCAGTCAGGCTCATCAGGCCGTTGGAGATGGCTGCCGGGATGCCGGAGTAGGCCATAACAAAGGACATGGCAGAGGAGGCAGAAATCAGGAACAGGATGATGCCGGACGTTTTGGCGGAGTTGAGCAGGATGCCAAGGAAGCCTTTGAAGTCGATGCTCTTATAGATGATGGAAAGAATCAGGCAGTAGAGAACCGCGACACCTGCGCCCTCAGTGGCGGTGAAGATACCGGAGACGATGCCGCCGATGACAATGACGATCAGCAGCAGAGACGGCACGGCGTCCCAGACGGTCTTGGCAATGCTCTGGCTGTGGTCAATGCCGGTGGCTTTCATGCCAGCCTTTTTTGCGCCGATGAACGCAACGATCATGCAGCACAGGCCCATCAGGATGCCGGGAATGTAACCGGCCATGAACAGCGTGGAGATGGAGACACCGCCCGCGACGGTGGAGTAGACAATGAAGGCAGACGTCGGGGGAATCAGCAGGCCGGTGGGGGCGGAGGCAATGTTGGCGGCGGCGGAGTAGGCGGGGTCGTAGCCGTTTTCTTCCTCAATGGGGCTGATGCAGCCGCCCATGGCGGATGCGGCAGCAACGGAGGAACCGGACAGCGCACCGAACAGCATGTTGCCCAGGATGTTGGCCTGCGCCATGGAGCCGGGGATCTTGCCGACGAACAGCTGGGCAAAGTTGACCAGGCGCTTGGCAATACCGCCGTTGTTCATGATGTTGCCGGCCAGGATGAACAGGGGCACAGCAAGCAGAGAGAAGCTCTCCACGCCGGAGTTCATCTTCTGCATCGTGATAAAGGTGATCTGGTCCCAGGACAGGGTGGACATGGCGGTCACGATAGACGACGCCACAATGCTGATGGAGATAGGCACGCCGAGGAACAGCAGCACGCCGAACACGGCGAACAGGATAACGGTGGTCATGGTGATACTCATTTGTCTGCACCCTCCTTGGATTCAACTTTTTCGCCGGTGACGTCCTCATAGATGTTGATGATCTGCGCCAGGACGATGAACACGCCGGAAATCGGGGCGATGGAGTAAACCAGGCTGCGGGGAATACCCAGCAGGGCCGAGAACTCGCGGCTGGCAGAGACAGCCAGCTTAAAGCCGCCGATAGTGAATACGAAGATGGCCATCAGCAGAATCAGACCATCGATGACCACCAGCAGGGCGGTGTGCGCCTTGCCGGTGAATTTGTCGCGGATGAGGGTCAGGGACATGTGCTCCCGGGTGGAGAAGGCGTAGGCCGCGCCGATGAAGCCGGTCCAGATCAGGCTGTAGCGGACAAGCTCCTCGGTGAAAGCCACGGGGCTGTTGAGGATATAGCGGGAGAAAACCTGAATCAGAACCAGCACCGTCATAAAGGTAAGCAGTACGGCGCAGGCAATGCTCAAAATTTTGTCCATCCAGAATTTGATGGCAGCAAAGGTGTTTTTCATGGCTTACTCCTCCCCTCTTGCGGCGTCGATGGTATCCAGCAGCGTCTTGACGCCGGGATACTGCTCCTCGTAGGCTTCGATCATGGGCTGGGTTGCCTCGCGGAAGGCTTCCTTGTCGACGTCATAGACGAACTCAACGCCCATCGTCTCCTGTGCTTCCTTGACGGCCTCCTCGACTGCGCTGTCCCACATGACCTTGTGGGCATCGGTGGAATCGTGGGCGGCCTCCAGAATGATTTCCTGATCCTCGGGGCTGATGGTCTCCCAGACCTTCTCACTCATGATGAGGACGTCGGGGATCATGGCGTGCTGGTCCACCGAGTAGACCTTGCAGACCTCGCCGTGCTTGCCGGTGGTCAGGGCAGTCTCGTTGTTCTCGGTGCCGTCAATGATGCCGGTCTGCAGCGAGGTGTAAACGTCGCCGTAGGACATGGCGACGGGAATGCCGCCCAGATAGCTCATCATGTCGGTCTGGCTCTTCATATCCTGCACGCGGATCTTCAGGCCCTTCAGGTCGGCGGGCGTGCGGATGGCGCGATCCTTCGTGTAGAAGGAGCGTGCGCCGGAGGTGTAATAGGTCAGCGTGACAAAGCCGTCGTCACCGGTGGAGAGGAAGAAGTCCTGCATCTCCTGCGAGTCCATGACATGGTAGAAGTCATCGGTATCGTTGAAGATATAGGGCAGGCCGAAGGTGTTGAAGGCATCGTTGTAGGTGGCCAGACCGGGTGCAGAAACCTTGGTCATGGCGATAACGCCGGCCTGCAGCTGCTCAAGGTTCTCGTTTTCGCTGCCGAGCTGGCCGTTGGGGAAGATCTTGACCTGGATGCGGCCATCGGTCTTTTCCGCGACCTCGTCCGCGAACTGGGTCATGGCGATGTGGACCGTGTGGGTCTCGGACAGGCCGTGGGCCAGCGTCAGCACCAGCGGGTTCTCGGCGCTGTAGCCGGTGGAGTCGGCGGTGGTGCCGGACGCGCCGCAGCCGGTCATAACACCCAGACTGAGCGCAGCCGCAGCAGCCAATGCTGCGAATTTTTTTAACATGGTATTTCTCCTTCTTGTATGTATGCCGTTTTCCCCTTGGCCCCCTCTGAGAGGGGGCTGCCGCCGCAGCGGCTGGGGGAGAGAACCGTGCCATTACCCGAAATATTTCGGGCTGCGGCAAGTTTCACCCCCTCCGCCCCTACGGGGCACCTCCCCTGCCAGGGGAGGCAAGAAGCCGGGTTACATCCCGATCAAATCAAACTGTTCGAACGAGACAAGTACCTCGTGATCCTTCTTGGGGTTGGGGTACTTGATCTGGACGCTCTTGAGGCGCTGGCTGTAGTACCAGCCGCTCTCGGCCTCCTCAAACTTGCGGCGGTGCAGGAAGTGCGGCAGCTCTTTGCCGTCCACCTGCACATAGAACGGGGACTTCTCGCGGTGGATCATATCGAGGTACATGCTCTCGACGGCGGTCTCGTAGCTGCCCTCATTCGTGAAGGTCACGACGGTCTTGACGCCTGCCTTGACGGCGATCTTCGTCTTGAGATACGCGCCCTTGCGGTAATCGTTCGTGTGGCCGTCATCCTCGTACAGCGTGAACTCGGAATCCACATCGGGGGCCATCAGGATGTCCAGCGCGGTGGTCTTTTCGGTCATCAGGTTGTGCAGCTTGTTGCCGCTCATCGGGAGAATGGCACCGCTGCGCACAAACAGCGGGATGCTGGCAATATCAACCGGCACCTCAATCGTCTGGCCGGGGGCGTATTCCTCGCGGGTGTAGAAGTCGTAGAACCGCTCGTTTTCGTTCTCGGTCATGGGCAGGTAGACCGGGCGGACGGTCTGGCCCTTTTCAACGACGTTCGCAACCAGCAGAGAATCACCGAACATGAAGTCCACGCCCTCATCGTAGGTGGCCGGGTCGTTCTGGAAAACGCTGAACGTCGGCTGCCAGATGGGCAGGCCGTTTTCATGCGCGCGCTCCATCAGGGAATACAGCGTCGGGCTGAGCTTATAGCGGAAGTCAATCGCGTCCTTGATGTACTGCTTTTTGTCGCTGTACATCCACGGCTCGGTGACGGTGTTGTCGGTGTTCGTGGAGTGGATGGAGAAGCGCGGCTGGAAGATGCCGTTCTGCACCCAGCGCACGAACAGCTCGCCCTCCGGCGCGGGGCCGAAGAAGCCGCCGATGTCGCAGCCATGGTTGGACACGCCGCAGAGCGCCATGCCCAGAATCGTGGCGATGTTGTATTTCAGGGTATCCCAGTGGGTCAGGTTGTCACCGGCCCAGACCTGCGCATAGCGCTGGATGCCCGCATGACCGGAACGGCAGACCGAGAACGGGCGGCAGTCGGGGTCATACTCCTCGATGGCCTCGTTGGACAGCTGGCACATCAGGTTGCTCATGATAGGCTTCATCGTGCCAATCGTGCTTCCCTTGCCCTCAAAGTAAACCTTTGCGTCCTTGTCAACGAGGGAGTCATACTCGCAGTTGTCGTTCCAGATGGAACGGCAGCCGTATTTCAGCAGCGCATCCTTGATGTACTGCTTCCAGTGCAGACGGGTGGATTCCTTCGTGTAGTCCACAAACAGGCCGGGGCCGCCCCACCAGGTACCGACAGCCAGACCGTCAAGACCTGCATTGTCGTCGGAGGCGGGCAGGAACATGCCCTTCTCCTTCATCTCGTTCAGCAGCGGATGGACGAGCAGCATACCGGGCTTGATGTTGGGCGAGACGACGATGCCGCGCTTTTCCATCTGGGCGAACCAGTCTGCCGGGTCCTTGAAGCGCTTGTGGTTCCATGTGAAGGTGCAGCGCTTGATGCCCTCGGCGGTCTCAACGGCGCAGTAGCCGCTGGACAGCTGGAAGCCGTCGGCAGGGATGCCTTCCTCGCGGGTCGTGTCGATGAAGTCCAGCACGGCATCGTCGCTGTTCTCGGGCAGCTCGGGGTAGTACATCGAGCTGCCGAGGTAGCCCAGCGCGGCCTTCGGCAGCATAACGCTCTTGCCGGTCAGGTCGGTGTAGCGCTCGATGATCTCGCGGATGGACGGGCCTGCGATCAAAAACAGGTCAATGTCGCCCGCGTCGGTGCGGTAGGACGAGTAGCGGTGCCAGTAGTTGCGCTTCTCGCGGCCCATGTTGAAATCGCACTCGGCGGTATTGTGGTAGAAGTAGCCGACAGCCTGCTTGGTGCCGCGGTTCAGGCGGATATAGAACGGAATGTGCTTATAGAGGGAATCCGTCTCCTTGGCGTTGTAGCCCATGGCGTCGCCGGGAGCCATATTCATGTATTTCTCGGCCTTGTTGATCTCGCCGGATTTCTCGCCGAAGCCGTAGAAGCAGTCGTCTGCCTCGATCTGGCTGGCGTGGATGCGGCGGTGGTTGCTGTCCTCGCGGTAGGCCAGGTCGGGAATATCGGCGTGCAGCAGGCTGCCGTCCTTATCATAGACCATGATGCGGAACGGTTCCTTCTCGATGACGACCTTGAGACGCGCCCCTGGATAACGGCCTGCCTGTCGCCGTCGGTCAGGGCTGCGGCGGCGGACTGGACGCGCTTGCGGCAGTCCTTCATCAGCTCGTCGGTGCGGGACTCCCATGCGGTCATGGTCAGGCTGTAGGAGGCTTCATCCCAGTCGCCGTCAAAGCCCGCGCGGATGCGCAGTATATCGTCGGTCAGAAACCAGATGCGCAGCTCTACAGCGTTGGTGGCTACGGAATAATAGCTTCCGCAGTCCTTGACAGCGCCGCCGGTGTAGCACACTTTCATAGGTTTTCTCCTTCCTTTTTTGCGTATAATTGAATGGTGGAACTTGTCATTTGGCGGGCAATGTGCATATTGTACAAAATTGCATAATATATTTTGTTCAATCTGCACATTGTGCCCTTCTTCGCCTTTATAATAACAAATCCTTCACAAAATTTCTGCCGTATTTGTAATGCAAATGTCGCAAAATGTGATATAATCGTGGTAAAGACAAAATTTTACAGGAGGCGTCGCTCATGATCCTGCAAAAAATGCCGCATTACGTGGATTCTATTCTGACGCAGGAGGATGCCAGTGCCGCCCTGCAGGACGGTCAGGTTGTCGTGGGCCTGTATACAAACCGGGAGAATGTCCAGTCGGTGGTCCACTCCCACCCGTATTATGAGATGATACTGCCGGTGGCGGGCAGCAGCGTGCGCTACTCCGTCGACGGCAGTGTCTACGATTTGCACCTGGGGGAGCTGATACTGTTTCCGGGCGAGATGTACCACTCCGGCAAGTTCAACATCACGGACACGACCTCGGAGCGGCTCGTCGTGCAGATAGCTCCCGGCATCTGGGAGCGTGCCTGGGCGCAAAGCGGCCTGCCGCGGCATGTCTGGTCGGGGGATCCTGTCATTCTGGACACTGACGCCGTCACGCAGTGGGACTTCCGCGGTCTGCTGGAGCGGATGGCCCAGACCGTGTATCTTGATGAAAAAATACGCGATACCGTGCAATGCTGCGAGGTCACGGAGCTGATTTTGCTGATCCGCCAAGTTGTGACCCGGCGGCACAATGCCCCGCCGCCCTCGGCCACCAGTCTGCTCGTCGCCAAGGCGGTTGCTTACCTTCAGGCCAACTACACCGACCCGCATCTGACCGTGGCCCAGCTGGCAAAGTACACCTACACCAGCCGGGAGCACCTGTCCCGCGTGTTCAAAGAGTACACGCTGGAAAGTACACGGGTATCTGACCAACCTGCGTATGCAGCACTGCCGCAACGAGCTCGCCGACGGCACCGGCGTACTGGACGCCTGCACCGCCAGCGGTTTTGCAAATTACAGCAGCTTTTTAAAGAGTTTCCGCGCACTGTACGGCATCACCCCCGCCGAGTACCGCGCCCAACTAAGGCAGAGCCGCAGAACGCCATAAAGAAAACCACACATTGCGGTGTGCACGCTATTTCAGGTAGATAAGCTGCGCTTCACAAAAATCCGCCGGGGAGCCTTCCCAAAAACGGGAAGGCTCCCCGGCGGTATTTTGATTTATGGGTCGTTCTTATATACGATTATGCGATGACTTCCTGTCCGCATCAAAGGTATTTCCGCAGGGTCGGCACAAGAACGCTCATATTGATCGGCTTTGCGATATGGTCGTTCATCCCGGCGTCCAGCGCCACCTGTTTATCTTCGGAAAATGCATTTGCCGTCATGGCGACGTTGGGGATATTTGCTTTTTGAGGATCGTCCATTCTCCGAATCTTTTTTGTCGCATCGTAGCCGTTCATCACGGGCATCTGGACGTCCATAAGGATCAGCTGATACGTTCCGTTCGCAGCTTTTTCCAGCATATCCACGCATTCTACACCGTCTTTCGCGCGGTCTACCGTACAGCCTTCCTCCTGCAGCAGCTCGGTGGCGATCTCCGCATTGAGGTCGTTGTCCTCGGTCAGCAGGATTCTTGTGCCGCGCAGGCACTTTTGATCCGAAGGGTTGATCTCTCGTTTCGCCTGTATTTCATCCTCGGACGCAATACGGCAGGGAATGGTCACCGTAAACGTGGAGCCAACACCGATTTTGCTCTCCACCTCCACGGTGCCGCCCATCAGCCCGACCAGCTTTTTCACGATGCCCATCCCGATGCCGCTGCCTTCCACCTTGCTGACGGTGGACGTGCGTTCCCGTTCAAACGGTTCAAAGATATGCTTCTGGAACTCCTGCGACATGCCGATGCCGTTGTCGGCAACCGTGACCACCGTATCGCACCAGCCCTCTTTTTCGCCGGGCTTCTGCGTAACATCGCAGCAGATCGTGCCGCCGTTTCCTGTGTATTTGACAGCGTTGCTGACGAGGTTTGTACAGACCTCCGTCAGGTGCGGAACATCCGCATAGACATACGGGTGCAGCAGGTGCGTTGTCACCGTAAGCGTCTGCCCCTTGCTGTCTGCCTGATTCTGGAACATCGCAATGCAATTGCGGAAATCCTTCTCGACATCCGAAACCGAATACTCCATTTCCGTTTTATCGTTCTCGATGCGGGCAAGGTCCAGCACATTGTTCAACAGCATCAGCAGGTTCTGCCCGCACACCTGAATGTTCTCCATGTATTTTTCCAGCTTGGCAGGCTCGTCCGAATGCCGGGCGGCAAGGTCTGCGTAGCCGATAATGGCGTTCATGGGCGTGCGGATGTCATGCGACATATTGAACAGGAAGGTGGATTTGGCCCGGTTTGCGCTCTCGGCGTTTTCCGCAGCGATCTGCAATTTTGCATTCAGCTCCTGCGTATCGTTCGCGGCTTTTCTTGCGGCAGCTTCGGCTTTGCGTGCCTTCCGGAGCAGCTTCAGGATTGCGAGCAGAATGACTGCAACAAAAATGCTGCTGACCAGCAGGACCATAACGAAGTTGTCCCTTATAAACTCGCCAAGGGTAACTTTCCGCGCGGCGCTTTTGTACATTGCCAGCGCGCCGGTAAGCATATTGACCGGCATGGCCTTGATCGTTTTGTTCAGGATGGACAGCAGTATGCCGTTTCCGCTGTTGACCGCAAAGCAGGATTTGGCAGGGTTGAGCAGCGGAACGCTGTAAAAGTCGTATTTCTTACTGTAGTTTTCCTGGCTGCTGACCCCTGTGACAAAGCAGTCCGCCTGTCCGTCCTTGACCAGCCTTGCCGCATCCTCCTGTGCAGCGCAGTCCACGATCTCCCACTGCGGATAATAAACCGCAAGGTACCTTGCCAGGGAGAGCTTGTTTTGCGGAACGGCAACGCGGTTCGCTTGGGTTTCGTTAAAGTGCTCTTTGTTCGTGACCGCCATCATGTTGGAGGTCCACGTTGTGTTGGTACAGGCAACGCGATACTCTTCCGCCAGATTGGGACTCTGGTCGAAATGGAATACCATGTCGATCTCGCCTGATTTCAGCGCATCAAGTTCCGCTTTTTGGCTGTCATAACCGACCATCTGGAATTCCAGCTCCTGATTTCCCAGACAATCCTTGGCAAACCGAATATAGTCCGTGATGGTCCCGGTAAGTTCCCCGGTGGAAGGGTCATAGACGCTGACGCCGCTGTCACCCGTCAGAAAGCCCATCCGGATCGCGCCGTGCTTTTTGAGCCACGCCTTTTCCTCTCCCGTAAGGATCGGGGTATAATCCATCGAGAAATACCTTTTATAGAGATCCGCCGTATAAAAAGGATCGGCGTCCTCCAGCGCGCGCATCGCATTGTCCAGTTCTTCCTTGATATCCGCACGGTCTTTGTTGATTGCATAGTAGATGTCGGAGCTTCCCACGCGGGTTATGGTCGAGATTCCAAGCTCCGTCCAGAAGGATTCTTCCATCGAAACAAAGCAGTCGATCTCATGGTTTGCCAGCTTTTGCTTGGCATCCTCATTGTTGGAGATGTTGACGTGCTGCGTTTTCAGGTCGTATTTTTCTTCCCATTCGGTCAGCATCACCTCCGGCGCGGTTCCCATCAGAACGCCGATCTTTTTGCCGTTCAGCGTCTTGAAGTCGGAAGCGGTGATGTCCTCGCGCGAGAGATCGGCGTAGAGGTAATCTTTTTCCTCCCCCATCGGCTCGTCCGAAAACAGCATCTCCTCGGTGCGGTCCTCCGTATAGGAAATATCGCCCATAATGTCGATTTCGCCGTTTTTGAGTTTTTCAAAGCAGTCTGACCAGTCGCAGGTCACATACTCGAGCTGCCAGCCTGTATAGCCGGATAAGGTCTGCAGCAATTCGTAGCCGTAGCCCTTTCTTATGCCCTTCTCGTTGACATAGTTGAAGGTGTCCTCAAACGAGCCGACACGGACGACCTTTGCAGGGACGGTTTCTGCGGCAGCCTTCACAGGAAACAGAGCCGGCAGCAACAGCAGCAGGCACAGCATCGCACAGATGCTTCTCCATGTCGGGGTCTGCATGGCTTTGCGCGTTCCGGAGTTTTTCATTCTTTCCCATCTTTCTCCGCCCCAGGCGGCTGCATTTTGATTTCATTTCCGTACCGCCGATTTCAGGAAGGTCATGGCAGCCTCCATCGCATCGGGTTGTCAGCAGCTTTCTTGAACAGTATATACCAACGTATACAGTATGTATTATAGCATTGCCGCGGAATCGTTTCAAGATTTTTTCGCTGGGCAGCGTAAGCAAATATAAGGCAATACCGCATAATTCGCGGGAATTATGCGGTATTGCCTTAGGTCGTCATCTCAGACGATTTTAGAATCGGTATAATTATTCAGGCAGTTGAATCTCCGGCATCAGCTCATCGGAGACGACTTGCAGCATTTCCTCCAATTTAGCCAGGTCATCGGGATCGAAGCGCTGTTTAGCGCGCTCCATGACAAGGTGCAAGTAGGAATAACTGATGTTATAGTAATCAATGTACTTTTGGGTCGGGCGCAGGCGGTATTCCCGCTTGTCGATGGTGGACTGAATGCGCTCTACATAGCCTTTTTTGACCAGCGAGTTGATCTTATAGGCGGCGTTGGGGGTAGAAAGATTCATCATGTGGCTGAACTGCGCAATCGTAGGTTCGCCCAATGCCATGATGACTTCCATGCAGAAAGATTCTACCGTCGTCAGCGTGGCCTCGCGATCCTCGAATCGACTGAAGATCTGCTTATAGAAGTGCAGTTTGAATTTGGTATATACCCGTCCGAATGTCTGGTCCAGCATAGCGAGAATCCCCCTGTAGGTTAGTGGATTTATTATAGCACATTCCGCCATGTAAAACCAGCCCTCAGGCATCCGTGAGAACAAACGTCAGCTCAGCGTTGGCCGCGCGCACGCCGTCTACCCATGCGGTGGCCTTGCCGATGCCTACCGGGCCATGCTGTTCTATCAGCTCACATTCCAATATCAGCACATCGCCGGGTATGACCTGCCGACGGAAACGGGCGTTTTTTACGCCGCCGAACAGGGCGAGCTTTCCGCGGTTTTCCGGCAGGCTTAACGCGGCTACCGCCCCGGTCTGGGCCAGCGCTTCCAGAATCAGCACACCGGGCATAACGGGGTGTCCCGGAAAGTGCCCCTCAAAAAACGGCTCCGTGCGGGTCACGCATTTGACGCCCCGCGCCCATTGGCCGGGGGTGTAGTCCAGGATCTTATCCACCAAAGCAAACGGGTAACGGTGCGGCAGGATCTCTTCGATCTCTGCCGCGCTCATGGCTCGGGGCGGCTCATTTGGCGTATAGTTCATCCTCATCCCTCCCAGTGTTTGAATACCACGCAGGCGTTATGGCCGCCAAAGCCCAGACTATCGCTCATGGCATACTCCACCTGCGCCGCGCGCCCATGGTTGGGGATATAGTCCAGATCCAGCTCCGGGTCCGGCTCCTGCAAATTGACGGTGGCGGGCAAAAAGGCATCGTGCAGAGCCAGCGCGGTAAATACGCCCTCTACCCCGCCTGCACCGCCCAGCAGATGGCCGGTCATCGACTTGGTGGAAGACACGGCCAGCTTGTACGCATGGCCGCCGAACACCGTTTTGATGGCAGTTGTCTCGCAGCTGTCATTCAGGTGGGTGGACGTCCCGTGGGCGTTGATGTAGCCGATCTGTTCAGGCACTACCCCGCGGTCGGCCAGCGCCAGCCGCATACAGGCCGCACCGCCTGCGCCGTCCGGTGCCGGGGCGGTAAAGTGGTAGGCGTCGCAGTTAGCGCCATAGCCCACGACCTCGGCATAAATTTTGGCACCGCGCGCTTTGGCGGCCTCGAGTTCTTCCAGCAGCAGTACGCCGCTGCCCTCGCCCATCACAAAGCCGCTGCGGCGGGCATCAAAAGGGATCGAGGCCCGGGCCGGGTCGTCCGCCGTGCAAAGGGCTTTCATGCTGGCAAAGCCGCCCACGCCCAGCGGGCTGATGCAGCTTTCGCTGCCGCCGCAGAGCATGCGGTCCTCGTATCCATCGCGGATACGGTGGAACGCATCGCCGATTGCATTGGTGCCGCCTGCACAGGCAGTGGTGGGGCAGCTGCACATGCCCTGCAAGCCGAAACGGATGGCGATCTGCCCCGCCGCCATATTGCCAATGGACATGGGGACAAAATAGGGGCTGACCTTTTCAAAGCCGCGCTGCTGACCGCGGGTGTGTTCTTCCTCGATGGTGGGCAGGCCGCCGATGCCGCTGGAAAGGATCACGCCAAACCGCGTATGGTCGATTTCTTCCAGCGCAAGGCCGCTGTCGCGGACGGCTTCGTCGGCGGCGGCCACGGCGAACTGGGTAAAGCGTGCCATTTTGCGGGCTTCGCGCTTGTCGATGCGCGCGGCGGGGTCAAAGTCCTTGACCTCTGCGGCCAGCTTTACTTTAAAATCAGTCGTATCAAAAGCCGTGATCGGTCCTACTGCGCAGCGGCCAGCCTTAATGTTCGCCCAGCTTTCTGCCACCGTATTGCCGGTAGGATTTACCGTGCCAAGGCCGGTAATAACGACCCGGCGTTTCTTTTTTGTGTCCATTGCACACCTCACATTCCCATTCCGCCGTCAACGCAAAGGACCTGCCCGGTAATATACCCGGCCTGCTCCCCTGCCAGAAAAGCCACCGCCGCCGCAACATCCTCGGCATGGCCGATCTTGCCTGCCGGGATGGCCGCTTCCGCTGCGGCACGGGCCGGTTCTGACAGCACGGCGGTCATATCCGTTGCAATAAAACCGGGAGCCACAACGTTGGCGGTAATATTGCGGGCAGCATACTCTTTGGCAGCGCTTTTCGTCAGGCCGATCAGCCCCGCCTTGCTGGCTGCGTAGTTGGCCTGACCCGCGTTGCCGTGCAGACCGACAACACTGCTGACGCTGATGATGCGCCCATACCGCTGGTGCATCATAAAGCGGCAGGCCGCTTTGGTGCAGAAAAACGCCCCCTTCAGGTTGGTGGCAAGCACATTGTCAAAATCAGCTTCGGTCATCCGCAGAAGCAATTTGTCGGCGGTAATGCCCGCGTTGTTGACCAGCACATCGATCCGCCCAAAAGCGGCAACGGTATCTTCTACCAGTTTCTGACATGCTTCGGGGCTGCGCACGTCCGCCTGCAGCGTGACAGTCTGCACGCCAAGGGCGCGGCAGGCTGCGGCTGTTTCCTCGGCAGCGGCAGCGCTGCCGGCATAGTTGACGGCAATGTTCATGCCGTTTTCGGCCAAAGCCCGGCAAATGGCACGGCCAATGCCTTTGGCCCCGCCCGTAACCAGAGCGGCACGGCGCAAGTTTTCGGTTTGCGGCATGGTCAGGCTCCTTTCATGGTGCGCAGCAGCTGTTGCAGCTGCGCGGCAGTTTCCACCGGATAGCACGAGATAGCACTGCCCACAGTCTTTTTGACAAACCCGGTCAACGCCCTGCCGGGACCGATCTCAATGGCGGTGTCCACGCCCAATTCTGCCAGACGGCGGACGGTCACCTCCCAACGCACGCCGGACTGCACCTGTTTTTCCAGCAGCGCGGCAATGGTGTCGGTTTCCTCTATCTCGTGTCCCAGGCAGTTGAACAGTACAGGGAACTGCATCGGCGCAAAGCGGACAGCCTTACATTTTTCCCGCAGTGCATCCCCTGCCGGGTGCATCAATGAGGTATGGAACGGGCCGCTGACATTCAGCGGCAGGCAGCGCCTTGCCCCGGCAGCAAGCGCCAACGCGGCAGCTTTATCGACAGCGGCCTTGTCGCCGCCAATGACCAGCTGGCCGGGGCAGTTGTAGTTGCAGATCTGCACAACACCTTCGTCGGCGGCTGCATTGCAGCATGCCTGCAAGGGGGCTTCGTCCAGCCCCAAAACGGCTGTCATCCCGCAGGTGCGCCCCGCCGCAGCCGCAGCCATTGCCTTACCGCGGAAAGCGGTTAAAGCGACTGCGGTCTGCACATCGAACACCCCCGCACAGGCCAGGGCGGAATACTCCCCCAGCGACAGCCCTGCCGCATACTCCGGTGTGACACCTGCCTCCCGCAGTACGGCAGTAAGGCCAGCGGCAAACGCCGTCATGCAGGGCTGGGTGTATTGGGTCTCGCTCAATACACCGGCTGTGTCGGTAAAGCAGACTTCTTTCAAATCAAAATCCACCGCCGCGTCGGCTTCGTCAAAAGCAGCGCGGAAAGCCGGGAAAGTCTCGTAAAGATCCCGGCCCATACCGGCGTGCTGGCTGCCCTGCCCGGCGTATAAAAATGCTAGTTTCATAAGGTGATCTCCTTGTACACCCCGGCGATGCAGTCTTTGGCTTCGCTTACCATCGCGGCAAAAATTTCTTCCACCGGGCGGACTTCGTGCAGCAGCCCTGCGGCCTGTCCGGCCATCAGGCTGCCATTCTCGGTGTCACCGTCAAACACAGCCTTGCGCAGGCTGCCTAAAGTAAAGCGTTCCAGCGCCATTTTATCAGCCCCGGCTTTTTCCTGGCGGACATACTCGCGACTCATGCGGTTTTTCAGTACACGCACAGGGGTGCCGCCGATGCGCCCGGTCACGATGGTATCACTGTCGCGGGCTTTTAACAGGGCGGCTTTATAGTTTTCATGGATGGGGCACTCGGTGCTCGCCAGCAGACAGGTACCGACCTGCACACCGCACGCCCCCAATGCCAGCGCAGCAGCCAGCCCCCTTCCATCGGCAATGCCGCCCGCAGCGATGACCGGCAGATGGACGGCATCGACGACCTGCGGGACAAGTGCCATCGTGGTCATCTCGCCCACATGGCCGCCGCTCTCGGTGCCTTCGGCAATAACGGCGTCAATGCCGAGCGGTTCCAGATGTTTGGCCAAAATGGCTGCCGCCACCACGGGGATGACCGTGATACCGGCTGCTTTCCACGCGGCCATGTACTTTCCCGGATTTCCCGCCCCGGTGGTGACAAGCTTTACGCCCTCCTCCACCACGATTTTGGCAAATTCATCCGCCTGCGGGTGCATCAGCATGATGTTTACGCCAAAGGGCTTGTCGGTCAGTGCGCGGCAGCGGCGGATGTTTTCCCGCAGGGAGTCCGCGTCCATGCCGCCGGAGCCGATCAGCCCCAGCGCCCCGGCGTTGGAACAGGCAGCGGCAAACTCGCCCGTGGCGATATTGGCCATGCCGCCCTGTATAATGGGATATTTTGTACCTAAAATTTCATTGAGCAGCTTCATTTTCTACCCTCATACGTCAGCAGCATCCCGCCCCATGTCAGCCCGCCGCCAAAGCCGATGCAGGCCAGCATCTGGCCGGGTCGCAGCAGATCACTTTCCGCCATTTCGTGCAGGGCAATCGGGATGCTGGCAGCACTGGTGTTGCCGTGACGGCTTATGTTTTTGTAAAACTTTGACGGTTCTGCGTGTAAACTTTTGACACAATGGTCAATTATGCGGCTGTTGGCCTGGTGGCAGACTACCCAGTCCAGATCAGACAATGTCTTTTGGCTGCGGTCCAGCACGGCTTGCAGACAGCGCGGCATAGCCTCCACAGCAAAGCGGAAAACCGCCTTGCCGTCCATCGTGATCGGCGCGGTATCGCAGGCCGCAGGGCCGCCCGCGCGGATCGCTTCACTGCCCCGTGCGCCTAACGTTACGGCGAACGGTACATTTTCGGCCAACTCAAAAACAGCCGCACCCGCGCCGTCGCCAAACAATACACAGGTCGTGCGGTCAGTCGGGTCCACCATGCGGGAGAGTGCCTCGCAGCCAATGACCAGCGCATACCGCCCGCCCAGCGTGCTCAGAAGCCCGTGGGCCGCGGCGGCGGCATAAATAAAGCCAGAACAGGCCGCATTCACATCAAAGGCAGGCCGGTTTTCCGGCAGACCCAAGGCAGCCTGTACGCGGCAGGCAATGCTTGGGGTAGTCGTCGGGGCCGAGAGCGTTGCCACAACACAGCAGGCAATGTCGTTTGCCGCCAGACCGCTGCGGGTCAGGGCCTGACGGGCGGCGGTGACAGCCAGCGTGGCGGCATCCTCGTTTTCGGTGCAGTAATAGCGCTGGCAGATGCCGGTGCGGGTCGTGATCCATTCGTCGCTTGTGTCCACCTGTCGGCGCAAGTCCTCGTTCGTCACTACACGGCTGGGCAATGCCCCACCGGTAGCCAACAGCTGTAAACCTTTCATGCGCCCCTCATTTCTCCGATGCGGCGGTATTTTTTGTAGCGCTGGTCTGCCAACGCTTTGCCACTCATCTTGCATAAGGCGGCAAGGTGCACCGCAATGGCAGTGTCCAACCGGCTGAAAAGCAGCTGCCGTCCACGCTGTGCGCCGCCCAGCGGTTCGGGGATGACTTCTTCCACAATGCCATCTGCGTACAGGTCCTGTGCCGTCAGCTTCATCATGGTGCAGGCCTCGCCGCTGCGGGAAGAATCTTTCCACAGAATACTGGCAAACCCCTCGGGGCTGAGCACTGAGTACACGGCATTTTCCAGCATCAGAATGTGGTTGGCAACGCCCAGACCCAGCGCGCCGCCGCTGGACCCCTCGCCTGTGACAATGGCCAACACCGGGACGGTCAGGCCGCTCATCTCCATCAGGTTGCGGGCAATGGCTTCCCCTTGGCCGCGTTCCTCCGCATCCTTGCCGGGGTAAGCACCGGGAGTGTCAATAAAAGTGATGATGGGACGGTGAAATTTTTCCGCCTGTTTCATCACGCGCAGGGCCTTGCGGTAGCCCTCCGGTCCCGGCATGCCAAAGTTGCAGCGCAGGTTTTCTTCCAGCGTAGTCCCTTTGCGGTGCCCCAAAACGGTAACGGGCATCCCGTGGAACCGTGCAATCCCACATAAAATGGCCGCATCCTCTTTGCATTGTCGGTCACCGCACTGCTCAAAAAAGTCGGTAAACAAGTTGTCGATCATTTCGGTTATATGCGGGCGGTCAGGGCGGCGGGCCAGAAAAACGCGGTCCTCCGGCGTCAGCGAGGTGCAGCGCTGTAAAAGCGTGTTTTCCTCTGCGGAAAGCTCAGCCAGTTCAGCCGCATGGGTGGTCGTGCTCGCCATTTCGGCGTCATCGGCACGGCTGCACAGCGCGTCGATCTGCGCGTCCAGCGGTTCCAATTGCTGCAAAACTTCTTTGATCATCTGCGCTTCCTCCCCTGCGTGTGGAGCTGCAAGATCCGCGTTAAGACCTCTTTCAACTCGGTGCGCGGCACGACCTGATCCACAAAACCGTGTTCCAGCTGGAACTCGCTGCGCTGGAACCCGTCGGGCAGTTTTTCACCGATGGTCTGTTCAATGACGCGCGGCCCGGCAAAGCCGATGAGTGCCCCCGGTTCGGCGAGCGTAATATCACCCAGACTGGCAAAGCTGGCCGTGACTCCGCCTGTGGTGGGGTGGGTCAGCACGCTGATGTACAACCCGCCGCTGCGGTTGAACCGTTCCAGCGCGGCGCTGGTTTTGGCCATCTGCATCAGGCTGAAAATGCCCTCCTGCATCCGTGCGCCGCCACTGGCAGAAAAAATGATGAGCGGCAGGTGCTTGTCGGCAGCGTACTCAATCGCACGTGTGATTTTTTCACCAACAGCGGTGCTCATGCTGCCCATAAAAAAGCGGCTGTCCAGCACAGCGACCACCGCCTGCACGCCGCCGATCCTGCCGATTGCTGTAACGACGGCTTCTTTCAGGCCGGTCTTGCCCGAAGCAGCGGCCAGTTTTTCCTGATAATCAGGAAAATGCAGCATATCGTTGGGCGCAATGTCCGGGTTCAGCTCTTTAAAAGTTCCGTGGTCCAGAACCGTGCTGAGCCGATAATAGGCGCCGATTGCCAAATGCACCCCGCAGTTGGGGCAGACATACTGGCTCTTGACCCAAACCTGCCGCGTGGCACGGCGGCCGCATTTTTTGCACTCGACAAATTGCGGCGGCACCCAGTTGGGCGCAGCCGTACCGGCATCGCGGCGGGCTTTCATCTGAAAGCTGCGTTCCTGCGGGCTGGTCGGGAACAGCTTTTCAATGGCACTCATCCTGCAATACCCTTTAGGCTGCCCGCGCAGCCAGATAGTTGAAGATGTCGCCCACGGTTTTGAGCGTCCCCAGGTCCTCGTCGGCAATCGTAACGCCGAACTTGTCCTCAAACGCCATGTTCAGCTCTACCGCATCCAGGCTGTCCGCCTGCAGGTCGTCGGTCAGGCTGGCATCCATTGTGACCTTATCAGCATCGCAGTTCAGGGTGTCAACAAATACTTCTTTTACTTCTTCAAAGCTCATATTACGTACCTCACATAATTTAACTAAATAATTTGACGTAATTGTCAATGAGGTCATTATACCACGTTCGTTTCGAATGTCAATATTATTAGGTAAAAATATTTATCTAATTGAACCGCCGTTTTTCTCATCTTCCGGTATTATAAAAGGAACGCACACAAATTATCCCCCTGCTGGGGCAGCCCTTGCTGACTGCGATTTGGCCGCTGCTGCATATCTTGCCTGTGAAATATCCAATCGCCTTTAAATGGTTTTATTTACTTTCTCTTTTACTCTCCCAGATTATTTTCTATTCTGCAACATATTTCGCTCTAATGTGCTATACTAATAATATCCAATAAGGATGGAGGAACTTCTATGAAACGCAGCATCCGACTCCAATACAATGCCCCCGTCACACTGACCTTTTTCTTTTTGTCCCTCGCCTCTCTGGTATTGGGCTATTTAACAAACAACTGGACAACCTCGCACCTGTTTAGTGTGTATCGCTCGTCGATGACGGATCCGCTATTCTATATCCGGTTGTTCGGTCATGTTCTTGGCCACGGCGGTTGGGATCACTTTATAAACAATATGCTTCTCTTCCTTGTTGTCGCTCCACCTTTGGAAGAACGATACGGAAGTCGAACACTTCTAAGCGGTATCCTTATGACCGCGCTGGTATCCGGCATATTGCAGTGTGTGCTGTTCCCCACTTCTGCATTGCTTGGTGCATCCGGTATCGTATTCATGCTCATCATGCTCTCCAGTTTGGCCGGCAGTAAGAATGGAGGTATCCCTATCACCTTCATCTTGGTTGGCGTGCTGTACTTAAGCCAGCAGATTTACAGTATCCTCTTTATACAAGATAATGTAGCTAACTTTATGCACATTGTCGGTGGTATTTGCGGTACAGCTTTTGGTTTTGCCGTCCGGAAGAGATAACGAATGATTGGGAAGAGAATCTTATTTATGATGAGTAAGCACATTTTCCAGAAAGAACCTGTCCTGAGCATTGCCACTTGTTTGGCGATCATTTCCGCTTTCTTTGTCCCCCCGGACGCAGAATACCTCGGATATATCGATTTCCGTACTCTTGCAATCCTGTTTTCGCTAATGACAGTTATGGCCGGACTGAGAGGGCAAGGCGTATTTGATAGACTCGGCCATGCCCTCCTATCTCATACCCGCACCACTTTGCAGCTAACAGCTGTTCTCGCTGGCCTATGCTTCTTCAGCAGTATGCTGATAACAAACGATGTATCGCTGCTGACATTCGTGCCATTTACGTTTGTCGTTCTGAATCGTTTGAACGCATCTGTTCGCAGCAAACTGCTCCTCCCTATCGTCTGTATGCAGACGATAGCTGCCAACCTTGGCAGTATGCTTACACCACTGGGCAATCCCCAAAACCTGTATTTGTATGGCAAGAGCGGGATGGATATGAGCTCTTTTGTTCTGTTGATGCTCCCCTATTCCATCATATCATTAGTGCTTATTGCTATATGGGCAGTATGGCTATGCCGTGAAGGTTCCGACATTGTTGTAACTCATTCTGCGGCAAACTCAGAACCAGACAAGAAACTCATTGCGATGTACGGTATTCTGTTTGTCGCCTGTTTATTGGTTGTATTGCGTGTTCTCCCATACGGTGTTGCATTCGTCGCTATCTTGGTGTGCACCTTCTTTGCCGACCGCCCCACTCTTGGCCGCGTAGACTATTCTCTGATTCTTACCTTTGTAGCACTGTTCATTTTCATCGGGAACTTAGGTCGGATGGAAGCGTTCTCTGGATGGTTGCAGAATATTCTGGCCGGCCATGAGGTTTTCGTATCCGTTCTGGCCTCTCAAGTGACCAGTAATGTGCCTGCTGCCATCCTGCTTTCTGGATTTACCGATAATTTCCGTGCGCTGATTATTGGCACAAACCTTGGTGGCCTTGGCACATTAATTGCATCCATGGCAAGCCTGATTTCTTATCGACAGATTGCAAATGAAGTACCTGCTGAAAAAGGGCACTATTTTGCGATGTTTACTATTTCCAATGTAGTGTTTCTGGCCATTCTGATGGGCGCTTGGGCCCTGACCTGATATTTCCGTAATTCTATTGCTATTTAACGTCTTTAAACGAAAATCTACATTCGTAAATGGTCGCGCAGTCAAGCAAAAGCGAGCGCATTATAAAAAATTACGTCAGCAGTTACAGAAGGCTCAAACACCATCTTCACGCATAAGGCTGAAAGCTATAGGGAAACAAAAAAGCGGAGGAGGCAAAACGCCTCCTCCGCGCCAAAATTTTCGGTTGTAGGGAAACACCGGGGGTAGAAAGTGTATTACTGCCATCCTCTTGCCGCAGGGTCGAGCATCTCGGCGGCGGAATACACCAGCGCGTTGCAGATGGCGGCAGCCACGTTGCTGCCGCCCTTGCGGCCCATGGCGGCGATGGCGGGCACGCCGTACTGCGTGCAAACCGCAAACAGCCGCTCCTTGCTTTCCACCACATTCACAAAGCCGACGGGCACGGCGATGACCAGCGCGGGGCGCAGACCGCTTTCGATCTCGTCCGCAATCGTCAGCAGCGCCGTGGGGGCGTTGCCGACGGCCAGCACCGCGCCGGGATACTCCCGCGCGGCCCTGTGCATGGCGGCGGCGGCCCGGGTCGAGCCCGCCGCCTTCGCAGCAGCGGCGACAGCAGGGTCGGCCATAAAGCAGAGTGCCTGCCCGCCCAATTTGGCCAGACCGGGCTTTGTGATGCCCGCCAGCGCCATGTTGGTGTCGGTGATGACCACTGCCCCGGCACGCATGGCCGCGACGCCCGCCGCCGCCGCGCCGGGTGTGAAGCGCAGGTTCTCGGCGTAGTCAAAATCCGCTGTCGTGTGAATAACGCGCTTGACCACGGCGGCGTTTTCGGGCGGAACAGCAAGCCCGCGCGCGGCCAGCTCCGCCGTGATAATGCCCATGCTCGTGCGCTCAATATCGGCGGGCAGATGATGCTGCGGTGTCATTTTTTCCCTCCTCTGGGATTGTGCAGACCCATGGCCGCGTAGACGGCGTCCATGTCCAGCGCACTGCGCACGCCGTCAGCCAGCAGGTCCAGCTGCTGTGTGCGGTAGTCGGCCATCGCAAGCGGCGCGGCGGTCTCCGGCGCGATTCCCTTACGGCGGCAGAGGTACGCGGCCAGCTGCTCCGTCAATTCGCCGCTGTCAAACAGGCCGTGCAGGTAGGTGCCGAACACGGCGTTTTGCACGCAGCCCTCCGGTGTGCCGTCGGCATAGCGGCAGAACGGTGCGCCGTTCACCGCGGTGCGGCCCGTGTGAATTTCATATCCGGTCAGCGCAGCCCCGGCAAAGGGCGCGGCAGCCGTGGCCGTGACCTGTGCGCGGCGCTTTTCGGCGGTAAAGACCGTCCGCGTCGGCAGCAGACCCAGCCCGCGCAGCGTCTGCGGATGGCCGCTCTCGGTGCCCTGACTGTCGTCGAGCGTCTCGCCCAGCAGCTGGTAGCCGCCGCAGACGCCCAGCACCGGCGTGCCGCCTGCTGCCAGCTTGAGCACAGCGGCCTCCAGCCCGGACTGGCGCAGCCACAGCAGGTCGTTCACCGTGTTTTTGGTGCCGGGCAGAATGACCAGGTCCGGCGCGCCCAGCTCCCGCACGGACTGCACGTACCGCACACCCAAAAGCGGGTGCTGTTCCAGCGGCATAAAATCGGTAAAATTGGAAATATGCGGCAATCTCAAAACAGCTGCGTCCAGCGGCTTGACCGCGCTTTTACTTTGCAGCCGCGGCGCAAGCGAGTCCTCGTCCTCGATGTCCACCCGCAGGTACGGCACGACGCCCAGCACCGACAGCTGTGTTTTTTTCTCCAGCATCGCCAGCCCGGGGCGCAAAATTTCTACATCGCCGCGGAATTTATTGATGATAAGCCCGCATATACGCGCGCGCTCATCCGGCTCCAGCAGCGCCACCGTGCCGTACAGCTGCGCAAAGACGCCGCCGCGGTCAATGTCGCCCGCCAGCAGAACCGGCGCGTCCACGAGCTTTGCCAGCCCCATGTTGACAATGTCGTCCGCCTTCAGGTTGATCTCGGCGGGACTGCCCGCGCCCTCGATGACGATGATGTCAAATTCATCGGCAAGGCTGTCGTAGGCACGCAGAATATCGGGAATCAACGACTTTTTGCGGCGGAAGTATTCCTTTGCGGGCATATCGCCGCGGACCTCGCCGTTCACGATGACCTGGCTGCCCACATCGCTGCTCGGCTTGAGCAGGATCGGGTTCATCCGCACATCGGGCTCGACGCCCGCGGCCTGCGCCTGCACGACCTGTGCGCGGCCCATTTCGAGGCCGTCCCGGGTCACAAAGCTGTTCAGCGCCATGTTCTGGCTTTTGAACGGCGCGGTTTTGTAGCCGTCCTGCGCAAAAATGCGGCAGAGCGCCGCGCACAGCAGGCTTTTGCCCGCGCCGCTCATCGTGCCCTGCACCATGATGCACCCTGCCCGGCTCATGCCAGCACCTCCCGCATAATTTTCAACAGCTGTTCGTTTTCTTTTTGGGTGCGCACAGCGGTGCGGTACCACGTCTCGTCCAGCCCCGGGTAGTTGCCGCAGCCGCGCACCACCGCACCGTGACGGCGCAGTTTTGCCCCAAAGTCCGCCGGTGCGCGGAACAGCAGGTAGTTGGCCTGTCCGTCCACGACCCGCAGCCCCAGTGCCCGCAGTCCCGCGGCCAGCCTTGGGCGCTGGTCGGCAATGAGTGTGCGCACGCTGTCGGCATAGGCGGTCTCCTCCAGTGCGGCCAGCCCTGCGGCCTGTGCCAGGCCGGACACGGCCCACGGCTGACCCGCCGCGCGCATTTTGTCCAGCAGCGCCGTGTCACTGCACAGCGCATAGCCCAGCCGCACCCCGGCCATGGCGTAGAGTTTGGTGAATGCCTTTAAGATTATAAGGTTCGGTGCATCGCGCAAAACTGTCTTAGCTGTCAGGGCATCCCGCGCAGCGAGGAAGTCGAGGAAGCACTCATCCACGACCAGCACCGCGCCGCAGTCGGCACAGCGGCGCAGCAGCTTTTGCACCATAACGAGCGGTGTGACCTGCCCGGTGGGGTTGTTGGGCTGGCAGAGGAACACTGCATCGGTGCTGTCGTCGATGGCGTCTACAAAGCCGTCCGTCACGGCAAAGTCTTTTTCCTCCCGCAAAAGAAACCGCTGTACGTCACAATCCACCGTTTCCAGCGCAGCAGCGTACTCGGCAAAGGTCGGCGCGGGCAGCAATGCGCGCCGCGGGCGCAGGGCCAGTGCCAGGCGGTAGATCAGGTCCGCCGCACCGTTGCCGCACAAAATTTGCGCAGTATCCACACCCTCTGCCGCGGCCAGCTTAGTGCGCAGTGCCCGGCAGAGCGGGTCCGGGTAGCGATCCGCCATGGGCAGTGCCGCTGTGATGGCCGCCGCCACGCCCGCGGGCAGCCCCAGCGGGCTGACGTTGGCCGAAAAATCCAGCGCGTCCCGACCAAACTCGGCCCGATAGCCCGCCCAGTCACCGCCGTGTACCAGTTCCATTCCGCATTCCCTCACAAGACAAGCATCAGCCGCACGGCCAGCCCCAGCACAAGGGCCAGCAGGCTCTCGGCGTACATCATGCGGTTGGCACGCAGGATGTCCCGCGGCTCGATCTCCCGCAGTGGGTCGCCAATTGTCGGCTTATCGTAATATTCGCCAAAGTAATAGGCCGGGCCCGCCAGCTGCACGCCCAGTGCCCCGGCGCAGGCGCTCTCGGTCTGGGCGCTGTTGGGGCTGGCGTGGCGGCGGCGGTCCCGCCGCCAGATGCGCCACGCCCCGCGGGCGCTGTTGCCCGTCAGCGCCGCAGCAGCCACCCAGAGCAGCGCGGCCAGGCGGCTGGGCAGCCAGTTGGCGGCATCGTCCAATTTGGCGGCACAGCGCCCGAAATAAAGATACTTTTCGTTTTTGTAGCCGAGCATACTGTCCATCGTATTGATGGCCTTGTAGGTCAGCGCCAGCGGTGCCCCGCCAAGGAGCATATACAAAAGCGGCGCAATGACGCCGTCGCTGGCGTTCTCGGCTACGGTCTCCACGGCGGCTCTAGTCACGCCCGCGGCGGTCAGGTTTTGCGTGTCACGGCCCACGATGCGGGCCACGGCCCTGCGGGCCGCGGGCAGGTCGCCCTTTGCCAGTTCCTTGTACACATTGCGGCTCTCCTGTGCAAGACCCTTGGCAGCCAGCGCCTGGCCGCACCAGAGCATTTGCAGCGCCAGCCCCAGCGCCGGATGGAGCCTTGCCGCGGCCCAGCAGGCAAGCCCGGTAACGGCCAGCGTGCCCAGCGGCAGTACCGCGGCCACCGCGGCCCCGCCGACCAGCTCGCCCCGCGGCGTTTTGGGCAGTGCGGTGCGCAGGCGCTTTTCCAGCGCCGAGATGCACCGGCCCATGAGCACCACCGGATGCGGCAGCCACGCCGGGTCGCCAAACAGAGCGTCCAACAAAAAACCGCTCAGCACCGCCCAAAAGATCAGCATGTGCTCTCCTTCGTGTACTGCACGGTCTTGACCAAACGCAGCTCATGCCGCGCCGCCCAGTCGCGGGCGTCCAGCACATAGCCGCCTGCGTTGGGGCCGCACCACCGGTAATAGCTGCGGCGCGGCACGCCGTAGCGCTCCAACGCGGCCATCTGGGTGCCGCCGTGGGCCAGGATCACCAGCATTTCCTCGCCGTCGGCCAGCGCCTTGTCCACCAGCGCCGCAAACGTGCGGCATACGCGGTCACTGAAATCGTCCTTGCGCTCACCGTCGGGGCAGCTGCTCTCGCAGTTGGCGGCGACCCACGCCTGATAGTCGGGGTCGTGCTCCATCTCAATATAATTGCGGCCTTCAAAGCTGCCGAAGCACATCTCCTTCAGCCCGTCCACGGGCACGAGCTCCGCGTCCGGGAACAGTACCTCCGCCGTCTGCCTTGTACGCTGCAGTGTGGAAATATAGACAACCTTCGGGTCAATATCAGCCCGGCGCAGTTGAGCCAGCCCCTCGGGCGAGAGCGGGATGTCCCGCTGACCCTGATAGCGCTTCTGGGCGTTGTACTCGGTCAGGCCGTGGCGCAGTAAATAAATCAGCATTTCGGAAGTTCTCCTTTCAAAATCGTCGGCAGACCGCAAAACATCTGCACAACGCAGTCCGCCCGCGCGGCCAGCAGACAGGCCAGACGGCCCGCCGCCTCCCGCGCGGCACGCGCGGCGGGGTCAATCGGCACAACGCCGCCGCCGACCTCCGCCGCGGTCACAACATCATAATCTGCCAGCTCGTCGGCCAGCCGGTTCAAATCGGCGGCGTCGGCGGCCAAATCCTGCACGTCGTACACCTGACGCCCACCAAGCTTTTGCGCAAAGGTGCGCTTGCCGCTGCAGAGCGGCCCTGTCACAAACACCATTTACAGCACCCCCAGCCATTGGCAGGCGGCCAGCGCCGCCAGCATCCAGATCTCACATTTTTGCAGGAACCACCCGGCCAGATCACCGGTCACACCGCCAAACTGTTTTTTGGCAACAACGTAGTACCGCGCAAAAACGCAGCCTGCGGCCAGTACCAACGCCCAGCCGCCCAGTGCAGTCAGCCCCACGGCCAGCATGGCGCAAAGCGCGGCCAGCACCTGCCGCACGCGGACGCGGTCCGCCGCCGTGGCAAAGGTGTGGGCAAGGCCGGTGTTTTTCGCCAGCGGGAACGCCGCCACGGCCAGCCCGGACAGCGCCCGCTCCCCCACCAGCGCCAGCGTCCAGAGCACACCGACCCGCGGGGTGAACGCCACACAGCCGCACAGCGCAAAATACGCCGCAAAGTAGCTGCACAGCCGAATGACCGCGAACGCGCCGCAGTGGGGGTCCTTTAAAATTTCCAGCTTCTTCGCGGTATCGCCGTAGCTTGAAAGTGCGTCGCAGGTGTCGGCGTAGCCGTCCAGATGGATGCCGCCCGTGACCCAGACCGGCACAAGGCAGAACCCCGCCGCGCGGGCCGCCGCAGGCAGCGGCAGCACGCCGCAGACGCACCACAGTGCGCCGCACACCACCCCCACCAGCGGGAAGGCGCAGAGCGCGTACCGCATATTTTTTTCGTTCCAGTCGAACTGCGGCATCGGCAGGGCCGAGAACATGGCGAACGCCACCGCAATCGTCTGTAAAGCTGTCACGGACCTTCACTTCCTTTGTAATAGACGGGGATGCCGCAGACAACGCGCACCACGCGGTCTGCCCGCGCCGCCGCAGCGTTGTTGACGGCGGCCAGCGCGCGCAGATAGCGGTCCGTATCGCCCGCATAGTCTGCCCCACCGCTGAACACCTCGTTGGAAACCACAATCAGATTATCACATTGCAGCAGCATCTTGTCAATGCCCCGAAGGATCGCCGCCGCGGTTTCCGTCCCTGCACCGTCGGGATCATACAGCTCATTGGCGGCCAGGTTGCCCAGGTCCTCCAGCAGCACGGTGCCGCGCCGGGGCAGGGCCACGCGGTCCAGGTGCAGCGGGCACTCTACCGTGTCGAACTGCTTTTCGGCCCGCATGGCGCGGTGCTTCGCCACGCGGGCGGCGCACTCGGCGTCCCATACCTGCATCGTCGCCAGATAGGTGCGCGGCAGCGGTGCACGCAGGCAGAGCGACTCCGCATAGGCGCTTTTGCCGCTGGCCGCGCCGCCGATGACCAGCGTCAGCACTGCGGGGTGTACGGCGTGATGCCGCCCTCCGCAAACGAGTAGCAGCCGTTGTAGACGGCCAGCGCCATATCCCACAGCGGCAGGCTGGCCACCGCGCCCGTGCCCTCGCCCAGATGCAGCTCTGCGGTGATAAGCGGTTTTTTGCACAGCGCGTCCAGCACAATATGTGCGGCTGGCTCGCTGGACACATGGCTGGCGAAAACGGCCTTTTCCGCCGCGGGGCAGAGCCGCACCGCGCACAGCGCCGCCACGCCGCTGATGAATCCGTCCATCACGATGGGCAGCCTTTCGAGCGCACCGCCCAGAAACACGCCGCACAGCCCGGCAATATCAAAGCCGCCCAGCGCCGCCAGCACCCCCAGCGGGTCAGCGGCGTCGGGGTGGTTGCGGGCAATGCCGCGTTCTATCGCATCTATTTTGCGGTGCAGTCCTGCATCGGACAGTCCCGCGCCGCGCCCGGTCATCTCGGCCACAGGGCGGCCCAGCAGCACGCTGGCCACGGCGCTGGACGTCGTTGTGTTGCCGATGCCCATTTCCCCCGTCGCCAGCAGCTGTGCGCCGCTCTGCTTCTGCGTGCGCACCAGCGCGATGCCCGCGGCGATGGCCTGCACGGCCTGTGCGCGGGTCATAGCCGGGCCGGTGGTAAAGTCAGCCGTGCCCGCAGCAATGCGGCAGTCCGCCGCGCCGGGCACGGGTGCGCCCGCAATGCCCATATCGACGGGCACGACATCGCAGTGGGCCGCAGCGGCCATGCGGCAGACGCTGGTGCGGCGGGCGGTCAGGTTTTCGAGCACGGCGCGGGTCACGGAGGCATCGGTCTGGCTGACGCCCTGCGCCACAACGCCGTTGTCCGCGCAGAGCACCAGCACCGCGCGGCGGCTGACATCCGGCACGGGGTCGCCGGTCAGCGCGGCGGCGTCCTCGACCATGGCTTCCAGCCGACCCAGTCCGCCCAAAGGCTTTGCCAGCGCAGCCCAGTGGGCGTGGGCTGCGGCGCGGGCGGCCTCATCCGGCGGGGTAACGGCTGCAAGCAGGTTTTTCAGTTCGTTTTCGGTCATGATGTTTCCTTTATATAATGTTCGGCTGCAGCCGCAAAGCGCTTCGGCAGCGGCGTACCCGCCCAATAGAGATGCGGAAATCCCGCGTAGATACGTTCATTGGCAAAGCCGCACGCCCACTGCCGCCCGTTTGCCTTGGCAGCGGTGAACGCATCGCCGTTTTCGGTGGAGTCCCAGTGATGGAACTCGTGGACGGGCAGGGTCTCCCCCGCGCGGAACAGCATACTGTCGGCGCGGGCGGTCAGGCGGGCGTAGCCGAACCGCACAAGCCGCCCGACCTTGAAGCCCTGCCCGGGCAGTACGCCCGCCATCGGGTGGGGCGTGCCGTCGGCGTCCTGTAATGTCCGGCCCAGGTACAAAAAGCCGCCGCACTCGGCCACGGTGGGCAGGCCGCCCTGCACGGCGCTTTTTACGGCGGCGCGCAGGGGGGCGTTCGCGGCCAGACGGGCGGCGTACAGCTCGGGGTAGCCGCCCGGCAGGTAAAGCCCGCCGATGTTATCCGGCAGAGCCGTGTCGGCCAGCGGGCTGAAAAAGCACAGTTCAGCGCCGTTTTCCCGCAGTGCCTCCAGCGTTTCGGCGTAGGTAAAGCAGAACGCGTCATCCCTTGCCACGGCAAGGCGCACCCGCGGCGGGGGCATCGTGCACGGCACAGCGGTGGGCGCGGGACGGTCAAACAGGGTGTGCAGCAGCGGCCAGTCGATGGTTTGCTGCGCGGCATCGGATAAGAGCTGTATCTTGCGCTGCAGATCGTCGATCTCGGCGGCGGTTTTCAGACCGAGGTGGCGGCTTTCTATCGCGGCCTCGGGCAGCGGCGGCAGGCAGCCGACCACGGGCAGACCGGTCTCTTTTTCGAGCATCGGCTTCAGCAGAGCGCACAATCCTTGCGTACAATCATTGAGCAAAATTCCTGCGATATGGTGCGGTGTACGGAACGCCGTCAGCCCGCGCAGCTCCGCCGCCAGCGTCAGGCTTGCCCCCTTGGGCCGCACAACGAGCAGTGCGGGCAGGTCCAGCGCATCGGCCAGCTGCCACGCGCTGGCCGTGTCGGTCACGCCGCCAAGGCCGTCGTAGTAGCCCATGGCCCCCTCGACGACTGCCGCGCCGTGCCCCGCCGCGTGCCGGGCGTAGAGTGCGCGGGCGGTCTGCGGTGCAGAGAAAAACAGGTCGAGATTGTGGCTTTCGACGCCCAGCACCGCGCGGTGGAACATCGGGTCGATGTAGTCCGGCCCCGACTTGAACGCGCAGGGGGTCAGCCCGCGGGCAGTCAGCGCCGCCAGCAGCGCACAGGCTGCCGTTGTTTTTCCGCTGCCGGAGCGGGGTGCAGCCAGAACCAATTGCAGCATTTTTACTCCCTCGCGATCAGGAAAACCGGGTTGTTCGCCATGAGCAGGTGCAGGTTGCCCGCCGCCCGGCTGCGGCTGACTGCGATTTGTGTGACCTGGGCGGTCAGGCCGTGGGCCGTCAGGGCCGCAACGGCCTCCTGTAAGGTTTCCAGCGCAATGGCACTGATACAGAGCCGTGCATCGGGGTTTGCGGCCAGCGCGGCATCGACGACAGCCCGCAGAGTGCCCTTGCTGCCGCCGATAAAAACAGCGTCCGGCGCGGGCCAGCCTGCCAGTGCGGCGGGGGCAAGGCCCTCGGTAAGTTGCAGATTTTGCACCGCAAATTTTGCGCGATTCTGCCGGATAAGGTCACAGGCTTCCGCGTCGCACTCCACGGCGCAGACCCGGCCCGCAGGGGCGGCCAGCGCCAGCTCCACACTGACGCTGCCGGTGCCCGCGCCCACATCCCAGAGGGTATCTGTGGGGCGCACAGCCAGCTTGGCCAGCGCGGCAGCGCGGACCTCCTGCTTGGTCATCGGCGTTTTGCCGCGGATGAACGCTGCATCGGGCAGGCCGGGCGTGCGGCGCAGGGGCGCGGGCACATTTTCCACAAGCAGGACACTGAGCGGTGCAAAGTGCTGTGCGGCCAGCTCCTGCGCCCTGCCGGTCACAAGCCGCTGGGACGGCGTGCCGAGGTTCTCCCCCACCGTGGCCGCAGCGTCACCCAGCCCGGCATCCGCCAGCTGCTGGCAGAGCGTCGCGGGGGTCTCGCTGCCGCCGGTCAGGAAAAAGGTTGTCCCGCCTGCGCGGCAGGCGGCCACCGGGTCACAGGCACAGCCGTGGGCGGAGACGAGCCGCCAGCCCTGCCACGGGCGGCCCAGCGCCGCGGCCAATAATTGCACGCTGGAAACGCCGGGCAGCACCGTGTACGGCAGACCCGCATCGTCCAATGCACGGCAGAGCGCCGCCGCGCCGGAGTAGAAGCCCGTGTCGCCGCTGAAAACCATCGTGGCCTCCGCGCAATCTGTCTGCCGCAGCAATGCGCAAATTTCGTCCGTTTTATAGAGGGCTGCGCGGTTTGCCGTGCAGCCCTCGGGCAGGTTTTCCAGCAGGCGGCGCGCGCCGATGATCAGTTCCGCCCCGCGCAGCGTCTCCAGCCCCGCCGCTGTCAGGCTGCCGGGCGCTCCGCTGCCCATGCCCACCAATGTGATCTTCATAAAAGCTCCCTGCATCGCTGTAAAATTGTGTCAGCGGTCTCGCCCTCGTCGTCCGGACGGCGCAGCACAATGAGCTGCACGCCGCACCGGGCGGCGGCCTCGGCCTTTTCGGCAAAGCCGCCCGCCGCACCGCCGTCCTTCGTGACCATATAGTCGATATGGAACTGGTGCAGCAGTGCCGCATTTAATTCTTTCGTAAAAGGCCCCTGCATCGCAAGGATATTGCGGTGCGGAACGCCCGCTGCCTCGCATGCTGCGATACCTGCCAGCGTCGGCAGAACGCGCGGGTAGAGCCGCGCCGGGTCGAGCGCTGCGAAGGCGGGCAGCTCCTTGGCACCCGTCGCCAGCAGGACGCGCCCCGGTCTGTCTGCCAGATACGCGGCGGCCCGGGCGGCATCGGCCAGCACCACACTGCCCGCGGGCAGGGGGCTGGCGGGGCGCAGCAGACGGTGATATTCAACGCCCGCCGCCGCTGCCGCCGCACGGATATTGCGCGTTGCCTCGGCGGCATACGGGTGGGTCGCGTCAACGCAGAGCGCCGCACCGCGCAGCAGCGCCGTCATTCCTTCGGCGTCCAGCCGCCCGGTGCGCACCGTGATGCCGTCGGCGCAGCCCTGTTCCTCGGCCCCCAGCTCTGTCGCCACACAGACCGTGACCGCTGCGCCGAGCGCCGCCAGCGCGCGGGAGAAGCTGCGCCCCTCCGTTGTACCGCTGAAAATCACCACATTCATACGCCGCGATACCCCCTTGGCGTAACCATTCTGTCATGTAAAATCTGCGTTGCAGCGTTGCCGACAAAGACCGTTGTGAACATATCCACGGCGGTATCCTCCAGCTCGGCCAGCGTCAGCAGCCGTGCGGTCTGGCCGTCACGGCCAATGCAGCGCACCAGCCCGCAGACCGTGTCCGGGCCCTTGCCGTTGTCCCGCAGAATGCGAACGGCCTTTTGCAGGTAGTCGGCGCGGCCTTTGGACGACGGGTTGTAGAGCGCCAGACAGAAATCTCCCGCCGCGGCGCAGGCCAGCCGCTTTTCAATGACGGCCCACGGCGTCAGCCGGTCCGACAACGAAATCACGCAAAAATCATGTGCCAACGGCGCACCCAGCACCGCAGCCCCGCTCAAAGCGGCGGTCAGGCCGGGCACGATCTCGACCTCCACCTCCGGGCAGTGCTCCGCCAGTTCCAACAGCGGGCTGGCCATGCCGTAAACCCCGGCGTCACCGGAGCAGACGAGTGCCACCGTCTTGCCGCCTTTTGCCGTTTCCAGCGCCCAACGGCAGCGGTCAATCTCCCGCGTCATGCCGGTAGCGTAGACCTCTTTATCCGGGTAAAGCGGGCGCACAAGGTCGATGTAGACCGTGTAGCCGCACAGCACGTCGGCGGCCTGCAGGGCGGTCTGCGCCTGAGCGGTCAAATACTGCGCACCGCCCGGGCCGAGGCCCACCACATACACAAGACTACGGTTCATCATTTTTCCATCTCCAATCCGGGGCAAAGGGGGCCAGCGCCACGGCAAGGGTCACGCCGTCCCGCGCCCACTTCGGGATGAACAGCACCCCGTCTGCAGCCAGCACCGCCGCACGCTCACAGACATTGTCCACGCCCGTGATGCTCTGCACAAAGCCGGAGGACGTAAAGCGGCCTTTAGCCGTGCGCAGGGCAGCGGCGGTATAAAAGTCCATCTCCCAGCCGTGCGCCCGGCAGAACGCCGCCAGACCCGGCTCATCCTTTTTCAAGTCAATGCTGGCGGCGCGGACAATGCCCTGCGGGGCAAAATGGTGCTCCGCGCAGAAGGCCGCAAAGGCTGTTTCCAACTTTTCCGCCGTCGTGCCGCGCTTGCAGCCGACACCCAACACCGCAATGCGGGGGATCAGGTGCAGCGCCTCACCAGTCGGGGTCAGCGTCAGCGCAAAATCTGCGCGGTCAGCGGCGGCGGCAGGCTCCACACCCGCGGGCGGCGTGCCGGAAACAGCCCAGTCGGCAGCATAGCAAACGCTCTGCCCGGCCAGCAGTGCCCCGCTCACGTAGCGGATGCGCTCCGGCTCAGCCACGGCGCAGTTCTGGCGCTTGGCCCACTCGTCCACGGCAAAAACGCCGCGTCCGTCGGTGGCCGTCGTGATGACCGGCACGGCATGGCAGACCGCCGCCAGCCGCTGCGCCAGCTCGTTTGCGCCGCCCAGATGCCCCGACAGCAGCGGAATGGCGAACTTCCCACCCTCATCCAGCACAACGACGGCGGGGTCTGCAGCCTTGCTGCGGCAGTGGGGCGCGATGGCCCGCACCGCGATCCCGGCAGCTCCTACAAAAATCAGTGCGTCGCTTTGTGCAAACTGCGCAGCGGTCCAATCGGTCAGGCGGACGCCGTCCGCACCGCCGCGGGCCACGCTGCCGGGGCAGGCTGCCGCCAGCTGCTGCGCCAGCGCCAGGCCCCGCGCCGTGAACGCAATGTACGCGCAGGTCATCGGTCCGTCCCCCTTCGGAACTCCGTTGTGAACGCCGGGTCGTACAGCTTGCTGCGGTCATACTGTGCGGCCAAAAAGTCCCCGACGACGATGAGCGCCGTCTTGGTGATGCCCGCCGCGCGGGTGCTTTCGGCCAGCGTTCCGACGGTGCAATGTACAATTTTCTGTTCCGGCCACGTCGCCTTGTAGACAACGGCGGCAGGGGTCGCGGCGGTATACGCACCCTGTAGAAGCGCATCCTGCACCCTGTCGATCAGGCCGATGGAGAGGAAAATGACCATCGTCGCCCCGTGGGCGGCCAGCGCGGCCAGCCGCTCACCTTCGGGCACAGGGGTACGGCCCTCCATGCGGGTGATGATGACGGTCTGGCTGACGCCGGGCAGCGTGTACTCGGCGTTCAACGCCGCCGCCGCACCGCAGAAGCTCGACACACCGGGCGTATCGTCGTAGGCAATGCCCATGGCGTCCAGCGCGTCCATCTGTTCCCGGATCGCGCCGTACAGGCAGGGGTCGCCCGTGTGCAGGCGCACGGTGGTTTTGTGCGATGCTTCGTTTTCTTTCATGACGGCAAGCACCTGCTCCAGCGTCATCTCGGCGCTGTTATAAATAGCGCAGTCCGGCCCCGCCAGCCCCAGCAGCGCCGGGTTGACCAGGCTGCCCGCGTAGATGATGCAGTCCGCCGTTTGCAGCAGGGCCGCGCCGCGTCGGGTAATCAGGTCCGGTGCGCCGGGACCGGCCCCCACAAAATGTACCATGTCAGGCTTCCTTCCACAATTTTAACAGTGTATCGGCAGTTTTTGTCTGCCCCAGCGGGCCGTTCCGGTTTGAGAACAGCACCGCGCCGACCTTGAACGCCCCCGCCGCGCGGCGGTCCAGATGCAGCTGGATCGCTGTGAGCAGGCTGGCCATGACCGGCTCCCGCAGCTGCGCGGCGTCCAGAATGTCCAGACAGGCGTCTGTCGTGGCGGCGTCCATCAGGGCGCGGCAGGTCGCCGCGTCCGCGCCGCAGAGCGCCGCATGGGCGCAGAACAGCTCAGTGCGGCAGTCGGCACAGCGGGAGTGGGTGTTCATGATGCCGCCCGCCAGCTTGACGAGCTTGCCCACATGCCCGACGAGCAGCACCTGTGCGAAGTGCTCCGCCGCTGCCATATCCAGCGTCTCGCCGATGAAATTTGAGATTTTGACGACAGGAATCTCGTGCAGCACGGGGTAGTTGGCGGCCAGGTAGTCCAGCCCGTAGTTGCCGGGGGCTAAAATCAGGCGGCGGCTTTTCAACGCTGCCTGGTGGATTTCGATTTGCAGCGTATCCAGAAGCGCCTGCTGGCTCATCGGCTCCACAATGCCGCTGGTGCCCAGCACCGACAGGCCGCCCTCGACCCCCAGATGCGGGTTGAAGGTGCGCTTGGCCGCAGCCTCGCCGCCTTCGATGGAGATGACCACCGCGAACCCGCCGCCGTAGCCGACGGCGTCCGCCTCCCGCAAAAGTGCCTCGGTTATCATCTGCCGCGGCACACGGTTGATGGCCGCCGCGCCGACGGGCTGGTCGAGGCCGGGCTTTGTCACACGGCCCACCCCCGCCCCGCCGTCAATCGTAACGGTGCGCGGCGCGCCGGGCAGCAGTGTGACCGCGGCAATGACCGGCAGCCCCGTCGTGGCGTCGATGTCGTCGCCGCCGTCCTTGACGATGGCGCACGCGGCCCCGTCTGCCGTCAGGCGGCAGAACTGCGGTGCGACCTCCACGACGATGCCCTTGGGCGTGCGCAGACCAACGCTTTCCGGCGCGTGGCCGGTCAGCAGCAGCCGCGCCGCGCCCGCCGCCCCCAGCGCCGCACAGGTGCCGGTGGTGTAGCCGCAGCGCAGTAAACGCTGCCCGCTGCGGATGTAGTGCTCAAATTGGGGCTTCGGCTTTGCGCCGCTCCCGGCAAACAGCACCGCGTATTGGTCGGTGCTCAGTCCAAACAGCGCACAGATATTGTCCTGTGCAAAGGCGTCCTGCGGTGCCAGCACAGCGGACACGCCTGACGGCGCAACGCAGACAACGGCGTCGGCCAGCCTTTGGGCCAGCTCCAGCTCATGCAGCGTCACGATGACGGCCACATTCTTCTCATGTGCCAGCACTTGCAGGATGTCCATGAGCTCCGCCTTGCCCTTTACGTCCAAAAACGACGTTGGTTCGTCCAGAAGCAAAATCTCCGGCTGCTGGCAGACCGCGCGGGCCAGCAGCACGCGCTGGCGCTGGCCGTCGCTGATCCTGGCAAAATCGCGGTCCTCCAGCTCCTCCGCCCGGACAAGGCACAGGGCGTCATGCACCTGCTGCCTGTCGGCATCGGACAAAATGCCCAGCCGCCCGGTGTAGGGGTAGCGCCCGGCGGCGGCGACCTCAAAGCAGGACGTCAGCTCGGTGCGGGCCGTGTGGGGCAGCATCAGCGCCAGCTTGCGCGCCCGGGCGTTGGGGGTGTAGGCCGTCAGGTCTTGCCCGTCCAGCAGCACCGCGCCGCCCTGCGCCGCCAGCTGCCCGGCCAGCGTTTTTAAAAGAGTGGATTTGCCCGCGCCGTTCGGACCGATGAGCGCCAGAATTTTGCCGCGCTCGGCGTGCAGGGCAATGTCCCGCAGCAGCGGCGCACCGTAGCCGACGGCGAGATTTTGCGTTTCACAACAGCTCATACCGTGCCCTCCCTGCTGTGGCGGCGCACAAGCAGCCAGATGACCACCGGCGCACCGAACACCGCTGTGACCGAGCTGATGGACAGCTCGGTGGGTGCAAACAGGCTGCGGGCGATCAGGTCGCACAGCAGGCAGAATGCCGCGCCGCCCAGTGCGCAGCCCGGCAGCACCCGCAGCGGTTTTGCACTGCCCAGCGTATGTTTTACCAGATGCGGCACCGCAATGCCGACGAAGGAGATTGGTCCGGCAAATGCCGTGACGCAGGCCGCCAGCAGGCTTGACAGCAGCACAAGCACCACGGAAAACGCCCGCACCGGCACGCCGACGCTGGCGGCGTAGCTTTCGCCCAGCTGGTAGGCGGCCATCGGCTTGGAGAGCAAAAACGCGGCGGCCAGGCAGGGCAGAACGATGGCCGCCGCCGTGGCGACATTGCCCCAGGTCATGCCGGAGAAGCTGCCCATCGACCAGTTGTGCAGGTTGACGATGTTGGAATCCTGCGCGAAGGCGACGACAATATCGGTGACGGCCGAGCAGATGTAGCCGATCATGACGCCGCAGATAACCAAAATGCTCATCTGCTGCACGCGGTGCGCCACGGCCAGCACAAACAGCATGGCCGCCATGGCCCCGGCAAACGCCGCCAGAATCAGCGTCAGTGAGCCGGTGAGCAGACCGCGGTTCAAAAAGACGACCATCGTCAGCGCCACGGCCAGCTTGGCCCCGCTGGAAATGCCCATGACGAACGGCCCGGCAATCGGGTTGGCAAAAAAAGTTTGCAGCAGATACCCGGCCACCGAAAGCGCCGCCCCCAGCAGCACGACCATGACGGCGCGCGGCAGACGCAGCTGCAGCAGGATGTCAGCCGCCAGCGCGTTTGTGCCGCGGCCCAGCAGGGCCGCCGCGATGTCCGCCGGGGAGAGCGCAACGCTGCCCCAGAACAGGTTGAGCGCAAACAGCGCCAGCAGGGCCGCCGCCATGGCAAGGTATGCAATTGTCATGCGTTTGGAGGTGTGCATGCGTGGTTCCCTTTGCGGCGGGCGGCAATGGTGCGGGCGGATATGGAATCCGCCCCTACGTTTTTTCTCTGGTTACGTCCGTAGGGGCGCATTCTATATGCGCCCGTTTTTGCCGCCGTGTTAAATTTTCAGTGCAGCTTCGTCAAGAATGTCAATTCGCTGTCGTCCGGGTCATCCTCGGTGAACACCCTGTTCATATCCAGGATCAGCTCCGGCAGCTCCATGCTCTGCTGGAAAAGGCTCTGCGACGTACACCAGACATTGCCGCTTTGCACGGCCTTGAAGTCGGCCAGCATCGGGCATTTGGCGAGCAGCTCATCCATTGTGCGCAGCTCGCCCTCGATCGTGCTGTTGTAGAGCAGCACATCGGCATCACGCGCCCCGGCGTAGAAATCCTCGAGCGAGATATTGACAGTCGCCAGATTGCTGCCGCTGTCGGTCAGGTCGGCAAAGACGTAGCTGCCGCCCGCCAGCCCGATCATCTTGGCGACGTAATCGCCGCCCTTGCGCACCGTGGCGAGATTGTTTGAGGTGATGGAGAAGAACGCCGCAGTCTTACCGGTGGGTTCCTCGTCCAGCAGCGGTGCAATGCGCTGCACAGCGTCGTCAAAAATGCGCTCGGCCTCCTCGGTTCTGCCCAGCAGGATGCCGTACAGCTTGACCCATTCCATCCGGGCCAGCGGGTCACTCTCGTAGCTCGAGCGCTCGACGAGGACCGGCACGCCGAATTTTTCAAGCTGCTCCTTCACCTCGGGCGTGTGGTAGATCATTGTGTTCTCGATGGCAAGGCCGCAGTCAGCGGACAGGATCGTCTCGTAATCGGGCGCACTGTACTTGCCCGCGTAGGCGATCTCGCCCTGCTCCATGGCGGTGCGGGCCGCGTCGAGGTACCAGTTTTCGGCCTGCGTGCCGGACAGCGCCACAGCCCCCAGCCCGCCAATGCTGATGATGGGGTCCATCGCGGACGACGACACAAGGTAGATATTTTGGATAGGCTGCTGCAAAACGGTGATGTCTGCGTCCAGATTGGCGGGCGCAGCGGCCCCCTCCGGCACGACGAGATAGCGGCTGCCGTCAATCGTGATGAGGTCATAGCCGCCCGCGCACACATCCACCGTGAACTGCTTCGCATATTCCAGCGGATAGCGGTTTTCTATCGTCAGGGCGTCCGTTTGCGCGGGAGCCTGGGATGCAGCCGCGCACCCTGCCAGCAGCAGAGCGGGCAGGGCAAAAGCTGCCGCGCGCCTCATTCGGCGGCAGCCAGCGTCGCGCTGTCAAAGGTCAGGGTATAGTCGATCTCGTGCGGGGTGCTCATGGCGACGGTGTCCGCCGTGACGGCCAGCGCGGTATCCAGCGCGGCAACGGGGATCTCAAACGTCGAGTTGCCGTCGGTGTTGACGGGCAGGTACTTTTCGCCGTCAACGAGCATATAGTCATAGTTCGGGCTGCTCCAGACGATGGTCGCGGTCATAATGCCGTCGGCCACGGTCAGCGCGGCGGGGCTTTCGACGGTGGCGCGCCCGCTGCCGCCCTCCAGCGTCACAGCGCAGGTGTAGCTGCCGTCGGCGGGGATCTCGACGGCTGCCGCAGCCGCATCCTCTGCCGCAGGCTCGGCATCGGAGATGCTGACCGTATGGTCATACCAGGTGCCCTTGGTGCCCAGGATGGCCAGCTGGAAATCGGCATCGACAGCCGCAACAGGGATGTCAAAGCCGTATACTTCGTCGCTGGTGCCATCGGAGTAGGTCACCGTGTCAACGGTAGGCTGCAGCCAGTCGCTCTCGTGGGCGGGGGCGTCGGCGGCCATGCCCGGATACAGGTTGACGATCTTCTGGGACTGCAGACTGACGTGGAAGGTCATCGTGCCGTTTTCCACCGTCAGCGTGCCCATGCCGTCCACGGCTTCGTTAGCGTGGAACATGCTGCTGTCGGTGTTGAACTTAGCGGTGTATACGCCGTCCGGCAGCGCGGCAGCGGGGGCCGGGGCTTCCGTGACGGCAGGGGCCGGGGCCGCGGTAGCGGCAGGGGCGGTTTCTTCCGTGGAGACCGCCTCGGACGTGCTCTCGGCGGTGGACGCTGCGGACGCACCGCAGCCCGCCAGCAGCAGGGCAGCGAGAGTCAGGGATGCGAGTTGGAGCTTTTTCATGCTTTCCTTACCTCATTCTATACATATTTGTCAGGCATTAGCGGGAGGCGGCGCGGGCGGATATGGAATCCGCCCCTACGGCGTGGCAGGGCATCACATCGGACGCAGGCCGGGCATGCCCGGCCCCTGCCGTGCTTTCCCAAAAACCAAAAAACTGCCCGGAGCTTACCCTCCGGGCAGAATGGGTCTTTCTTAGCCGTTCAGGGAATCGATGGCGGCCCCGGCGTGGTCAACGTAGAGTTGCTGGATGTCGCCGATCTCGCCCAGACCTGCGATCTGGGTGTCGACGCTCTCAAAGCAGTCGGCGGCGTTGAACTGGCTCAGCCAGGAATCGTCATCGGCACCGGCCATGTCGTTGTTGGCGTGGTCACCGGCGACGACCATCAGCGGGCGCAGGATGACCTTGGTGTAACCGGCCTCCTTGACCTTCTCGATAACGGCATCGCAGGCGGTGTCCTCGGGCTCACCCTCGACGGTGCCGATAAAGACGTTGTCATAGCCCAGCGTCTGCATTGCGGTCTGCATCTGGCTGTAGCTGACCTTGGCGGTGTGGGACGTGCCGTGGCCCATAAAGACAAAGGCGGTGCCGTCCGCAGCAGCGGCAGCGGCGTCGTCATACCCGGCGGTCTTGACGGCCTCGGCGGTGATGGCGGCGGCTACGGCCTCCTTATCGTCGTTGATGACGGTGGCATCTTCTCCGACCTCGCCCAGCAGGGGTTCGGCAATGGCAACGCTGTCGAACTTGTCCTTGTACTGCTCAACCGCCTCGCACATCTCGTCGTACTCGGCGCCGTGCATCAGGTGCGTAGGCTGGACAACCAGATTCTTGACGCCGTTGGCAACGGCACGCTCAAGTGCCTGGTCCATGTTGTCGATCTTCTCGCCGTCGCGGGCCTGAACGTGGTTGATGATGATCTGCGCAGTGAAGGCGCGGCGGACGCTCCAATCCGGGTAGGCGGCCTGCAGGGCGTCCTCGATGCCCTTGATGTCAGCGGCGCGGCTGCCGTTGAAGGAGGTGCCGAAGCTGACGACCAGCAGCTCATTTTCGCCGATGTCGTCGGCATTGCGCGGGTCGTCCTTACCGGCGTCGCCGGTGTCGCGGCCAAAGTAGTCGGGGTCTGCGTTCTCACCCTCGACCAGCTCCTTCTGGGTGTCGGTCAGGGCATCCCAGGCAGCCTTGGCGGCCTCGCACTGGGCATCGGTGTCGGCGCTGCGCTCCTGCACGTAGATGGCGTCGATCAAATCGGCGCAGTTCTTAGCGGCCACTTCGTCTGCATCTCCCTCGTCTGCGGTCTTTTCTGCATCTTCTGCGGTGCTTTCGTCGGCGACGGTGCTCGCGGCAGCGCTGTCAGTGCTCGCGGCGGTGCTGCCGCAGCCGACCAGCAGGGCGGCGGACAGTGCTGCGGCCATGGCGACGGCGGCAGCTTTCTTGTAGGTGATCCTTCTCATGTGTTCTTACTTCCTTTCCTTGTTTAAAGCTGGGAGACAGTACGGGAGAGAACAGCAGGGCACACGGAAATTGACCCCGTAAAAAACGAGGTCCTTTGCGTGCAGAATGGCAACACAAAAGACCCCGTATTTTAAGCAGGTGCTTTGCGGTACAACCAATTCCTCGTGATCTGGGGCGGTGCGCCCCCGTACCCGGCAGCAGGCAGGTTTCCTGGCTGAAAGCTCAACGCCTGCCGCCGCCTTCCCGGGTCAAAACCCAGTGACCGATGCAAATGCACCCTGGCGGCAGGCTCCCTTATCACAGTGACGAGATCGTGCGGGATTTGCACCCGCTTCCCTTTTACCCTTTCCCATGCGCCGAACGGCGGCATAAAAAGGCACCTGCTGTCGTATTCAGTTTTACGGTGTAAAGTATAACACAATGCGGTGAGAAACGCAAGAGTGCGTCGGTTTCAATTTTGCCTTTATACGCTTTATACGATTGTGAACTGGCACGCCCGCATGGCGTCCAGCGCCGTTTGGTGGGACTGGGGCGTGACCCCGGCGCAGCAGTCGGACAGGATTTCGATTTCCGTCTCCGGGAAGGCCGCGCGCAGCACCATGGCGTTGCTGATGACGCAGATGTCGGTGCAGTAGCCGTAGATGACGATCTTTTCAATGTCGTCCACGGCCTTGTTGTGGGCCATCAGCTCGTCGAGGATCTCGCTCGGCAGCATATAGCTGCCGAAGGTGGGCTTGTTGACGATGTGGCAGACCTCGGGCTCGGTACCGTCCAGCGCGTTCTCCAGCTCGGGTGCAAAGTTCCAGCCGTCCTCGCCCTCGATGCAGTGCTCCACAGGCAGGTGGCGTCCCTCCCGCGTGGCAAGGTAGTTGTCGGGGTGGGTGTCCCGCGTCAGGAACAGCCAGTGCCCGGCCCGGGCATGGGCCTTAACGGTCTCGGCCAGGTGGGCCACGTTGGCCTGTGCCTGGGGGTTCGCCAGCGCACCCGTGATAAAGTCCTTTTGTACGTCCACAACAATATCCAGAATCATAGCGACAGCTCCTGTTTTTATGGTTTGCTACCAGTATACCGCAGACGGTGCGCGGTGTAAAGTGCGCGTTTCTCTGGCCGCAGGGGTGCGGATGTGGTATAATGGAAGAAAAAGTTCAGGAGGTCCTTCATGACTCCGCGTGAAGCGTTAAAACGATATTTCGGCTACGACTCCTTCCGCCCCGGGCAGGAGGAGATCGTCAGCGCCCTTCTGGCCGGGCGGGACGCGCTGGCCATCATGCCCACCGGCGCGGGCAAGTCGCTCTGCTATCAGGTCCCTGCCCTGCTGCTGCCGGGGCTGACGCTCGTCATCTCGCCGCTGATCTCGCTGATGCAGGACCAGGTCAAGGGGCTGAACGCAGCGGGCATCCATGCGGCATTTATCAACTCGTCGCTGACCGAGCCACAGATCGCCCGCGCGCTGGACCTGGCCGCCGAGGGCAGCTACAAGCTCGTCTACGTCGCGCCCGAACGCCTGGAAAGCCCGGTGTTCCGCAGCTTTGCCGCGGGGGCGGACATCTCGATGGTCACGGTGGATGAGGCGCACTGCATCAGCCAGTGGGGACAGGATTTCCGCCCGAGCTACTTAAAGATCCTCGACTTCATCGACAGTCTGCCCCGCCGCCCCATCGTGTCGGCGTTCACGGCCACGGCCACGCGGGAGGTCAAGGACGACATTGTCTGCACGCTGCGGCTCCACGACCCGAAGGTGCTTGTGACCGGCTTTGACCGGCCCAACCTCTACTTTCAGGTCGAGCGCACCCGCCGCAAGGACGATTTTGTTATCCAATATCTGCGCGACCACCCCGGCGAGAGCGGCATCATCTACTGCGCCACCCGCAAGAATGTGGACAAGCTGCAGGAGCTTCTGACCGAATACGGCTTTGCGGCCACAAAGTACCACGCGGGCCTGTCCGCCGAAGCACGCCGCAACAATCAGAATGACTTCATCTACGACACCGCGCCGGTCATTGTGGCGACGAACGCCTTTGGCATGGGCATTGACAAGTCCAACGTACGGTTCGTGCTGCACTACAACATGCCCCAGAGCATGGAGAATTATTACCAGGAGGCGGGCCGTGCCGGGCGTGACGGGCTGCCGTCGCAGTGCGTGCTGCTTTTTTCGGCGCAGGATGTCATCATCAACAAATTCCTGCTGGACAAAAAGGATTTTGCCGAGATGGACGACGAGGAGGCCGACCTTTTGCGCCAGCGCGACCTGCAGCGCTTGCAGACGATGGAGCGCTACTGCCAGACGACGGAGTGCCTGCGCAACTACATTCTGGCCTATTTCGGCGAGCATCCCACCGCGCCGTGCGGCAACTGCGGCAGCTGCAACAACGATTTTGACGAGGTCGATATGACCGACGCCGCCAAGTGGATGATCAACTGCGTGGCCGAGCTGCGCGGGCGGTACGGCAAAGCGATTTTGTTCGGCACTTTACAAGGCGCGAACCGTGCGCGTCTGCGGGAGCTGGGAGCCGAGCGCTTCAAGAGCTACGGCCGGATGAAGGACACCCCGCGCGAGACGCTGGAACGCCTGCTGGCCCAGCTGCTGGAGGATGGATATTTGGTGCAGAGCGACGACCAGTACGCCGTGCTGCACATAGGGGATATTGCCCCGCTGAAGACCGGCGGGCAGGTGCTGGTCAAGCTGCCGCCGCAGCGTGAGCCGGAGCAGGCCCGCGCACCGAAGCCGAAGCGCCGCAGCCCGATGGACGCGCTGACGAGCGCCGGACTGGAGCTGTTCAACCAGCTGCGCCAGCTGCGGTTTGACACCGCCCAGCGCGAGGGACTGCCGCCCTACGTCGTGTTCGGTGACAAGTCGCTGGTGGATATGTGTCTGCGCGCGCCGCGCCGCGCGCAGGATATGCTGGGCATCTACGGCATGGGTGAGCGCAAGTATGAAAAGTACGGTGCCGCGTTCTTTGCGGTCATTGACGCCTACCGTGCCGACCACCCCGACGCCGTTTTGAGCCTGGACCCGCCCGCACCGGAGCCGGAAAAGCCGCTGCCGTCCGAGAAGAAGAAAAAGCCGCCGAAGGCCGAGCGCCCCGCGTTTTACCTGACGGCAGAGGACGCGCGCAGCTTCAACTATCAGGACAGCTATACCGGCGCGGAGCTGAAGGCCGCGCTGATCGAGGCCGCCGGTGACCCGGATGTGAAGGCACCGACAATCAAGGAGATCGACGAGTGGCTGCTGGCGCAGCGGCTCATCGGCATGGAGCGTCTGCCGACGAAGGGCTTTTACTACGTGCCGACCCCTGCCGGTGTGGACGCCGGTCTGCGCAGCGAGGACAAGGTCAGCGCCCGCGGCACGCCGTATTCAGTGCTGCTGTTTACGCCGGAAGCGCAGCGGATGGTGGTGGAGCACTTTATAAAACCGGACTAACCACAAACCGACAGGTCCCTGCTTTCGCACACGGCCACGGCGGCATGTGGGCATGCCGCCCTACGTTCCACTTTCCCGTTATACGTAGGGCGGGGTGCCCACACCCCGCCGCCAGTTCGCGGCATCTGCCGCTAATGAGTTTACGCGCTCTTTTCGTCAACCTGCCCGTTCTTTCGTCAATTCTTTGTTATATTCGTAGATTGCAGTTTTTTTGACACGATGTTAAAATGTTAGCAGAGACCGTATACCAATTTATAAGGAGCACCCCATGGACAACGTGAAAATTCTCGAGGTCAAGCAGAGCATCTTTGCCTCCAACGACGAACAGGCCGCCGCGCTGCGGGCTGAGCTGAAGCAGGAAAAAATTTTTCTGCTGAATTTAATGAGCGCACCGGGGTCCGGCAAAACCACGACACTGCGCCGCACGATTGCTGCGCTGCAAAATGAGCTGCGCATCGGCGTGATGGAGGCCGACATCGATTCCGACATCGACGCCCGCGCCATTGCCGAGACCGGCGCCAAGGCCATTCAGCTGCACACCGGCGGCATGTGCCATCTGGATGCCGAGATGACCCGGCAGGGACTGGCCGGGCTGGGCACCGGGGGTCTCGATTTGGTGATTCTGGAAAATGTCGGCAACCTTGTCTGCCCTGCCGAGTTCGACACCGGCGCGGTGAAGAACGCGATGATTTTGTCGGTCCCCGAGGGTCACGACAAGCCGCTGAAATATCCGCTGATGTTCCAGGTCTGCGACGTCGTTCTTGTCAACAAGATCGACGTGCTGCCGTATTTTGACTTTGACATGGACAAATGCCGCGAGTATGTGGCCCTGCGCAACCCGAACGCAAGGGTCATCCCGATCTGCGCCCGGACGGGCGAGGGCATTGACGAATGGGCCGATTGGCTAAAAGAGCAGGTCAGGGCGTGGCAGGCGTAAATAATCCAGCCGCGTTGTAGGGGCCGCACATGTGCGGCCCGCGGCCTTGCCGCAATCGCCCGTCCGCCATTTACAACCGGGCCGGGCATGCCCGGCCCCTACTGTGCAAAAAACGGAGCAACGGCACAAAAAAGGAGCACACCATGAGCAAACCCACTGCGTTTCCGCTGGATGAGAGCAGGCTGCCCTTCGAGATTCCGAGGGACGAGCCGTACCGCGAGAAAATTGCCAGGCTGGGCCAGATGATCACGGACCGCATCCCGGCCAAAAAGGGCATTCTGACGAAGGACGACCCCGAATACTGGGGCCTGGCGTCCATCGTGACCGACGAGATGGCGGACGTTGCCTTAAAAATGAAGGTCCGCAAGCCCATGACCCTGCCCGAGCTGGTCAAGGCCACGGGCAAGTCTGCCGGGGAGCTGGAGCCGCTTTTGCAGCAGATGGCCGTCGTCGGTCTGCTGGAGTACAACTGGGAGAATCCTCGCCGCGAAAAGCAGTACATCCTGCCGATGTTCGTGCCCGGCAGCGCAGAGTTCTTCAACATGAACAAGCAGCAGATCGCCGACCACCCCGAGGTGACAGCCTTCTTTGAGCGGATGACGTTTCTGCCGCTGGAGCACATCACCGCCATGGTGCCCCCGGGCGGCGCAGGCATCGGTATGCACGTCATCCCGGTGGAAAAAGCCATCGAGACTGAGAACCGGTCCGCCGACATTGAGCACATCTCTCACTGGCTGAAAAAGTACGACGGCAAGTATGCCGCCGGTCCGTGCAGCTGCCGTATGTCCCGCGCCGCCATGGGCGAGGGCTGCGGCGACGACCCCGATGACTGGTGCATCGGCGTGGGCGATATGGCCGACTACCTCGTCGAGACCAACAAGGGGCATTACGTGACCTACGATGAGGTCATGCAGATCCTGCAGAAGGCCGAGGACAACGGCTTTGTGCACCAAATCACGAACATCGACGGCGAGAACAAAATTTTTGCCATCTGCAACTGCAACGTCAACGTCTGCAATGCGCTGCGCACAAGCCAGCTGTTCAACACGCCGAACATGAGCCGTTCGGCCTACGTGGCGCGTGTCGAGCCGGAGAACTGCGTGGCCTGCGGGCGCTGTGTGGAGTACTGCCCCGCGGGCGCGGTCAAGCTGGGCCAGAAGCTCTGCACGAAGGACGGCCCCATCACCTACCCGAAGCAGGAGCTGCCCGACGCCGTGAAGTGGGGCCCCGACAAGTGGGCCATCGACTACCGCGACAAGAACCGCATCAACTGCTATGACACCGGCACGGCCCCCTGCAAGACGGCCTGCCCCGCGCACATTGCCGTGCAGGGCTACCTGAAAATGGCCGCGCAGGGCCGCTACCGCGACGCGCTGGCGCTGATTAAAAAGGAAAACCCCTTCCCCGCCGTCTGCGGGCGCGTCTGCAACCGCCGGTGCGAGGACGCCTGCACCCGCGGCACCGTGGATCAGGCCGTTGCCATCGACGCCGTCAAGAAGTTCATTGCCGAGCAGGACCTGAACGCCGCGCACCGCTACGTGCCCGACGTTGTCCAGCCGTCGCTGCAGGGCCCGTGGCCGCAGAAGATCGCCATCATCGGCGGCGGCCCCGCGGGCCTGTCCTGCGCCTATTTTCTGGCAGTGCAGGGCTACAAGCCCACCGTGTTTGAGAAAAACGAGCGTCCCGGCGGCATGCTGCGCTACGGCATTCCTTCGTTCAAGCTCGAGAAAAACGTCATTGACGCCGAGATCGACATTCTGCGGGAGCTGGGCGTTGACATCCGCTGTGGTGTCGAGGTCGGCAAAGACGTCACGCTGGCCGAGCTGCGCCGACAGGGCTACCGGGCGTTCTATATCGCCATCGGCTGCCAGGGCGGGCGCCGGGCCGGTGTGCCCGGCGAGGACGCCGCGGGCATTGAGACCGCCGTCCACCTGCTGCGCACCGTCGGCGGTGATGAGAGCCGCAAAATGACCGGAAAGACCGTCGTCATCGGCGGCGGCAATGTTGCCATTGACGCGGCGCGCGTATCTCTGCGCTGCGGTTCCGACGGCGTGACGATGGTCTGTCTGGAGCCGCGGGACAAGATGCCAGCCTCGCCGGAGGAAATTGCCGAGGCCGAGGAGGAGGGCACCAAAATCACCTGCGGCTACGGCCCGAAGGAGTTCCTCTCCGAGAACGGCCATGTGACCGCCGTCGTGCTGAAAAAGTGCACCGGCCTTTACAACGCGGAGGGCCGTTTTGCGCCCACCTACGATGAAAACGATACCATCGCCCTGCCGTGCGACAACGTTGTTTTAAGCATCGGCCAGTGCATCGAGTGGGGCGATTTGCTGAACGGCGAGGCCGTGCAGCTGGGCCGCGGCCAGGGCGCTGTGGCCGACGCGCTGACCTACCAGACCGCCCAGCCGGACATTTTCGTCGGCGGCGACGTCTGCACCGGGCCGCGGTTTGCCATTGACGCGATCGCTGCGGGCAAACAGGGGGCAATTTCCATCCACCGCTTTGTGCAGCCCAACACAAGCCTGACGATTGGCCGCAACCGCCGCGACTTCCACGAGCTGGACAAGTCGAATCTGGCGCTGGGCGAGTATGACCGCGCACCGCGCCAGTCCGCCGCGCTGGATGCGGGCATTGACGCGCACCGTTCCTTCCGCGACGCGCACCTGACGCTGACCGAGGATCAGGTCAAAATCGAGACAGCGCGCTGTCTGGGCTGCGGTGCCAGCGTTGTGGACCCGAACAAGTGCATTGGCTGCGGCGTCTGCACGACAAAGTGCGAGTTTGATGCCATCCGCCTGCACCGCGACCTGCCCGAGTGCAGCAAGATGGTCAGGAGCGAGGACAAGTTCAAGGCCATTCTGCCCTACATGGCGAAGCGCGAGATCAAGATCCGCTTTGCCAAGAAGGAGAAGTAATGCACGAGCTTGGCATTGTATTCCACATCATCCGCACGGTGGAGGACGTGGCCCGGCAGAACGACGTGGCGCGCATCCGGCGCGTGACGCTGCAGCTGGGCGAGGTCTCCGGCGTGGTGGAGAGCTATCTGCAGGACTGCTGGAAGTGGGCGGCGGCGAAATCGGAGCTTTTGCCCGGCGCGGTGCTGACCGTGGAGACCATCCCCGCCGTGACCGTGTGCGAGGACTGCGGCCAACAGTACCCCACCGTGCAGTTTGGCCGCACCTGCCCCCACTGCCAGAGCCCGCGCACCCACCTTTTGCAGGGCCATGAGATGTTGATCAAGGAAATCGAGGCCGTGGAGACAGGCCCCACCGCCCCGGAAAGAGCGTGAAGCTGCATGAAATACAAAATTTTCCGCATTGAGGAACAGATGTACGGCTGCGAGGAGCCACCCGCCGACCAGCCGATTCTGGTTGACGTAGTGCTGGAAGGTGCTGACGGCACGCGGCGCGTGCTCCCCTACCCCGACGAAGCGCTGCGCCGCGGCGGGATGGAGGAAGGCGACAGCGTCGAATTGACCGACGGCATCCTTCGCAAGGTATAATTTTCCCAAAAACAAAAGGGGCTGTTGCGTGTGCAGCAGCCCCTTCAGCGTTTCAAAAACCTCCCTCTGCGAGACAGACTCCCCCGATACGGGGGAGGTGGCGCTTGCGCCAGAGGGGGAGCGGTGCCCCGCAGGGGCGGAGGGAGAGAACCTTGCCATAACCCGAAATATTTCGGGCAACCGTACAGTTCTCTCCCCCACCGCCTGCGGGCGGAGCCCCCTCGCAGAGGGGGCCAAGGGGGGTGAACGCCCCTTATGTTTTTTACAAAGGTTATTCTTCCGTAGAAATATCGCGGCCAAAGTATTTTTCGCTCAATGCCTTCAGCGTGCCGTCGGCGCGCAGCTCGTCAATGGCGGCATCAATGGCCGTGCGCAGGGTGGCAGTCTCGTCACCCTTGCGCATCGGGATGGCGATCCGGTTCGCATCGTCGGTCAGCACGGCGATCTTCACATTCGCGTCGGGGTGCTCCTTCGTGTAATCGTAGAAGGTCATCTCGGCGTTCAGCGTCGCGTCGATGCGCCCGCTCAGCAGCAGCTCAAACGTCTGGTTCAGGTCGTCAACGCCCGTCACCGTCGCGCCGTACTGCTCGGCCAGCTCGGCGTAGGTGCTGGAGATCGTGTTTGCGGTCTTTTTGCCCTTCAGGTCCTCCAGCGTGTTGATGCTGTCGTCGTCGGCCTTGGTGATGACGGCGGTGCGGTTGAAGGCGTAGGGCGTCGAGAAGTCGTATTTTTCGGCGCGTTCGGGGGTAATGTCCACGCCGTTGACCATGATGTCATAGCGGCCCGCGTCCAGACCGGCCAGCAGGCCGTCCCACTCGCCCTCGACAAACTGCGGCTCAACGCCCAGCTTCTTCGCGATCTCGGTGGCGACCTCGACGTCGTAGCCGACGAGGTTGTCGTTTTCATCGTGGTAGGTCCAGGGTGCCCATGTGCCCTCCATCGCAACCGTGATGGTACCCTTGGCCTGGATCTCGCTCAACAGGTCGCCGGACGCGGCCTCGGCGGTGCTCCCGGCGGCGGATTCCGCTGCGGGCGCGGTGGCGGCGGCGCTGCTGCCGCAGGCGGTCAGGGCCAGCGCGGCGGTCAGGGTCAGGGCGGTCAGCTTGGTCAGGTTCTTCATTACAATAGGCTCCTTTGCTTGTAGGTCTGCAAGAATTCTTTGGTGCGGGGCTGCTGCGGGTCGTTGAAGAACGCCTCGGCGGTGTTCTGCTCCACAATGACGCCCTGCTCCATGAACACCACGCGGTTGGCCGCGTGGCGGGCAAAATCCATCTCGTGGGTCACGACCAGCATTGTGCGGCCTTCCCCGGCCAGGCTGCGCATGACGGCCAGCACCTCGCCGGTCAGCTCGGGGTCCAAAGCGGACGTAGGCTCGTCGAAATAGATGATCTCCGGGTCGGCGGCCATGGCGCGGGCAATCGCCACGCGCTGCTGCTGCCCGCCGGAAAGCTGGCTGGGGTAGTAGTCGGCGCGGTCATCCATGCCGACCTTGACCAGCGCGGCGCGGGCGATCTCCTCGGCCCGGCGGCGCGGCATTTTGCGCGCGATGATAAGCCCCTCGGTCACGTTTTGCAGCGCGGTCTTGTTGGCAAACAGGTTGTAGCTTTGAAAGACAAACCCCGTGCGGCGGCGCAGGGCGTTGGCCTCGGCGTGGGTGATGCGGGCCAGGTCTACGCGCTGGTCGTCAAACAGCATCGTACCGCCGTCGGACTTCTCCAAAAAGTTCAGACAGCGCAGCATCGTTGTTTTTCCGCTGCCGCTGGGGCCTAAAATGGCGACGACGTCGCCCTTGTTCACGTCCAAATCGATGCTCTTGAGCACCTGCAAATCGCCAAAGGACTTGCGCAGATTTCTGATTTGCAGCATAGTTCAGCTCCTTTGCGCGCCCTTGCTGTTGAGGTACCGCTCGCCGACGGCCTGCAGGCGGGTCAGCACGGTGCAGAACAGCAGGTAAACCAGACCGACCTCAATGTAGAGGGCCAGCGGCTCATAGGTGCGGGCCACAATGCGCTGGGTCGTCATGAACATTTCGGTCACGGTGATGTTCGCGGCCAGCGAGGTATCCTTGACCATGGCGATCAGCGTACTGGCCAGCGTGGGGAAGGCCGTGCGCAGCGCCTGCGGCAGGATGATGCGGCGGATGATCTGTAAGTAGCTCATGCCGACGCACTGCCCCGCCTCCATCTGGCCTTTGGGCACGGATTCCAGCGCGGCGCGGATGGTCTCGGCGCAGTACGCGCCCTCGTTGATGGAAAAGACGAGCACCGCCGCGGGGAACGGTTCAATCAGGATGCCGACGCCGGGCAGGCCGTAGAACACAACGAACAGCTGCACCAGCACGGGCGTGCCGCGGATGACCCAGATATAAAACCGGGCCAGCCGCTGCAAAACGGGCACATGGGCAAACTGCACCAGCGCCACCGCCACCGCGATGATAAGCGCCAGCGTGAACGAGATGGCGGTCAGCGGGATGGTGACGGTCAGGCCGGGCAGCAATATTTTACCAAAGGAATCCACAAGGATTCCCCACAGGCGTTCGGACATGGGGCGGAACTCTCCTTTTTTTGGTTGGGGTTGCGGGAATATTTCCCACTAAAACGGTATGCTATGAGATTGTAGCACACTTTGCCGGATTTTGCAAGAGTGAAATTTGAAGTGAAGTTTAAGGTTGGAGCAGAAAAGCCTCCCTTGTCAAAGACAGACTCCCCCGTGCCGGGGGAGGTGGCGCGTAGCGCCAGAAGGGGAGCAGTTGGACGCCGCAGGCGTCCGGAGGGATTCCGACGGACTATGCCCTGCACGCTGTCACACCCGCAGACGGGCAGGAATCCCTCCGCCTCGCAGGCTCGGCACCTCCCTTTGACAAGGGAGGCTTTTTCCCTGCGGGGTGAGGGTGGGGGGATTGCACGGAAGGTTTACTGTGGCCGGAAGCGGGCACGGCGGCCAGAGGGCTGGCCGCCCTACATTCCCCTTTTCCGGCAGGACGTAGGGCGGGGTGCCCCCACCCCGCCGAAGTTGGCGGCAGGCGGCAAAACCGGAACGGGGTGCAGGCGAAAGGCGGCGGGCCGGGCATGCCTAGCCCCTAGAAAGCGACAGTAACAGTAAGGGAACAATAAAAAGCCCGGTGCAAAGCACCGGACTTTTGTTAAAAGCAATTAAATATTAGCCAGCAGTAAGCGTACCATCAGTAACCGTATAGGTACCCTTAGTACCGTCATAAGTGCAAGTCTTACCATTAGAGCCATACTTGAACTGAGTAATCTTGGCAATCGGCGTATTGCCAGCGGTAGTGTTAATCTGCACCTGAGCCATAACGGATGTGCTGGGGGTCTCGGACAATTTCTCAATATCCGTCTTGTTCACAGTAACCGTACCATCGTCAGCGATATCAGTAGATTCAGAAGCAGAAATAACAACATCCGCCTTCAGTTTCTGCGTATCAGCCAACTTAACCGTACCATACTGCTCGTCAATCAAGGTCTGAGTAGCCATAACAGCCATACGGCACTCCGCCGTGATAGACTGCTCTTTCGCCTTGTCGATGTAACCAGTCAGAGCCGGAACCAGCAGGGCAGCCAGAATGGCCAGAATGACCAGGACGACGATGAGCTCGACCAGAGTGAAGCCCTTCTTGTTCTTCATTTTACGAATTTTCTCGAACATGACAAATTCCTCCAATAAATTCAGTAAGGACATCGTGCGTCCTCATTTGTGAAAATATAATATCACATAATTTTCCAAATTTCAACAGTCCCATGCAAAAACTGCAAAAAACATTTTTTTGCTTCTATTTTCGATTTTCCACCGTTTTGCCTGTTGCACTCCAACCGCCTTGCCGTGGCTGCCCCTCTGCCGCCACGCGGAATTCTATACATATTACCGTCATTTTTAAAGATCAGCTGTGCCGCCGCGCCAAAAGCCACAGTAAAAACTGCCGCAATTGAAACCGCACATATATTGCGTTTATTTTATCTGTGCTGTCTCTGTCGGTGCGAGCAGCAGGGCGCATCGCGTATGGATTTCAGCGTATATAGGCCAATTTTACAGGCGGGCAATTTTTGTGCTATTTTGCATTTTTCCGTGTCCTCTCTCCTCTGCCCGGCTGCAGGGGCGCTCCCTTTGTGAACATACCGCAAATTCCGGTGCAAAAGTGTGGTATACTGCAAGATTTTGTGCTATACTGGATAAAAAATCAACACAGCCGGGCCGCGCCCGGCACAAAAGGGGTCACACATGAACAACACCACCGAGGAAAAACGCGAGGCCATCCCCAACAGCATCAGCCGGATGCTGCTGGCGGGCATCGGCGTACTTTTGCAGGTTTTATGGATCTTCTGGCTTGCCCTCAAGCTGAACGACTACTCCACCGCCATTCAGGTATGCACGTCGGTACTGACATTTTTGATTACGCTGCGTATATATGGACTGCATATCAACTCCGCGTATAAAATTTCGTGGATCATTCTGATTTTGCTGTTCCCCATCTTCGGTCTGACCATCTATCTGCTGTTTGGCCGCAGCGGGGCCGTCAGCGTCATGCGCCGCCGTTTTGGTGAAAATATGACGATGCTGCGCCGGTATCACACACCCATTTTGCAGCAGCGCCGCGCCCTGCCCTACCCGGACCGCATCACCCGCAACCACGCCCGCTATTTGCAGGACCGCGCGGGCTACCCCGCCTATGACAACACCGATGTGACGTTCTACGGCGACACCTGCGAGGCGCTGGAGGCCCAGAAAACAGCTCTGCGCAGCGCGGAAAAGTTTATTTTCATGGAATACCACGCCATTGAGGACGCCTCCGCCTGGCAGGAGCTGGAGGATATTCTGGCCGAGCGCGCCGCCCACGGCGTGGAGGTGCGCGTATTTTACGACGACGTGGGCAGCATCGGGTTTATCAACAGCAAATTTGTCAAAAAGCTGGCGGGGCGCGGCATCCAGTGCCGCCGGTTCAACCCGGTCATCCCGATTTTGAACGTCTTTATGAACAATCGCGACCACCGCAAAATCACCGTTGTGGACGGGCGCGTCGGCTTTACCGGCGGCTACAATCTGGCGGAGGAGTACTTCAACCGCACCCACCCTTACGGCCAGTGGAAGGACAGCGGCATCCGCCTGGAGGGCGACGCCGTGCGCGGCCTGACGCTGATTTTCTTAGAGCTGTGGGGCGCAACGCAGAAGGCCGCACCCGAGGTCGAGCGCTATCTGCCCGATGTGCCCTACACCGCGCGGGAGAATGCCGTGGTGCTGCCCTACGCGGACAATCCGCTGGACGACGAGGCCACCGGCGAGAACGTCTACCTGAACATGATCCGTAGTGCGAAGGACTACGTCTACATTACAACGCCCTACCTTATTTTAAGTGACGAGATGCAGCGCACACTGCGGCTGGCCGCGTCCAGCGGCGTTGATGTGCGGATCATCACGCCGGGCATCCCGGACAAAAAGCTGATCTTCTCGGTCACGCGCAGCTATTACGCCAGCCTTGCCAAGAGCGGCGTGCGCATTTATGAGTACGCGCCCGGGTTCATCCACGCGAAGCAATGCGTAGCCGACGGCACAGAAGCCGTTGTAGGTACGATCAATTTTGACTTCCGCAGCCTGTACCTGCACTTTGAGAACGCCTGCTGGTTCTGCGGCTGCAGCGCCGTGGCCGATGTGCGCCGCGATTTTGACGCGCTGTTCCCCGTCTGCCGCGAGGTCACGCAGGAGTACGCCGACACCCGCAGCCTGGCCGTGCGCGGCTGGGACTGCGTGCTGCGGCTGTTCAGCCCGCTGATGTGACGGGCTGTGCGCCGGGCGCGGCAAGTGAAATTTTCCCAAAGAAATCTGTACTATTCCACGTTGCAAACCGCCGCTGCGCGCCGTACAATAAAGACAAAATCATCCTGTGAGGTGCATACCAATGGAGCATATAGCATGGAAGGGCCGCATCAAGCCCGGCTGCAAAGCGGAATATTAGCGCCGCCACGCGGAGATCTGGCCCGAGATGGTCGAGGTGCTGAAGGCTGCGGGCATCTGCAACTACAGCATCTTCTACTGTAACGACGAGCTGTTCGGCTACTATGAGTGCGCGAAGGGCGTTGCCTACGCCGAGAAGGTACAGGCCGAAAGCCCCGTTGTGGACCGCTGGAACGACTACATGAAGGACATTCTGGAGCTGGAAATGGACCCCGTGACCGGCGCCCAGCCCAAGCTGGAGCAGGTGTTCCGTCTGGAGTAAACGCGCATAAGACAGCAAAGCCGCCCGTGTCAGGCTGACACGGGCGGCTTGTGTTTTTATGGGCAGGTGCAGCGCAGGCGGTGTTGCCTTTAGGGTATTTACAACACGATGCGGAACGCGACGCGGTGCTCTCCTTCCCCGCTGACGCGGTAAGGCTCCTCCACATCGGTGCCCCAGCTGTCGATGCCGCCGACGCCGCGGGCTGCGCCCAGGATCGTCACGCTCGTGCGGCCCGTGGCGGGCAGCTCGGTGATGTGCTGGGCGGCCTCGATCTCCTGCGCAGTGTTGGGCAGTGCGCTGAAGGCAAACGGCGCGTCGGTCTGTTCAATCGTCAGCGCAGCCGCCGTCTGACCGCAGGCGTTGTGCTGCTCCAGCGTGAACTGACGGGTGCCCACATGCAGGCCGCAGTCCTGCGGGACGAGAGCCGGCTCAATGTGCGGCACCTCCTCATGGCAGCCAAAGACGCCGCCCTTGCAGCGATCCGGGTAGGTCTCGCCCGAAAGGCCGGTCCAGAGCGTGCGGGCCACGGGGGCAAACGTCTGGAATTTAACGCCGAAGCAGGGCAGCTCGGGCGCACCGGGCACGCCATGATAGACGGCCTCGACCAGCAGCGTGCCCTGCGGCTCCACGGTGTAGGTCAGCTCGGCCTTAGCGCCGGGCACGGTGGGCACGCCGTAGGTATAGCGCACCTGCACACCGTCGGCGGATTTCTGCAAGACCGCAAAGCCGAGGTTCTGCAGGTAGACATCCGCCGCCAGCCAGGCCGCCGCTTTCTGCGGGAAGCCGCAGCCGCGGTCATTGTCGGTGGCGGCGCGCCAGAACGCCGGGCGCGGGGCGCGCCAGAGCCACTCGCTGCCGTTGACGGTCAGCGACGACGGCCCAGCCTCGCCCGCGGAAAAGAGAATTTCAAACCCGTCGCCCCTGACGCCGAGGTTGCCGTCGCCCTCGGTCACGGTCAACGTGCCGGGCTTGCGGGCGGCCTGTGCTTTGGCCGCGTCGCGGTCCGCCCGGGCGGCGGCTGCGGCGTTGCGGGCATCGTGGGCGGCGCGGCGGGCAGGGGTGTCGTACCAGTAGCGCACGTCCTGCATGGCGGGCTTCTCGGCACCGTCGGCGTAGACAATGCCGTTGCCGCTGAAGTTGTAATCGGTGTTGCGGTCCGCAAAGTCGCCGCCGTAGCCCAGCACGCTGCGGCCCAGCGCGTCGGTGTGCCGCAGCGCCTGGTCCATGTAGTCCCAGATGAAGCCGCCCTGGTACTGGTCGAACTCGTCGGCCAAGCGCACATAGCTCTCCATGCCGCCCAGCGAGTTACCCATATCGTGCATATACTCGCAGAGAATGAAGGGCTTCTTCGGGTGGGATTCGAGATACTCGCGAATTTCCCACGGCTTGGCGTACATCCGGCTTTCCATGTCGCTGATGGCGTCGAACGCGCGGCAGTGGAACACACCCTCATAATGCACGAGGCGTCCCGGGTCGTGGTCGTGGAAGAACTGCGACATGGCGAGAATATCCTCGCCCGCGTAGCTCTCATTGCCGCAGGACCAGATCAGGACGGCGGCGTGGTTCTTGTCGCGTTCAAACATGCTGCGGGCGCGGTCCACGACGCAGTCCTTCCACTCGGGCAGGCTGCCGGGCACGTTCCAGCTCGGCTCCACCGCGCCGAGCTTCTGCCAGCTGCCGTGGCTTTCGAGGTTCGTCTCGTCGATCATGTAGATACCGTTCCGGTCACACAGGTCGTACCACAGACTCTGGTCGGGGTAGTGGCAGGTGCGCACAGCGTTGATGTTGTTCTTTTTGAACACGGCCATGGCGGCGTGCATGTCGTCGGCGTCGATGGCGCGGCCCCTGTCGGCGTTCCACTCGTGGCGGTTGACGCCGTTGAACACGACACGTTCCCCGTTCAGGCACATGACGCCGTTTATCATCTCAAAGCGGCGGAAGCCGATGTCGTAGGGCACAACTTCCTGCAAAACGCCGTCGGCATCGCGCAGGGTCAGTACGGCGTGGTAGAGCACCGGCGCTGCATGGCTCCACGGCTGGATGCCCTCGATCTCAATCGTATCGCCCGCGGCGGGGCCTTCGTAGACGGCGTAGCCCTCGGGGTCGGTCACGACGAGGGCAACCGACGCGCCGTCGGTCTCGCCGTCCAGCTTGACGAGGGGCGTCAGCAGGCCGGTGGTGTTGTCGGCGGCAAGGTCGGCCTTGAGCCAGATGTCGTTGATGTGGACCCTGGGCTTTGCGTACAGGTAGACCGAGCGGAAGATGCCCGAGAAGCGGAAGAAGTCCTGATCCTCGATCCAGGCGGCGCTGCTGCGCTTGTAGACCTCGACGCAGAGGCAGTTGTTCTCGTCCCGAATATACGGTGTCAGGTCAAATTCAGACGGGGTGAAGCTGTCCTCGGCATAGCCTACGAACTGGCCGTTGCACCACAGGTACATGGCCTGCTCCACGCCCTGAAAGCTGACGCAGACGCGCTGGCCGCGCAGGGACTCGTCCAAATCAAACTCTTTGACATAGCTGCCCACGGGGTCATCGTTCCAATCGACCTGCGGCGGGCGCAGGCAGCTGCGGCCATCCCACGGGTAGAGGGTGTTGGTGTACTGCAGCTGACCGTAGCCCTGCAGCTCAATGTGCCCGGGCACGCGGATCGTACCGAAGCCGGACAGGTCGGCGTCCGGCTGCCAAAAATCCGCCGGGCGGGCGGCAGGGTTGGCGCTCCACGCAAAGCGCCATGCGCCGTCCAGTGACTGGCGCAGCGATGTCAGGCCGCTTTCGGCCTCGTCCAAGGTGCGGCAGCAGAGATGGTCAGAGTGTGCGTCCAGCCGGTTCACAGCAAAGACGGTGGGGTCACTCAGCCAGCGAAGTTCAGGGGTCATAGGGATCTCTCCTTTACACAATCAGGTTCTTACCGACATTCTGACACAGGGCGCGCGGGGTGTCAATGGAAAGTTTCACGCAGATATTTTCCGTATTTTTTGCATCTTTACGGGAATTGTGCTGTGTTTAACACTTTGCGGCAGGATTTTTTGAGTTTTTCCGTTTTGTCTGGTGGCAGATTGTACGCTGCAGCACCAGATATAGCGGTGGCGGCAGGATTTTTGCGGGGCGGGTTGTTATAGTCGGCACACCTGTGGCGCAAAAAAGCGCCGCACCTTTTTGCAGGGGCGGCGTTTTGGGGTCATACTTCTTCTGTCTCCGCCTCCGCGGCGGCGCGCAGACGCTCCCGCACGGGGCGCAGGGCCTCGGGTAGAGCCTCGTCGGGCAGGTCGCTGATGCCCTCGGTGCTGCCGCGGGCGGCAGCGGTCTCATAGAACCAGCACTTGTAGTCCAGGGTGTCCATCGTCTGCTGCAATTCAGCCATGCGGGTCTCGAGCACGGTGCGCTGCTTGCGGAACAGCTCCAGCCGCCGGGCAATGGTCTCATCGCCCTGCATGGCCAGCTCGATGTATTCGCGGATGTCCTTGAGGGACATGCCGGTCTTTTTCAGGCACTCGATGATGCGCAGCCATTCGAAGTCCTTCTCCGTAAAAACGCGGATGCCGCCGGACGAGCGCCCGACGAAGGGCAGCAGCCCTTCCTTATCGTAATAGCGGATCGTCGATGCGGGCACACCCAGCCGCCGCGCCATCTCCCCCACTGTATAGGCCATGTGTTTTCCTCCTATGACTTAAACCCAGGTTTAACCTGTGTATCAGTATAGGACAAAAGGGCGGCGTTGTCAAGGCGGGCGGGGTCACCCGCGGTATTCTCCCCTCATCCGGCTGAACGGTTTCCTGTTCTTGCACACGCCGCGGGGCGTGCCGCCGCACCCCTGCCCGCTTTTCTTTTATAGGGAAGGCTTTTTCTATTTTTTATTGACAAACGCGCGGTTTGTTTCTATCATGTTCATATAAGCAAGGGAGGGACCGCCACTATGCTGACCTATAATATGGACGTGGAGGAACGCAGCACCTGGCTGCGCGCCACCCCCGGCGCGGCGGCGCTGGCACAGCCGTTTTACTGCACCGAGGCCGGCAACTTTTATGGCCGCGCCCATTTTGCCACAGCCCGCACCGATAAGGATAGCTTTCTGCTGTTTTATACGCTGTCCGGCTCCGGTCTGATCGAGCAGAACGACCAGCGCGTGGAGCTGCCCGCCGGCAGCGCCCTGCTGTTGAACTGCCGCACCCCCCAAAGCTACTGCACTGCCCCCGGGCAGGACCACTGGCACCACTACTGGGCGCATCTGGACGGCGCGGGCGTCGCCAATCTGGCCGAGGTACTGCAGCCGCAGGGGCGGCTGTCCCCCGTTACGGTCAGTCGGCTGGAAATGCAGCCGCTGTTTGAGTCACTGGCCGCCGAGTGGGAGCACGGCGCCGCCGCACAGATCGAGATCTGCCTGGCCCTGCACCGGATGCTGGCCCTGATGGCCCGCCAGCTGCTGGCCGGGGACGAGAGCCGCTCCAATCGCACCTTGATCGAACAGGCCGCCGAGTACATCCGCCAGCACTATGCCGAGCCGCTGTCGCTGGACAGCCTGCTGGCCCAGACGCCGGTGAGCAAGAGCTGGTTCCTGCGGCTGTTCCGCCAGTACATGGGCACAACGCCCTACAATTTTTTGCTGTCCACGCGGATCACACGCGCCAAGGAGCTGCTGGTGCTGACGGATTTCTCCGTCTGTGAGATCGCGCACCAGGTCGGCTTTGGGGATGAGAGCAACTTCTCGACCCGCTTTACCGCCATGGTGGGCCAAAGCCCCCAGCAGTACCGCAAAAGTGCAATGAAGCCCGCGGAAAACTGAATTAAGGAATTATGGGAAAGAAGGCATTTGTATGTTGAAAACCGAACGCATGGACCGTGTCCGTGCTGCCCTGCGCGCGCAGGGACTGACGCAGATGATCGTCTGCGACCCCAAGAGCGTGTGGTATCTGACCGGCGTCGCCGTGGAGCCCTATGAGCGTCTGCTGGCGCTCTACCTGCCCACCGAGGGCGAGCCGGTGCTGTTTTTGAACAGACTGTTCAATGTGCCCGAGCCGCCGTGCAGGACCGTCTGGCACACCGACACGGACAAGCCCGTGGCGCAGATTGCCGAGGTCGTGGACGCGGGCAGGCCGCTGGGCATTGACAAGGAGTGGCCCGCTAAGTTTCTGATCCCGCTGATGGAGACCCACCCCGGTATGCAGGTCGTGCTGTCCAGCGACTGCGTGGACGACTGCCGCGCCTGCAAGGACGCCGAGGAGCAGGCCCTCATGCGCGAGGCGTCCCGCATCAACGACGCGGTGAACGAGGCCGCGAAGCACTATATAAAGGCCGGCATGACCGAACGCGAGGTCGCCGAGTTTATCGACGCGCAGTTCCGTGCCCACGGCTGCGAGGGGCCGAGCTTTACGACGATCGTCTCCTTTGGTGCCAACGCTGCCGACCCGCACCACGAGCCGGACGACACCGTGTTAAAAGAGGGCGACTGCGTGCTGTTTGACATGGGCTGCGTGAAGAGCCGCTATTGCAGCGACATGACCCGCACCTGGTTCTGCGGCCAGCCCACTGAAAAGCAGGCCGCCGTGCACGATCTGGTACGCCGCGCGAATGAGGCTGCCGAGGCGCTCATCAAGCCCGGCGTGCGCCTGTGTGAGCTGGACGCTGCCGCGCGCGACCTGATTACGGAAGCGGGCTACGGCGCGTATTTCAACCACCGTCTGGGGCATTTCATCGGCCAGACCGACCACGAGAAGGGCGACGTCAGCAGCGCGAACACCGCCGTAGCCAGACCCGGCATGATCTTTTCGATTGAGCCGGGTGTCTACCTGCCCGGCGAGTTCGGCGTCCGCGTGGAGGACCTCGTCCTGGTGACCGAAACCGGCTGCGAGGTGCTGAACAGGAACGATAAGCATTGGGATGTGGTGGGGAAATAACTGCCGCCATCCCTGCCTCCCCTTGAGGGGAGGTGGCCCCGCAGGGCCGGAAGGGTGGCTGGCAGCCGACCTATAAAAGGGTTGCCGCGGCCCACCCCTCACCGCCTGCGGGCGGAGCTCCCCTCAAGGGGAGCCTAAAGAATTTCAGAGAGGTGTACGATTGAAAAAACATCTGTTCCGTATCATTGCCGTCCTGTCCGCCGCGGTCCTGCTGGCGGGCTGCGCGTCGTCGCGGCTGCGGCTGGGGGCTGCGGCTGCAGGCGGCGTGTACAATGCGTTTGGTACCGCCATGGCCGCCCAGAACAGCACCATCGAGGTCAAACAGACCGCCGGGTCCGCCGCCAACCTGCGGCTGCTGGCGGGCGGCTATTTACAGCTGGCCGTTGCCCAGTCCGACATGGCGCAGGATGCCTACGACGGCAGCGGCGTCTTTGCCCACGAGAGCACCGAGCGCAGCTTCAGCGCCGTGGCCACCCTGTATGAGGAGGCCGTGCAGGTCGTTGTCCGGGCCGACTCCGGCATTACGACGCTGGAGGAGCTGCAGGGCTGCACGCTCAGCGTCGGCGAGGAGGAATCCGGCACCGAGCAGAACGCCGGGCAGGTTTTGGCCGCCTGCGGCCTGAACAACCGCCTGGTACACACTGTAAACCTGAACTACACCGACGCTGCCGCCCGGCTGGCCGACGGCACGATCGACGCAATGTTCGTCACCGCCGGTCTGCACGCCGACGCGCTGGAGCAACTGGCCGAGACCTGCGCCATCCGTCTGCTCTCCGTCGATGGGGGTGTCGGTGCGCGGCTGCTGGCGGCCTACCCGGCCTACCGCGCCTGCGTTATCCCCGCCGGGACCTACGCCGGTCAGGGTGAGGACGTCTGGACCGTCAGCGTGCAGGCGCTTCTGCTGGCGTCGAACGCGCTGTCCGACGAGACCGTCCAAAGGCTGACTGCCCGGTATTTTGACAGCGTGGACGCCGTGGCTGCCGCCGTGCCGGTGCCGCTGGTGACCGACCCCGCCGTGGCCGCCGCGCAGAGCGTTATCCCCTACCACACCGGGGCCGCTGCGTACTACACCGCGCAGGGCATCACCCCTGCAGGGCCGGAGACGGGCGCGTCCCCTGAACAGGAGGCCGCCGCATGATCATCTCACTGGATATGTACCAGACGCTGTTTGCGGCGGTCTGCGTGCTGATGCTGGGCCGCTTTTTGAAGGCGCGCATCGGCTTTCTGGAAAAATTCTGCATTCCCGCGCCGGTCATCGGCGGCGTGCTGTTTGCCGTTTTCACCTGTCTCTGCTATGTGACCGGCATTGCCGAGTTTGAATTTGACGACATTTTAAAGGAAGTCTGCATGGTGTTCTTCTTCACCTCGGTAGGCTTTCAGGCCAACCTCAAGGTGCTGAAAAGCGGCGGCAAATCGCTGATCCTCTTCTTGGGGCTGGTCGTTGCGCTCATTTTGTGCCAGAACTTCCTCGCCGTCGGGCTGGCGGATCTGCTGGGCATCTCGCCGATGATCGGTCTGTGCACCGGTTCCATCCCGATGGTCGGCGGCCACGGCACGGCGGGCGCGTTCGGCCCCGTGCTGGAGGACTTCGGCGTTGCGGGCGCGACCACGCTCTGCACGGCGGCGGCCACCTACGGCCTGATTGCGGGCAGCGTCATGGGCGGCCCGACGGGCCGTCTGCTCATTGAGCGCCGCAAGCTGCTGGACACCGTTGTGCCCGAGGACGACAGCCTGCTGGTGGAGGAAGAAATCAAGCATGAGCGCCACACCAGCATGTACCCGGCTGCTGTGTTCCAGCTGATTATCGCCATCGGCATCGGCACGTTCATCTCCAAGGCGCTGGCCATGACCGGGCTGACGTTCCCCATTTATATCGGCGCGATGATCGCCGCGGCGTGTATGCGCAACATCGGCGAATTCACCCACAAATTCACGACCCACATGGGCGAGATCAACGACATCGGCGGCATCAGCCTGTCGCTGTTCCTGGGCATTGCCATGATCACGCTGAAGCTGTGGCAGCTGGCCGCGCTGGCACTGCCGCTCATCATCCTGCTGGCGGGCCAGACGCTGCTGATTTTCCTGTTCACCTACTTTGTGATTTTCAACATCATGGGCCGCGACTATGACGCTGCGGTCATTGCAGCGGGCGTCTGCGGCTTTGGCATGGGCGCGACGCCCAACGCCATGGCCAACATGCAGGCCCTGTGCGAAAAGTATGCCCCGTCGGTCAAGGCGTATCTGCTGATCCCGCTGGTAGGCAGTCTGTTTGCGGACTTCCTCAACAGTCTGGTCATCACCTTCTTTATCAACTTTATCTAATTGGGAGGTCCTTCTGATGTTCCGCAAGCTGCGCGAGGCGCTGAAAAAACAGCGCTACCGTGTCCACAGTGACGACGTTGCCCTGCCCGAGGTCCACACCGGCCAGGTCACCCACAACGACGCCCCCGAGATCCCGGAGAAGCACAAGTCCATCAACTATGAAAACGTCGCCATCCCGGAGGTTCATATTCCAAAGAAGAAGCCCTGAAGCCTTCTCCCCCTGGGGGAGAAGGTGGCCCCGCAGGGCCGGATGAGGGGAGAGCTTGCCGCGGTTGCCCGCAAACGGGTTGCCACAGAGGGTTCGGCCCTCATCAGTCACCTTCGGTGACAGCTTCCCCCGATGGGGAAGCCTTTTTGTACAGCAAAACGCCCCTGACCGTTCGGTCAGGGGCGTTTTGCTCGTAATGTTAGTCGAGGAAGTTCTCGTTGAGGGTGACACCGAAGTCGTGGGCAATGGCGCGCAGGTCATCGTCGGTGATGGTCTGGCGGATCAGGCCGCCGCCCATGGACAGGACCTTGACGTAGATCTCGGCACTCTTTTCAATCGTGTGGGCGAGGCCGAAGGTGATGTCAAAGTCAGGGCCGGAGGCAAACAGGCCGTGCTGTGCCCAGATAGCGGCCTGATAGGTTTTCATCTTCTCGGAGGTTGCCATGGCGATGTCCGCGCCGCCCGGGACCATCCAGGGGCAGACGCCGACGCCCTCGGGGAAAACGACGGGGCACTCGGTAGCGCTCTGCCACAGGGCGCGGGAGAAGTCACGGTCCGTAAGCGGCAGGATGTAGGTCAGCGCAATGACGTTGGTGGCGTGGCAGTGATAAATAACGCGGTTCGCGCCGTTGGTAGCGGCCTTGCGGACGCTGTGGTTCATGAAATGGCTGGGGAACTCGGACGTCGGGCGTGCGCCGTCGGCCAGACCCCAGACGATGCGCCAGCTGTCGCCCTTGTCGTTGATCTCCACAATGCCGATGCTGTGGATCGGGTCAGGCTCGACGTTGCGGAAGAACTTGCCGGAGCCGGTGGTGATGAAGTACTCACCGGCCAGATTATCGGCCTGCACGCCCATGTTGACCCACTCGCGCGGCTCGGCGTCGAAGTAGGGACGGCAGGCGGCGACGTCCTCCCCGGTCATGCGGTAGGTCAGGTTGCCGCCGTTGCGCTCGTGCCAGCCCTGCAGCCAGCCATCGTTGCACATGCGGATAAAGCCCTTGACGCAGGGAATTTCATAAATCGTAGACATAATTTCTGCTCCTTTATATCGTTGTGTTGGCTTCCCCCTCCGGGGGAAGCTGTCAGTGGCCCCGACCACTGACTGATGAGGGCAAAGCTACCGACAGCAGCCCGTTACCGGGCAATTGCCGCAAGGCCGCCCCTCATCCGGCCTCGGGCGGGGCCTCGGCCACCTTCCCCCAAGGGGGAAGGCATCCCGAAATCAGCGCGTGATCACATCCACCGGCACGTTGAAGATCTCGGCAACCTTCAAAATCGTGTCGATGTGGTGGCCGGTGGCGGCGGCCATGTGGTGGGTGGGGCCGGCCTCGCTCCAGCGGTTGACGAACTCGCGGGCACCGCAGCTGAAGCGGGTGCGCATGTTCGTGTCACCGAAGGTGAAGATCGGGCCGGGCTCGTTGACGCCCTCGGCCACGACAAACTTGAAGTGGCCGTCCTTGTCCTGCGTGATGGCCAGATAGGTCACATCGCCCACCGGCGGGTAGAACTGGGTCAGATAGCCGCCGCCGGTCTTGCCGTGGAACACGGGCACGATCTTCATGGTCGGCTTTCTGGCCGTGGAGATGTCTGCGTCGCCGGAGCCGGAGTGGCCGATGATGCAGATGTCCTCATTGAAGTCGATGGAGTACATCTCGCTCAGCTGGCCGCAGCCCGCAATGGTCTTGAGGATGGACATGGCCATCGCGACCTTGATGTCGCCCTCGACGGCGCAGGCCGTGCCCTGCTTGATGAGCATCGAGAACGCGGGGATCAGCATCGAGTCCAGCTTGCCGGCCACGCCCTTGGCGAAGCCGTCGTAGTGGCTGGCGACGAAGGCGATCTTCTCGTCCCTGACCCACTGCTCAAATGCGACAACGTAGCGGGCCATATCCCAGACCTTCTCCACCGTGCCGCCGCCCTCAATATCGAAGGTGTCCAGAATGTCCTGCGCCTTGGCGCGGATGGCGTCCTCGTCGGTGATGTTGTCGGCGATGGCCCACATCTTCTCCCAGTCAAACTGCTTGGTGTAGAGCCACATACGGTTGTACAGGTTCGTCTCGTCGATGTACAGATCCATCATGCCGGGGTACGGGCGGCCGATCTGTGCAAGGTTCGTATCACGGAAGCGGCGGCGCACCTGCGCGGCCTTGCACCAGTCGTTGATTTCGGCCTGCACGGCGGGGTCACCGCCCTCGACAACGCCGGTGATGACGGCGTGGCGCTTACCGGCGCGCTCCAGGTCAGCGACCATCTCGCCGACAGCGCCGCAGGCGTACAGCTCACCCAGCCAGGTGGGGGTGTCGGTGTTGGCGTAGTCGGGGGCCTTCTTCTTCTGCACGTTGACGAGGACGACGGGCACGTCGAGGTCGCGCACGGCGGGCAGCATATTGTAAGAGGTAGCGTAGGTCAGCAGCTGCAGAATGACAAGGTCAACGTCGGCGGCGCGGAACTTATCGCCCGCGGCCATGGACTGCTCCTTGGTGGTGACGATGCCGCCGTCGATGACCTCGACGGTGTCGGGCAGCGTCTTTTTGAAGGCGGCGTACTGGCCCTCAAACTCGGGGACCAGCGTGGGGAACTGCGGCAGGTAAGCGCCCAGCGCAATGGCGAACACGCCAACGCGGGCTTTGGTTTCGACTAACATGGTGGGACCTCCTGTATATGGATTTGTTGTATTGGTAGGGGCCGGGCATGCCCGGCCCTGTCGTGTAAGGCAAAAGGTCGTTTACGGAAAGGCTGCGGGCCGCACATGTGCGGCCCCTACAACCCCCTTTGAAACCCGGCATCGTAGGGAGGGGTCTTGACCCCTCCGCGGGGCGTCGAGGACGCCGCCCCCTACCGGGCAGCAATTTTACTCCGGCTGATACTCTTTAATCGCAAAGCTGCGCCGGATGGCGGCGCGGGCCTCGGCCAGGTCGGCAAAATCACCGCTGTGGATGAACTGCACCATCAGGTTGCCCAGCGCTGTGCCCTCGGTGGGGCCTGCAAACACGGTCAGGCCGGTGGCGTTGGCGGTCTGCTGGTTCAGGTAGCCGTCCTGGCTGCCGCCGCCGACGATGTTCAGGCTTGTGTAGGTCTTGCCGGTCAGGGTTTGCAAGGTCTCCACGGCGCGGCGGTAGTCCTGCGTCAGGGAGTTGTAGACGCACTGCATGACCTCGCCGGTGGCGGCGGGCACGGGCTGGTGCGTGTCGGCGCAGGCGGCCCTGACTTCTTCGATCATGGAGGCAGGCGCTAAGAAGCGGTTGTCATCGGGGTCAACGCAGCTGGGGAAGTCGGCGGCCTCCTTCGCGGCGGCGATCAGCTCCGGGAAGCTCGGGCGGGTGCCGGTCTTTTCGCCAAGCTCACGGCGGACGGACTGGATCATCCACAGGCCCATGATGTTTTTCAGGTAACGGTAGCGGTATTCATAGCCGCCCTCGTTCGTAAAGTTGGCGGCGCAGCTGTCCGGGCCGGTGATGGCTGCTGCGTTTTCCACGCCCAGCAGGCTCCATGTGCCGCTGGACAGGTAAGCGGCGTACTCATCCCGCGCGGGCACGGCGAGGAACGCCGAGCCGGTGTCGTGGGTCGCGGGCAGAATGACCTCGGCGTCAAAGCCGACAGCCTTCTGAATTTCCGGCGTCAGATGCCCCAGCACCGTACCGGCGGTCTTGATAGGCTGGAAGATGCCGCGCGGCAGACCCAGCTTTTCAATCAGTGCATCGTCCCAGTCCCTGCTGTCCGCGCCCACCAGCGCCGTGGTGCTGGCGTTCGTGTACTCATTGGCGGGCACGCCGCAGAGCAGGTAGTTCAGGTAATCGGGCACCATCAGGAACGTTTTGGCGGCGGCCAGCTGCTCCGGGTGCTCCTTTTTAAGCGCCATCAGCTGGTAGACCGTGTTGAACGGCTGGTACTGGATGCCGGTGCGGGCGTAGTGGTCGGCAAAGGTCAGGCCGTATTCCTTTTCCAGCACCTCGCGGATGCCCTCGGTGCGCTCGTCGCGGTAGGCGACGGCGTCGCCGATGCGCTTATTGTCCGCATCCAGCAGCACAAAATCGACGGCCCAGGTGTCGATGCCGATGGTCGCGGGGGCAAAGCCTGCGTCGTGTGCAGCCTTCAGGCCGTTGACGACCTCTTTCGCGAGGGTGTCGATGTCCCAGCAGAGGTGGCCGTTCTCGCGGTGGACGCCGTTTTCGAAGCGGTAGACCTCCTGCAGAGTGATTTTTCCGTTCTGCACGGTGCCTGCGATGTGCCGCCCGCTGGACGCGCCGATGTCGACTGCCAGTGTACAGGTTTGCATAAGCTCTCTCCTTCTTTGCAAAATAACAGTGTTGCAGCATTTGCTTTTTGTCTGCATTATACGACACCCGGGCCCGGCTTTCCATCCGCAAAAGAATTTGATTGTTTGGGAAAATTCCACACGTTCCTTTCCACGTTCCCGGCGGTTTTGCCCGGGTCCCGTGCCGGAATGATTCGATTGACACGCCCCGTGCCGTCCCGTATAATAGACCCTGCAACCAATAAAGGAGATGTTACACTATGGCCACCGCGCACAAAAGCCGTGTGCTGGATATGACACAGGGCGACCCGTTCCGCCTGGTGCTGCAATTTTCGATGCCGCTGTTCTGCTCCAACCTTTTGCAGCAGCTGTACAACCTGACCGACACTGCGCTGGCCGGGCACCTGCTGGGTTCCGCCGCGCTGGCGGAGATCGGCGCGACGGCGGCGCTGTACGGGCTTATCATGAACTTTGCCTTCGGCATGAACAACGGCCTGGCGCTGACGGTCAGCCGCTATTTTGGCGCGGGCGATGAAAGCGGGATACGCCGCGCCGTGGGCTGGATGGTCACGCTGTCGGCGGCGGTGTCGCTGGTGCTGACGGGGTGCTCCCTGCTGGGCCGCGCCGCGCTGCTGACCGTTTTGCAGGTCCCGGCACAGGCATGGGGCGGCGCGTCCGCCTACCTGACCGTCATTCTGCTGGGCATCCCGCTGACGATGCTTTATAATATGGAGGCTGCGCTGCTGCGCGCCGTCGGCAACAGCGTGACGCCGCTGCTGTTCCTGCTGTTCAGCAGCGTGCTGAACGTCGGGCTGGACGCCGCGTTCATGGGGCCGCTGGGGCTGGGCGTGCGCGGCGCGGCCATTGCCACGGTGCTGGCGCAGGGCATCAGCGCCGTGCTGGGCGTTGTGTACATCCTGCGCGGCTACCCGGAGCTGCGCTTTACGCCCCGGCAGCTCGGGGCTGCCACGCGCCGCGCCGTGACCAGTATGTTCTGGGCGGGCCTGAGCATGGGGCTGATGAGCGCCATCTACAATCTGGGCAGCGTGGCGCTGCAAAGCAGCATCAACGCGCTGGGCAGCGTCTACATCACGGCGCAGACCGCCGCGCGCCGCCTGGCGGAGCTGTACTTTATCCCGGGCGGTGCGCTGGGCATCGGCGTGGCGACGTTCAGCAGCCAGAATCTGGGTGCGGGCCGCCGCAGCCGCATCTGGCAGAGCGTCAAGGCTGCGCTTGCGATCTATTTTGTGTGGTGGGTGTTTGTGATGGCGTTCACCTTCCTGCTGGGCGGGGCCGCCATCCGCGGCATCACGGGCAGCACGGACGAGGTCATTATCTCCAACGCGCTGCTGTACCTGAAAATCAGCGCACCGGTCATCCCACCGATGGCCGTGCTGGTCATTCTGCGCAATATGCTGCAGGGCATCCGGCACACGGTAGAGCCGCTGCTGGCCAGCGGGCTGGAGCTTGTGGGCAAGGTGATCTTTTCCGTATGGCTCGTGCCGGTCCGGGGCTACCGCGCGGTCTGCTTTTGTGAGCCGACGACCTGGGTCGTATGCTTTGTGTTTATCCTGCTGGCGGTCTGGCGCTGCCGGGGCGATTTGCGCGACGCAGAAAAAATTTGAATTTTTTTGTAAAAAGGGCTTGCAATTTGGAAGTCGTTCTGCTATAATAATATGCGTCGCCGAGAGGCGGCGCAATAAGCGCGGTTAGCTCAGCTGGTAGAGCATCTGCTTGACGTGCAGGAGGTCACAGGTTCGAGTCCTGTACCGCGCACCAAGAGTCTGTGGCATCTTAGATGTCACAGACTCTTTTTTTGTTGTATCGCCCAGAACCGGCAAAGCCGATGTTGAAAACGAAATCCGTAGGGGCGCATTCTATATGCGCCCGCGGAAGTTTGCCTTACCGCAAGCGGGCACGGGCGGATATGGAATCCGCCCCTACGTTTTTTTGTGGCGGAGCCCCCGCGCAGAGGTGGCCAAGGGGCGCGGTTTTGCCTGTTGTGCGTGCAAGCGGCTTTATTTTCTCTTTTGCCTTGTCAAAAACCATCTTATGTGGTATACTATTTCTCTACAAGTCCACAGGCAAACCCGGTGCAAACCGGCGACGCAAAGCTATAGGGGCCCATCGGGTCAGCCAGTTGCCAACAAGAAATTGTTGCTTTACTGCCGCCGGTAGCTTCGCGTCCTTTTGGGGGCAGGAGTTGACGAGGGTGAAAACACATCGCTACACCGGCGGCACAAAGCAGGGCATCTATGACGCTCTGCTGTTTTCTGCTGCCCGCGGATATTGTTTAATACGATCAGACAGCGCTTTCAGGCATGGGTCCGCCATGCCCTGAAGGCGTTTTTTCCTGCGTCACAGCCTATATAGCAGACCGTCAAAAAATAAGGAGAAAAACCGGATGAAAAAGAAACCACTGCACAGAATTTCCTCCCTGCTTGCAGCCACGGTGCTGGGGCTGTTCCTGCTGACCGGCTGTGCCGGAAAAAGCGCCGAGGCGGTGCAGGCACAGGAGGACGCCGACACCATTCAGGTCTATTTGTGGTCCAACAGCCTCTACGAAAAGTACGCCCCCTACGTGCAGGCGCAGCTGCCGGACGTAAACATTGAGTTTATCGTGGGCAACAACGATCTGGACTTTTACAAATTCTTGCAGGAAAACGGCGGTCTGCCGGACATTATAACCTGCTGCCGCTTCTCCCTGCACGATGCGGCCCCCCTGAAGGACAGCCTGATGGACCTTTCCACCACCAACGAGGCAGGCGCTGTCTACAATACCTACCTCAACAGCTTTAAAAATGAGGACGGCAGTGTAAACTGGCTGCCCGTATGCGCAGACGCCCACGGCTTTGTGGTCAACCGCGGCCTTTTTGAGGAATACGGTATCCCGCTGCCCACCGATTATGCCAGCTTTGCCGCTGCCTGCAAAGCCTTTGACGAAGCGGGCATCCGCGGCTTTACCGCCGATTATCTGTACGACTACACCTGCATGGAAACGCTGCAGGGGCTTTCCGCCGCCGAGCTTAAGACCACGGCAGGGCGCAAATGGCGCACCGCCTACAGCGACCCCGCCAGCACCGCCCGTGTCGGGCTGGATGATACCGTCTGGCCGGGCGTCTTTGCGCGTATGGAGCAGTTCATTCAGGACACCGGTCTTACGGCGGCGGACTTAGAGCTGAATTACGACGCCGTGACCGGGATGTTCGGCAAGGGGGAGCTTGCCATGTACTTTGGCAGCTCCGCCGGCGTACAGATGTTCCGGGAGCAGGGCATCGACGCGACCTTTTTGCCGTTCTTCAACCAGAACGGCGAAAAATGGCTGATGACTACCCCCTACTTCCAGGTGGCGCTGAACCGCGACCTGGAGCAGGACGCCGCCCGGCGCGACAAGGCAATGCATGTCCTGCACGTCATGCTGTCGGAGGGGGCGCAGGAGCAGATCCTCGCGGACGGGCAGGATCTTTTGAGCTACAGCCAGAATGTCAGCTACCGCCTGACCGACACCATGAGGGACGTGCGCCCGGTGGTGGAAGAAAACCACATGTTCATCCGCATCGCCTCCAACGATTTCTTTGCCATCTCCCAGGATGTGGTTTCCAAGATGATCGCGGGCGAATATGACGCCGGGCAGGCCTACCGTGCGTTCAACGCCCGCCTTCTGACAGAGGAAACGCCCGACACAAGCGACATTGTGCTGACCAGTAAAACCGCCTATTCCAACGTGTTCCACAAAAACGGCGGCAATGCGTCCTTCTCGGTCATGGCAAACACGCTGCGCGGGCTGTACGGCACCGACGTGCTGATAGCACCCGCCAGCAGCTTTACCGGCAGCGTGCTGCAGGCAGACTATACCCAGACAACGGCGCGCGCCATGATCATGCCCAACGGGCTTCTGTCGTACCGGCGCACCATGACGGGCGCCGAGCTGAAGGACACCGTGCGCGCCTTTGTGGAAGGCTGCGAGGGCGGCTTTACCCCGTTCAACCGCGGTTCCCTGCCGGTGGTCAGCGGCATTGCCGTGCAGGTGCAGGAGAACGGCGGCAGCTATACGCTGACCGGCATCACCCGCGGCGGCCAGCCGCTGCAGGATGACGACACCGTCACCGTGACCTGCCTGGCAACCGAAAAGCAGATGGCGCCGCTGCTGCAGGACGAAAGCCGCGCGTTTGAGCGCGGGGAGGCTACGGTTAAAGACGCCTGGAGCGAGGCACTTTCCGGCGGCAGCGTGACGCTGGCCGCGCCGGAAAGCTATATTACATTCGGGGGGGGTAATGCGCTGTGGAAGAAACTAAGCATAAAATAAAAATAAAGCGGCATTCGCGGCGAAATTGGCATGCTGCGGTGGCCTGCCTGCTGTCGATTGCGCTGCTTGTCTGCCTTAGCGCGCAGTACCTTTCGTTTGTGTCAAAAACCATCTATGCGGAAAGCACCCAGCATTTGGGAGAAGTCCTGCACAAATCCAACAATATGCTGAGCATGATCGTCAAGAAGAACACCTCCTACCTGCATGTGTGGAACGGCTTTCTGAGCAGTGACCCCGATGATGCCAGCACGCAGGCGTATCTGGAGTCAGCGCAGCAGCAGCTTGGCTTTGCCGAATTCTACTTTCTTTCTTACGACGGCAACTACATGACCCCCAGCGGGAAAACGGGCTACCTGGGCCTGCAGAGCAATCTGGACAAGCTGCTTTCCGACCAGAAGGACGTTGTGTTGAACACGGCCCTGCCCGGGCAGGACCCGATGCTGGTGTTCATCTGCCCCGAAACCAAGGGCATCTACCGCGGCTTTGCCTACGATGCCATTGCCATCGGCCACTACAACAATGTTGTGATGAAGGCCGTGGACGATTCGGCTTTCGGCGGAGCGGCCAGCTCCTTTGTCATCTACCCGGACGGGCAGGTCGTGATCGAAAATATCTCAGAAGACTCGGAATCCATTTATAACTTTATAGCGATACTGCAAGAGTATTCCGACCTTACCGAGGCGCAGATACAGGAGCTTACGGACGATTTTGCGCAGGGCATCACCGGAAACCGCGAGGTGACGCTGGACGGCACAAGATTCTATATGGTCTACGAAAGCACCGGCATCCAGAACTGGATCCTGGTGGGCCTTGTCCCGCGGGATACCGTCAATGCCGCCATGAACCAGCTTTGGCAGCGCACGATGCAGATCGTAGCCCTCGTTGTCCTGTCGATTGCGGCAATGGTCCTTCTGATGGTCATGCACCGGGGCCGCACCAAGCTGCGCCGCCAGAACACCGCGATTTTGTACCGGGATGTGCTGTTCGAGAAGCTGTCCCAGAACGTGGACGACGTTTTCCTGCTGCTGGATGCCCAAAAGAACCGGGCGGATTATGTCAGCCCGAACATAGAACGGCTGCTGGGCCTGACGCTGAAGAGCGTGCGCAAGAATATCGGCACGCTGGCCCTGCTGTACCCGGCGGATTCCCCCGGACGCACCAAAAACCGTCTGGAAGGGCTTGCCTGCGGCGACCATCGCGAATGGGACACGGAGTTTATCCATCAGAAAACCGGGGAGCATCGCTGGTTCCATGTGGTTGCCATGGGCAGCGAGGTCGAGGGCCAAACCAAGCACATTCTGGTTCTGTCTGACCGCACCGCCGACAGGCAGGCGAACCAGGCGCTCTCGGATGCCGTGGCCGCCGCCGAAAACGCCAACCGCGCCAAGAGCACCTTCCTTTCCAATATGTCCCACGACATCCGCACCCCGATGAATGCCATCATCGGCTTTACCACGTTGGCGGTCAGCCAACTGGACGACAGGGACCGCGTGAAGGATTACCTTACCAAGATACTTGCCTCCGGCAACCACCTGCTTTCGCTCATCAATGATATTCTGGATATGAGCCGCATCGAAAGCGGAAAGATCCAGCTGGACGAGACCGAGGTCAACCTGTCCGACGTGCTGCACGACATAAAGACCATCGTCAGCGGGCAGTTTTACGCAAAGCAGCTGGAATTGTATATGGACGCGATAGATATTACCGATGAGGACGTCTATTGCGACAAGACCCGGCTGAATCAGATTTTGATGAACCTTTTGTCCAACGCCATCAAGTTCACCCCCGCGGGCGGCACGGTGTCGCTGCGGGTGCGCCAGCTTGCCAGCCAGGTCAGCGGCTGCGGGCAGTATGAGTTCCGCGTCAAGGACAACGGCATCGGCATGAGCCCGGAGTTTGCCCAAAAGATCTTTGAACCCTTTGAGCGCGAGCGCACCTCCACGGTAAGCAGGATACAGGGCACCGGGCTGGGTATGGCCATCAGCAAAAACATCGTAGATATGATGGGCGGCACCATCGAGGTGCAGACCGCGCCGGGCAAGGGCTCTGAATTTATCGTCCGTGTGCCGCTGCGCATACAGGCAGAGCACCGCAAGGCGGAAAAGGTCCCCGCGCTGGAGGGCCTGAAGGCGCTGGTGGTGGACGACGATTTCAACACCTGCGACAGCGTGACCAAGATGCTGGTCACGGTGGGTATGCGCGCCGATTGGACGCTTTCCGGCAAGGAGGCCGTGCTGCGCGCACGGCAGTCCATCGAGATGGGCGATACCTACAAGGCTTATATCATCGACTGGCGCCTGCCGGATATGAACGGCATCGAGGTCACCCGCCAGATTCGCAGTTTGAACGATGATACGCCTATTATTATCCTGACCGCCTATGACTGGTCCGACATTGAGGCCGAGGCAAAGGCCGCCGGTGTCACGGCGTTCTGCCCCAAGCCGATGTTCCTGTCGGACCTGCGCGACTCCCTGATGACCGCCATCGGGCAGAAGCCGGAGGAGCAGCAGGGCGTATTGCCCAAGGAACCCACCGACTTTGCGGGCAAGCACATCCTGCTTGCCGAGGATAACGAGCTGAACCGCGAGATCGCCGTGGAGATTCTGAACGCCTACGGCTTTGAGGTCGATACCGCCGAGAACGGCGCCATCGCCGTGGAAAAGGTCCGCACCGCCGCGCCGGGGCAGTACGATCTGGTGCTGATGGACGTGCAGATGCCGATCATGGACGGCTACACCGCCACCCGCCGCATCCGCGAGCTGGAAAACCCCGCCCTGGCGGGCATCCCCATTCTGGCCATGACGGCGAACGCCTTTGACGAGGACCGCCGCAACGCCCTGGAATGCGGCATGAACGGTTTCCTGTCCAAGCCCATCGTGATCGCCGACCTTGTGCAGGAGATGCGCAAGGTCCTGTAACACGCGGGGTTTCAGAGCCGGGAATCATACGCAAAGCCAAAACAAAAGACGCAGCCACGCTATTTTACCGTAAAATAGCGTGGCTGCGTTTTTTTGTAGGTGTCCCTGTTGGTCGGAAACGGAATCTGTAGGGGCGCATTCTATATGCGCCCGCGGAGGTTTATCCTGCCGCAAGCGGGCACGGGCGGATATGGAATCCGCCTCTACGTTTTTGTGGCGGGCGGAGCCCCCTCGCAGAGGGCGGTGCCCCGCGTGGAGTTTTCTCCCTTTGTCGGAAACGGAATCCGTAGGGGCGCATTCTATATGCGCCCGCGGAAGTTTACCTTGCCGCAAGCGGGCACGGGCGGATATGGAATCCGCCCCTACGTTTTTGAAGCGGCAGGGCACCAGCCGTCACGGGGCGTGACGGCTGGTGGGGGTTATGACTTTAGATGGTCGGTGTACCAACGCTGACGGTAAAGGTTACCGTGCCGGTGTAGCTGCCCGCGTAGGGGGCAGCGTCCGGCTTGCCAAAGGTTAGGGGGATTTTTGGGGATTCGCCGTTTTTGGCGGTCAAAACCGGGTCACCGCTTTCCAACGCAGTACTGCCGTTTTTGATGGTATAGTGCGCCGTCACATCGGTTGTGCCGACCAGCGCGGCGGTAAAGGGACCGTTGACGGTCACCTTCAGCGTTTTGTCGGTGGGCAGGGTGACGTTTTCGGCAGAAATGGTTGCCGTGGCGTTTGCAGCATTGCCCAGCTCCACCGTGGCGGGGATGGTCACGGCGTAGGCAATTTCTGGTTCACCGCAGTAGATGCATTTGCCGCTTTCATAATTGTGGTTCAATGTGTCGTTGGGCTTATTGCTGTACCTGCCTTGGCAGGGGCTGCCCTCGGGGTTCAGCAGCACGACCTCCGCGTTCGCTCCTCCGGTGATAAAGCTCTTTCATTTAATAATAGCATTTTCGACGCTGTAACGAAAGCGTTTGGGACGAATAGACATTGTTTCATTTTGTAATTTGCTGCTTGCATAAAAAATGGCCGCCTGTCGTTAAGCACAAACAGGCGGTTTTGCAGACATTTTAGCGGTTTCGTCCCAAAGAAATGCCGAGATACATCATCATGGATTTTTGGCTGTCGGTTAGCGTGTGCGCCGTAGAAAAATCCTGCACATTAAACAAAATGCACCCACAGTGTCCGGCAAAGGTGGGGAAGCAAGTGACCTTTAAGTAGGTGTCCACCTTCGGGCTGTAATCAAAAATTTCCAGCATTTCACCGTACAGAACGGCGCGCTCATAGCTGCGCAGCCACTTGGCGTACATATTGGCGAACAGGCTGCCGATCGAATGGTCGATCAGAGATTCCAGCGGCAATTTTTCCAGCTTTGCCAGCGCAGGGTTGGCATAGCGGAAAATCCAGTCCACGGCGCGGCGCTCCTCATCAAAAACCATTTCAATGTCGGTAAAGGCGAAGGGCATGGCGTCAAAGCTTTTGTAATGCTCGTGATATTCCTCGGCGTTGGTGGGCGCGGTGTCGTCCTGCATGGTCAGGATCAGCCGCTTTTGCTGTGTTTGCAGCTGCTCCAATATCCGCTTTTTCTGCCGCACCACATATTCCAGCTGCTCGCCGCTGTTTAGAACAACGGCATTCTCCACACTGTGGATGGCGCGCACCGCGACCAGACAGCTGCGGTGTACCTTAATAAAGTCATCACCCAAGTGCTGCTCCAGCTCCTCCATGGTGATGCGCGAGGTAAAGACCGCGCCGTTCGTCAGATGTACCTCGGCGTAGTTGCGCTTCATTTGGATATACCGAATCGTGTCGGCGTTGATGACCAGCGGGGCATCGCCGCCCTTGCGCCGCGGCGCAAAGGCAATGGTTTTTGCAGACATAAGCAAGCCTTCTTTCTGCGGGTTTTATGATGTATGTAATACTTGTTCTGCTGTATAAAATTATTGATGTCGGATTGATAACCCAATTTTACCAAGGGCAATACCGCATAATTCTAAGTGCCGATACGGCGAGCGAGGTGCGGCAGCT